>OJJY01000002.1_pt1 | contig 302852 bp, 243 predicted proteins | sample 1596421 | NCBI WGS metagenome assembly OJJY01 (sample SAMEA4350151, study PRJEB24818) | metagenome | biome: human; feature: gut; material: faeces | place: Denmark | collected 2013-09 | reverse complement strand
AAGCGAATTTTTCGCGCTGGCTAACGCGAATGAAACGCAGCGTAGCAGCGCTACGCTAAGTGGAATGAGCGGACGCAAGCGCGGAAAAGGCGCGAGCAGATGGCGCAGGTGAATTTGGAAATAGTATCAAAGTCCATTACAGCAGCTCATGATACTTGCGGATATACAGCTTCTTCATCAGTGTTGCCAAGACCATGTAGCCCAGCACAATCAGCGCCAGATAGGCGAAGTAGACAGGCGGCAGCGCGCACAGCCCCAGCGGCGCGGCGAGGGGCGTGAAGGGCAGCAGCGTCACGACGGCAATGCCGAGCATCGTCAGCAGCATCACCGGCAGGGACGCGTGGCTCTGGATGAACGGCAGCTTCTTGGTGCGAATCATGTGCATGACGAGCGTCTGCGTCCACATGGATTCGATGAACCAGCCGGTCTGGAACAACGCGGCGAACTTGTCCTGCATCGCGGGGTTGGTCAGCTGCGCGAAGGTCATGCCGCCGCACGCCATCGGCGCAATCACGAAATACAGCAGCAGGTACGTCGCAATGTCGAACAGCGAACTGACCGGGCCCATCCAGAGCATGAAGCGGCTGATGCCCGACGCATCCCACGTCCGCGGCACTTTGAGGTACTCCGTGTCCACGTTGTCCCACGGAATCGCGGTGCAGGAAATATCGTAGATGAGGTTCAGCAGAATCAGGTGCAGGGACGCCATCGGCAGGAAGGGCAGGAACGCGCTGGCAGCAAGGACGGAGAACATGTTGCCGAAGTTCGACGCAGCCGTCATCTTGATGTACTTCATCATGTTCGCGTAGATTTTCCGACCCTCGATAACGCCTTTTTCCAGCACCATCAGGTCTTTTTCCAGCAGGACGACGGACGCGCTTTCCTTGGCGATGTCCACCGCGGTATCTACGCTGATGCCCACGTCCGCCGCCTTCATCGCGGCTGCATCATTGATGCCGTCGCCCATATAGCCCACGGAATGCCCCTTCTGGCGCAGGACGGTGACGACGCGCGCTTTCTGGGCGGGCGAGAGCTTCGCGAAGACGGTAATTTCCTCCGCCGCCTGCGCAAGCGCTTCATCATCCATCGCGTCAATGTCTGCGCCGAGCAGCACGCGCTCAGCATTCAGCCCAACCTGACGGCAAATGGCGCAGGTGACTTTCTCGTTGTCACCGGTGAGAATCTTCACACCGACGCCGTATTCCCGCAGGGCATGAATCGCGTCACGGGTCGTTTCCTTCGGCGGATCGAGGAAAGCAAGGAAGCCGATGAGCACCATGTCCTTCTCGTCGGCAGTGGAGAATTGCCCTTCCGGCGCGGGATTTGTCTTTTGCGCAACGGCAATCACGCGCATACCGCCGCCGTTGAGCTCATCTGCCTTGCGCAGGACGTAGGCGCGCACCTTGTCCGTCAGCGGAACGATTTTGCCCTTGCTTTCCGCATGGGTGCAGCACGCCAGCATCTCCTCCACCGCGCCCTTGGTAACCAGCTGGGTCTTGCCCTTGCGGTCGCGCACAACAACGCTCATGCGCCGGCGCTCGAAGTCAAACGGGATTTCGTCCACCTTCTCGAAGCGGGCAATCAGCTCATCCGCGCCAAGCTGACGCTGTTTGTCGATGACGGCGATGTCAATCAGGTTCTTGAGGCCCGTCTGGAAGTAGCTGTTCAGGAACGCGTGGCGCAGCACGCGGTCGTCCGGCTCGCCGTCTACGTTCAGGTGATATTCCAGCACCACCTTGTCCTGCGTGAGCGTACCAGTCTTGTCCGTGCAGAGGATGTCCATTGCGCCGAGGTTCTGAATCGCGTTCAAGTCCTTGATGATGACCTTCTCGCGGCTCATGGTCATGGCGCCCTTCGCCAGCGAGGTGGTCACAATCATCGGCAGCATTTCCGGCGTCAGACCGACGGCAATCGAAATGGCGAACAGCCCCGCCTGAATCCAGTCGCCGTCGCTCAGACCGTTGATGAGCAGCACAATCGGCACCATCAGCAGCATAAAGCGAATCAGCACCCACGAAACGCTGTTGACTCCCTTCTCAAAGGTGGTCTTCGGCGGCTTGACGTTCAGCGCCTTTGCCATTGCGCCGAGCATCGTGTCATGCCCGACGGCGAGGACGACCGCTGTTGCGCTGCCGCTGACGACCGTGCTGCCCATGAACGCCAGATTGCCGCATTCGGTCAGGCTGCCGACCGTCTGGCAGACCGCGCCGGACTTCTCCACCGGCTCGCTCTCGCCCGTCAGGCTGGATTGGCTGAGGAACAAGTCCTTCGCGCGGAGGATGCGCACGTCCGCCGGGAGCATGTCGCCCGCAGACAGCGACACGATGTCGCCCACGACAATTTCTTCCAGCGGGATTTCCTTCTTCTCGCCCTCGCGCGTCACGCAGACTGTTGTGTGAATCATCTCGGAGAGCTTCGCCGCGACATTGCCGCTGCGGGTCTCCTGCACGAAGCGGAGGATGCCGGAAATTAGCACCATGATGGTGATGATAATGACCGTCGCCCAGCTTTCGTCGCCCGGATCGACCATCGCGACATTCGTCAGCGCGCTGAAAATCGCCAGCAGCACCAGCACGACGGTGAACGGATTGATGAACGCGGCAGCGAGACGCTTGTACAGCGGCGTGCGCTGGCTCGTCGGCAGCACATTGCAGCCGTAGCGGTCGCGGGCTTCTTCCGCCATTTCTTCCGTGAGGCCATTTTCCGGCACGTTCAGCGCCGTGCGGAGATTCATTTCGTCGGTTTGCGCCGCCCACGTCAGGCGGTCGGCGGTCGCGCGGTTGTTTTCCGCCAGCATCTGCGAGGCGGTCAGAGTAACTTTCTTCTTCAGGTTCAGCGTCATGGCGTTTTTCCTCCTGTTCATCGGTCAAAGGAGCGCCATGAAAACCGATACTTTACAGAATCTGGCTGATGCAGAGACGCATGGGTCGCCGCATTTCATGGCTGCTCCGGGAAAGGGCAAAGCATAATGGATAACCGCCCGCGTCCATGCGTCTCACATCCTTTCATCATCATCAAATCAAATTTTGCGCACGAAAAAACCACCGCCCTGCAAAAACACGCAAAACGGTGGAAAAAAGCGTACACAAACACACCTGCTGCACTGTCAGCCGAAATTCACCCCTTTATTCATACAAAAGGGCACAAAAACGGCGACCTGAAAACAGGCAATGTCAGTCCGCGAACGGCGAGTGTCCGCGGAGCATGGCGCAATCCAACGTTTTGCTGCGTCTACTGTGACTTATGTCCACGCACAATCGCCTTCCTTTCGCTGCAAATTCTTTCGGGGAAGCCGCATGGGCTTTTCCCGATTCGCCGTCATTATAACAGACGTTTTTTACAGTGTCAACCCCTGAATGTAAAAAAAAGCAGAAAGCGCCCGGAAGCGCCAGCCTTCAGCGCATTCCGGGCGCAATCCATATTTGATCAAATCAGCTGATGCTGCACGTCGCCGTGTGCGTGCCGCTCGCCAGTATTTGGCTCGTGCCATCCGGCAGCGTCAGTTCGCAGCGCGTGCCGACCGGGACGCATACCGTCACGGTGAAGGTGTCCGCCGCCGTTTCCCACTGCACGCTTGCGTCGCCGTAGGGGGTGCGTACCTTCGCGAAGGCGCTCGTCAGCCCGCCGCCCAGAATCGGCTTGACACGGAAAGCCTTGTAGCCCGCCTCCGTCGGCTCAATGCCCGCAACGCGGCGGTACAGGAAGTCGCCGACCGCGCCGGAGGCGTAGTGGTTGTAGGAAATCATCTTGTCCGTGCCGTCATCGCCAATCGGGCAGACGCCGTTCTCGTCCAAGCCGTCCCAACGTTCCCAAATCGTCGTCGCGCCCGCCTTGACTTCGTAGAGCCACGAGGGGCATTTCGTGTTCAGCAGCATATGGTATGCGGCATCCACCTGCCCATTGTCGCACAGCGCGAAGAGGATGTACGGTGTGCCGGGGAAGCCCGTGCCGATGCACCAGTCGTTGCGCTTCGCCAGCGCGGCGAGGTTCGCGGCGGCTTTTTCCCGAATCTGCTGCGTGGGGAACATATTCAGGTAGATGGGCAGGACGTAAGCGGTCTGGAACTCCTCCAGCAGCTTACCGTTGCCGTCCGTGAGCAGCGAACAGTACGCATCCGCCGTCTTTTCGGACAATGCCCGGTAGTGCTTCGCGTCCTGCGTTTCGCCCAGAATATCCGCGATTTTCGCCAGCAGCGCGCTTGTGTTGCACAGCGACGCCGTGCCTGTCCACTTGATGCGTCCCTGCCACTGGCTCATTTGCGGCACGTCCGGCGCAACCCAGTCGCCGAAACCCAGCGTGCCGGGCATTTCCCAGAGATAACGGTGCTTGCCGAAGCCGAAGCCGCACCAGAAGCGGCAGGCGTTGACGTACTTCTTCATCGTCGGATACATCCGGCGCAGCACGCCCACATCGCCCCGCGCCATATACTGCGCCCACGGCACGAGGACGCACGCATCCCCCCACCAAGCGACTGCCATTTTCGGCATCGTCGCGGGGAAGCCGTAACCCTGCACAGGCACCGTGTTCGGCAGACCGCCCGTCGGCAGCTGCTCCGCCTGCACGTCCAGAAGCCACTTGTCCAAGAAGCGGTTCATGTCGAAATTGAACGCCGCCGTCGGCGCGAACACGGCAATATCGCCCGTCCAGCCCATGCGCTCGTCGCGCTGCGGGCAGTCGGTGGGAATATCCATGAAGTTTGACTTCGCACTGCGGACGATGTTCTCCTGCAGGCGGTTGAGCATCTCGTTCGAGCAGCGGAACGAACCCGTCTGCTGAATGTCGGAGTACAGCATGACGCCCGTCACCTGCACGTCCTCTTCCCGCACGCCCTCGACGCTGATGTAGCGGAAGCCCATGTACGTCAGCCGCGGCGACCACGTCTGCTTGCCGTCCTTGCAGATGTACGTCGCCGTCGCTTTCGCCGTGCGCAGGAACGCCGTGTTCAGCGTACCGTCAGGGTTCAGCACTTCGCTGTGGCGGATGGTAATCTTCTGCCCGCGTTTTCCCGTGACCGTCAGGCGCACCACACCTGCGAAATTCTGCCCGAAGTCGTAAATCAGCGCATTGCCCAGTTTCTTGCAGCTTACGGGCGTGAAAGTCTCGTGTTCCTTCACGTCTGCGCCGTAATCCGCCATCAGCTTCGGCTTCACGCGCAGACGCTCCTGTACGGCGTTTCGCCAAGCCGCCTTGTCCAGTGATATGGTTGCGTCATATGTTTCGCCATCGTAGAAATCCGCCATGCGGACAGGACCGTCCTCTGTCACCTGCCAGCTTTCGTCTGTGCCGATGACCTCCGTCCTGCCGTCGCGGTAGGTAATCCGCAGTTCCGCCAGCAGCGCCTGACGGTCTGCCGTCACGCGATTGACGCGCGTGAACACGAACGACCCGACCGCCCAGCCGCCCGCGACCGTCGCGGTAATGCAGCTGCCTGAATGCAGCATGTCCGTCACATCATACGTTTGGTACATCAGCTGATGCGCATAGGACGTGAAACCGGGCGCGAAATACCGTTCACCGACTTTCCGCCCGTCGATGTTCAGCTCGTAGATGCCCATTGCCGTGGCGTACAGCTTCGCCTGCGCGATTTCGCCCCGGAGCGGCAGCGCCCTGCGGAACACCATCGGCACGGGTGAAACCTTCTTTTCCTTGAACACATACGCGCCGTCGGTAATCCACTTGCCCTGCCACGGCGTATCCATGCGTCCCGTCTCGAAGGTCAGGTGGGCAGTATCCGTTTCGCCGCTGTCCGACGTGACGGTAAGCGTCGCGGTGTACGTTGTGAAAGGCTTGAGCGGCTGCCCGGCATAGCGCGTTCCGCATTGGTCGGGATTGCGGATTGTCCAGCCGTTCACCGTCAGTTCAGCGGACTGAACGGATGCGCCCGCGCGGTCGGATGAGACGAAATAGGCAAACGTCGGGGCGGCGCAGTCGGTCACCAGATGCTCGCGCAAGCCCTCGCAAGTAAACGATTGAATCTGAAACATGTTTACCACCTGCCGAATGAGATTGAAAACGGCGGTCAAGAGAATCGTCGAGATTCCCCTGACCGCCGCAAGTTCGATTACTTCTTCAGGGTGAAGAACGCGCTGACGATACCGGCAATGCTGGAAACGGCCAGCAGCACCAGATTCACAATCGCGCAGGTGGCGGAGGACATATTCGCCGCCGTCTGCACTTCAAGCAGCACATCCGCGTTGGAGAAGTAAATGAAGGCGAACCCTTCGACGCGGGCAGACACCAGATTGATGAAGGCAAGCGCCAGCAGCGCCGGAGCCGCAATCTGGCACAGACCCGTCAGCAGGTCTACAACCTTCTTCGCGCCCTTGACCATGCTCAAGACGACCGCAGCCGCCTCCAGCACAGCCGCGCCCACGACCATCAGCACAAGGTTCGACACCGTGGCATTCTGGAAATAGCCGGCAGCGGACGTGTTAATCAGATACGCAACCAGCGCGGCAAGGCTCAGGACACAAGTGACGATGGAGAGCCAAGCGCCGGCAGAGAGTTTTTTCGTGGCGTTCATGTTTATTCCTCCTTGTCCTCAACGCGCACAACGACAGGCTTCTTTTCCGGCAGGAGCGTCAGCACAACCCACGCGAGGAAGAACAGGACAGCCAGAATGCTGCTGGCGTAGGTGGTGACGGTCAGAGCGGTATCCCACCAGGTGTTCACACGCTGGGTGGAGATGTTCAGAATCGCGCTGTTGGCGAAGATGTAGAGCTGGTACTTCAGGTTTTCACGCGCCTGCTCAACGAGGTTCGAGTCCTTCGACACCGTTTCGAGGGAGATGTGCGGCCAAACCGCGTCCACGCCGCCTTCGCCGAGGTTGATGTGGCTGTTGTCCGCCGCGAAGTCAGCAACCTGCGTGATGCCCGCCATGACCATGGATTCGGCGTTGAAGTACAGGTAGTTGTTCATCATGTCGGTGGAAATCAGACCCTTGAAGCCCCATTCACCGCGGACAATCTTCTGAATCATGCCCACATGGTGGGAAGCGTTCGTTGCGCCGATGCGGTTGAAGGCAATCATGACGCCCATGCCGAACGCATCGCTCAGCGCGCCCTCGAAGCCGCGCAGGTCGGTTTCACGGAACTTCTGCTCGGTCATGTACGCGGAGATGCCGGCACGGTTGTGTTCCTGATCGTTGAAGCCCATGTGCTTCGGGCCGTTGATGATGCCCTTGTCGGAGCAGCCCTGAATCACTTCACGGCCGATGACGTTGGTCAGCATCGGGTCTTCGGAGATGTACTCGTAGTTGCGGCCGTTGTACGGCGTGCGGTTCAGCGTCAGACCGCTGCCCCACAGGTCGTAGCGTTCAACCCACAGGCAGGAGTTGCCCTCAACCAAGCCCCACTGATACGCCAGTTCCGGGTTGAAGGAGCAGCCCAGCAGCGTCTGGGAGTTGACATTGAACTTGTAGGTCTTGCCGGTCGCCTCGTCGGTGTAGCCAGCGCTGATGCCGGTCGGGCCTTCGTTCTGGATGACGACGGGGTTGTCGATGTTGGTCAGGGTATCGGAGCGGCTGCCGCCGTGGATAACTGCGCCGACCGCTTCGTCGATGGTGATGGCATGAACCAGCTTGTCCCAGTAGGGGTCATTGATGTTGTTCAGCTGTTCCGCGCCGATTTCGGATGCCGTGAATTTCGGGCCGGGGACAGCTTCCGCCGCCGCGCCCGTGTCGGAGATGGTGTAGGTTTCGCCGCGCATTTCGGCAATCCACTGATCCTTCTTCGGGCTGTCAGCAATCTTGAGGTTCAGCTTGTTGTAGTTGATCGGGAAGGTGTTCCAGTCCTGACGGGTCAGGTAAGTGACCGTGCCGGGCAGCCAGTAGTTCAGGTCGGCATCGTCCGCCACGTTGGTAACGGTCGTGTTGTTGGCAATGGCAAAGGTGGTGTTGTCCAGCTGATCGAGCTTCCAGCTCACGACAGCCTTGCTGCCCGCCGCGTCCATGCCGTCAGCAACGGTTTTGCCCTGCGCCGCCAGAATGTTGTTGACCGCCTCATGCGCGCCGGCTGCCGCCGTGAAGTAGTAGTCGCCCGCATCGAGGATGTAGGTCTTGGCGTTGTTCGCGTCGTAGCTTGCCAGATACTTGGTGGGAATAGTAATGGTAACTTCCTTGCTCTTGCCGGCGGCGACGTCCACCTTGGCAGAGTTCAGGAACATGACCGCGGACTTTTCAACCAGATTCGTGCGGTCATAGTCGGTGTAGGGCTGCTGCACATACAGCTGGGTGAGGAATTTGCCGTCCTGATTGGAGTTGTTCTTCACTTCGACGACGGCGGTGATGTTGCCGTTCACGCTGCGGTCAACCGTCACGCTCTTGATGGTCTGGGTGTAATCAAGGTAGCTCAGGCCATGACCAAAGGTGTAGAGCATTTCGTCGCCGTAATTCCACGCGCTGCCCTGCGTTGCGCCGGCCGCGCTGTTGGCGTTGCCCTGACCCATGACGGCGTCAAAGTAACGGGTTTCGTAGTACTTGTAGCCGACGTAGATACCTTCCGCCTCGACGATGTACATGCCGCCGTTGTAGGTATCCGCACCGCCGAAGGAGCCCGTGCCGATATTGCCGATTTCCTTGCCGGGATAACGCGGGTCGTCATTACGGCAGACGATTTCGTAATCCGCGAAGTAGTCGCCGCCGACGTTCTGCACCGCCGGAATGGACTGGTGGTCGCGCACGAAAGCGCTTGCCAGCGCGCCCGTCGCGTTGACCTTACCGGTCAGCACGTTCGCGATACCGATGGTCTGGTAGTCGTTCGGGCAGCCGATGTAGCAGATGCCGTCCACCTCGTGCGCGCCGCCCTCGGCGATATCGGCAATCATCATGTTGTTGCCGGTGTTCAGCAGCACGATGACCTTGGAGCAGGTTTCCTTCGCCGCCTCGACAACCGCCAGTTCATCGGCAGAAAGCTTCAGCGGGTCTTCGCCGGTTGCTTCACCCGCGTAGTTGAGCGCAGAGCCCGGCTTGTAGGTATTGCCCTCGCCGGCGCCGCGCGCAAACACGCAGATGCCGATGCTGTCCTTGGCGATAGCTTCCTTCCAGTTTGCCGGAACGCCCAGCGCCTCGAACTCCGCCGGCGGCACTTCCGCAATCTGGTAGGTCGTCCAGTCACCCGGCGCGCTGACGTACATGTGGTCATACACCGTGGTGGGAACTTCCTTGCCCGTCCAGCGGTTGGCGCGCATCTCGGTGTGCATGTTGATGATGTTGGTCAGGTAGTAGTCCTTCAGCGTCTCATTGACGTTGAGGCCTGCACCTGCCAGCGCATCCGCCAGCGATGCCGCGTCCGCGTTGCCGCCCTTCGGCCCATAGACGTTATACGCCGCCAGACCGAACAAGGCAACGTTCGCGTTCGCTTTCAGCGGAAGAACGCCGTTGTCGTTCTTCATGACGACCGTACCTTCTTCGCCTTCACGGATGGCGATGTCGCGCGCCGCCGCCGCCATGTCTTCGATGGTCGCGTAGTCGGTCTTGAAGCGCGCCGCGCTGTCGTCATTGATGGTCACATAGCTTTCCGTACCCAAGGTATCGTCCAGTGCGCCGCGGTAGGTGTTCGCCACACCCGTGCCGACGATGGAGAGAACCATCAGGCAGGTCATGAGTGCCGCAAGGCCTCTCATTGCAGGGGTAAATTTCTTCGCCTTCATGTGTTTCCTTCCTTTCACCAAGGCTTGAGATTGATTTTAGTATAGCAGAAAATAATCACGCAGCACATTTTCGGCGCAAACTGTCTTTATTTTGGCGTGTGTGGATTTTATACAGTAATTCTCCCAGATTTCGCAGGCTGGTTTTGTGCATATCCACAATGTGCAAAACATTACAGGCATTTCGCCTGCTTTTTCCGTGCGAAAAGGCTTCCTTTTGCGCAAGAGATTTGCTATACTATTGGAAACCAAGCTGTTTGCAAAGGAGGTCGGCCCGATGATTCGCGTAGCACTGGTTGAAGACGAGGAAAGCAGTCAGCGCACACTGACAGAATATCTGGAACGGTTTTCGCAGGAGATTAACGAGAAGATTCACGTCTCCATCTTTCCGGACGGCGCGGAAATCGTCGAGGACTACCGCGGCAATTACGATATCATCCTCATGGACATCCTGATGCGCTACATGGACGGCATGGAAGCTGCCAGCGAGATTCGCAAGGTGGACAAGGAGGTCGTTATCCTCTTTATTACCAGCACGCCGCAGTACGTCATGAAGGGCTACACGGTGGATGCGCTGGATTATGTGCTCAAGCCCGTGAGTTACTTCGCTTTTTCGCAGCGGATGCAGCGCGCCTTGGAGCGCATGAAGCACCGCACGCGCAAATTCATCTCCGTTCCCTTCCAAGGCGGAATGCGCAAGCTGGATATCTCCCAGATTCGCTATATCGAGGTCGTCAATCACAGTTTGATTTACCATCTGGACGGCGAAACGCTGGAGGCAAAGGGCGTTCTGTCCGAACTGGAGGAAGCGCTGACGGCATACCACTTCTTCCGCTGCAACAAGTGTTATCTGGTCAATCTGGAACACGTCAACGGCGTGAACGAAAACTGCGCGGACGTGGACGGCGATCAGATTCAGGTCAGCCGCCCGAAGAAAAAGGCGTTTCTGGACGCCCTGAACAACTACATCAACGAGGTAGGCAAATGATGCATGTCGATTTGTCGCATACGCCGGGTCTGCTCTACGCAGTAGCGTACTGGCTGAGCAGTACCTTCTATATTCAATTGTATGGCAGCCCATTCAGCAAGGGCAAGAAATTCGGCATCAGCGCTGGATTTCTTGCCCTGATTGCCGGTTTCATGACGCTGACGGACGGTGTTTCCGCGATTGGCTTTTTCCCCTGCATGGGCGTGACAGTCGCGCTGATTTTTTTCTATATTCGCATTGCAACGCACATGCCATGGGCGAACGCGGGCTACTATTGCGCCCGCGCATTCATCTTGGGCGAATTTTCCGCGTCGCTGGCGTGGTATCTGTTCTATTTCTTCGTGACGGTGCCGGGGCTGCCGCTCACGGTTTGGACAACGATACTCGTTTTTGCTGCTGTCCACGCCATCATCCTCTACACCATGTTTCTGCTGGAACGGAAATACCGCGACGGCTCAAAGCTCATCAAGATTACCGCGCGGGAACTGTTCACCGCTGCCGTCCTTGCGATTGCCGTCTTTTCCGTCAGCAACATCAGCTTTGCCTTCACCGGAACGCCCTTTTCCAGCCAGTTCACGGCGGAAGTCTTCATCATCCGCACCACCGTTGACCTCGGCGGCGTCGCGATGCTGTTCGCCTATCACGTCGTCATTCTGGAAATCAGCACAGAGCGTGAAATGGAGCATTTGCAGGCGCTGCTGCACATGCAGTACGAGAGTTACCGCATTTCAGAAGAGTCCATTGCCTTGGTCAACCAAAAGTATCATGACTTGAAGCACCATATTCAGCTGCTGCGCGCCGCCTCCGCCGCCGAGCGCACGGAGTACCTCGACCAGATGGAGCAGCAGATTCGCACCTACGAGGCGCAGAACAAGACCGGCAATCGCGTGCTGGACACGATTCTGACCGCAAAGACCATCCAATGCCAGAGCGAAGGCATCAGCCTAACCTGCGTCGCCGACGGACAGGCGCTGGATTTCATGAACCCGATGGACATCAGCGCCCTGTTTGGCAATGCGCTGGACAACGCAATCGAAAGCGTGAAGAAACTCCCGAACCCGGAGCAGCGCCTGATTCACGTTTCCGCCATGCGCCAGAAGGACTTTCTGCGCATCCGCGTGGAGAACTGTTACAGCGGCGAGTTGCGCTTTGTGGACGGTATGCCGACGACAACCAAGCGAGACGCGCGCTACCACGGCTATGGGCTGAAGAGCATCCAGAGCATTGCTAACAGCTACGGCGGATCGGCGACAATTGATACGAAGGATGGATGGTTTGAATTGCGTCTGCTGCTCCCCGTGCCGAAGGAGAAAAAAGGGGAAGCGGCGGAAAAGCAGGGATGACAAGCAAAATCATAAAAAAGGAAGGAATCCTGCAGAACAAGCACGGGAAAGCATGTTCCTTCCCTTCCGCAGGGCGAAATTTCGCCGGGAAAGCCATTGACAAAGGGGCTGAAGTTTGTTACAATAACCGATAACCTACGGCAAACTGAGGCTGGAAGATTCCAGTTTCGGCAAAAAAAGACGCATTACGAGGAGGATTTTCGCCCATGCTGCAAAAGGTTGTTCGGGAAGGTCTTACGTTCGATGATGTGCTGCTGGTTCCGGCCCGCAGTGAAGTGCTGCCCAAGGAAGTCGATCTTTCGATTCAGCTCACCCCTGTGATTAAGCTGAACATTCCGCTGATGTCTGCCGCAATGGACACGGTAACGGATTCCCGCATGGCCATTGCAATGGCGCGCGAAGGCGGTTTGGGCATCATCCACAAGAACATGTCCATTGCAGAACAGGCAGCGCAGGTTGATAAGGTGAAGCGCTCTGAGCACGGCGTTATCACCGACCCCTTCTTCCTCTCTCCCGATCACCTGATTCAGGACGCGGAAAACCTGATGGCGCGCTATCGCATCAGCGGCGTGCCGATTACCCGCGACGGCAAGCTTGTCGGTATCCTGACCAACCGCGACCTTCGCTTTGAAACGGATTACAGCCGCAAAATCAGCGAAGTCATGACCAGCGAAAACCTCATCACCGCGCCCGTCGGCACGTCGCTTGAGCAGGCAAAGCAGATTCTGGCGAAGCACCGCATCGAGAAGCTGCCGATTGTGGATGAAAACGGTATGCTGCGCGGTCTGATTACCATCAAGGACATTGAGAAGTCCACGAAGTACCCGAATTCCGCTAAGGATGCCAAGGGGCGTCTGCTCTGCGGCGCGGCGGTCGGCGTGACGCACGATGTGTTCGATCGCATCGAAGCATTGCTGGACGCGAAGGTGGACGTGATTTCCATCGATACGGCGCATGGTCATTCCGTCGGCGTGCTGCGTCAGGTGGAAGCCATCCGCAAGCGCTTCCCGAATATTCAGCTGTTCGCGGGCAATGTGGCGACGGCGGCGGCAACCCACGACCTGATCTCCGCGGGCGTTGACTGCGTGAAGGTCGGCATTGGACCGGGCTCTATCTGCACGACCCGTGTTGTGGCAGGCATCGGCGTGCCGCAGGTGACGGCGGTGGCGGACTGCGCGGAAGAGGCTGATAAGCACGGCATCCGCGTCATTGCTGACGGCGGCATCAAGTATTCCGGCGATATCGTGAAGGCGCTGGCTGCGGGCGGCTCCTGCGTCATGCTCGGCAGTATGCTCGCGGGCACGGACGAAGCCCCCGGCGCGACCGAAATCTATCAGGGCCGTTCCTACAAGGTGTACCGCGGCATGGGTTCTCTGGGCGCGATGGAGCACGGCTCGAAAGACCGCTACTTCCAGGAGGACGCGAAGAAGCTCGTGCCCGAAGGTGTTGAAGGCCGCGTGCCGTATAAGGGAATTCTGGCGGACACCATCTTCCAGATGGTTGGCGGCATCCGCTCCGGCATGGGCTACTGCGGTGCGAAGAACATCGACGACCTGCGCAAGAACAGCGAGTTCATCAAGATTACCGGCGCGGGTCTGGCGGAAAGCCATCCGCACGACATCTCCATCACCAAGGAAGCCCCGAACTACTCCCGCAATTCTTAAGTCTCAGTATAACAAGCGCGGCATGGAGCAATTACGTTCCATGCCGCGTATTTTTGTGGGGGATTAGCCGTTTTCCGCCGGAAACGCGTCGAAGACAACATCCTGAATGCTCAGGATTTCCGCCGTGCCGTCCAGCGCTTCGTAGATGTAGACGAACGTGTAGGACACAGGCGCATCGGGCGTGACAACGGTGGTCTTGCAGAGCAGGCAGTAGTTCATGCCGGAAACGACCTGCGAACCCAGAATCGCAATCGGCTCATAGGTGCAGCCGACCAGACCTTCCATTGCCTTGTCGAACGCAGCCTTCACGTCGTCGGGGATTTCCAGCGGGTTGCCTGTCCAGCTTTCCCATGCGCCGACGAGAAAATCGGGGTCAATATCGGGGTCAAATGCCATATCGGGGTCTTGGGCATCCTCCGCCAGCGCGGGGATTGCAAGGATTGCCAGCATCAGGGCGAGGATAAGGGAAATCAGCTTCTTCATGGGGATGTACCTGCCTTTCAAAAAGTCGTTTTTTGATTCGTAATTGCGTTTTGTGTCGGGGGGTTTTTTCCTCCCTGCATGATGAGAAACGATGAGGGGTGGGGTGTTGTTCCCATCGGGGGAAATTTTTTTGCAAGGGATTGCATCCATGCAGGGGATTTCGCGCCTGCGGGCGCGACAAGGGGGCAATGGAAACGAACGAAGTTCGCGGTCGCCCCCTTGACCCCTTCGCGCTTCGCACCACCATGCTGCTTGGCTTGTATTGCTGCTTTATTGCAAGCAAAATTGCGCTATCTTACAGAAATGTCACACAGAGCGGGCAAAATGTCACCCGATTCGATGGCGGGGCGGTCGAGCGCGTGGTAGAATAGACGTGTCAAAAGGAAATTCACCCGCGGAAATAGCGCGGCTTTTGAGGAGGAAGAATCATGGCATTGCTGGAAGCAAAGAATATTCGCAAGGTGTATGCGACGCGGTTCGGGGGCAATCAGGTGCAGGCGCTGACGGATGTGTCCTTCACGGTGGATGAGGGCGAGTATGTCGCCATTATGGGCGAATCGGGGTCGGGTAAAACGACGCTGCTGAACATACTGGCGGCGCTTGACCGCCCGACGAGCGGCACGGTGCTGCTGGATGGCAAGGACATCAGCGCGATTCGTGAAAATCAGCTGGCGGCATTCCGCCGCGATCAGCTGGGGTTCGTGTTTCAGGACTTCAACCTGCTGGACACCTTTTCGCTCAAGGACAATATTCTCCTGCCGCTGGTGCTGCAAGGCATGAACTGGCGCGAGATGGAGGCGAATCTGCTGCCGATTGCCAATCAGCTGCGGATTGCGAACCTGCTGGAAAAGTACCCTTATGAAGTCTCCGGCGGGCAGAAGCAGCGCGCCGCCGTGTGCCGGGCGCTGATTACGCATCCACGCCTGATTCTGGCGGACGAACCAACCGGCGCGCTGGATTCCCGCGCAACGGACGCGCTGCTGGACGTCTTCCAGCAAATCAACCAGACTGGGCAGACGCTGCTGATGGTCACGCACTCGCTCAAGGCGGCAAGCCGCGCGGGGCGCATCCTCTTCATCCGTGACGGGCAGGTGTATCACCAGCTTTACCGCGGCGAAATGACGAACGAACAGTTCTACGAGAAAATCAGCGACGCGCTGACCGTGATGACGCGCAAGGACGCAATGGACGGTGAAATGGCATGAAGAAACCGCTGCTTTATCCCAAGCTGGCGTGGCAGGGCATCCGCAAAAACGCGGAAACATATCTGCCATATCTGCTGATGGGCATCCTGATGGTGGGCGTGTCCTACATCATGAATTATCTGACGCGGCCGGGGCTGATGGGCTCGCTCAGCATGGGCGGCACGACGCTGATGGTGCTGCAAATGGGCAAAATCGTCATCAGCGTGTTCTCGGTGATTTTCCTCTACTACTGCAATTCATTCCTGATTCGGCGGCGCATGAAGGAGTTCGGGCTGTACAATATCCTCGGCATGGGCAAAGGAAATATCGCCCGCGTGATGCTGTGGGAAACGCTGCTGACGGCGCTGCTGGTATTCGCTGGCGGTTTGCTGCTGGGGCTGAGCCTCTCTCGGCTGGTCGAAATGGCGCTGATTAACCTGCTGCACGCGGATTACACCGTGCCGATGGAGCTGTTCTATCCGGATGGCGTGACGTGGGTGCTGCTGCTGTTCGGCGGCATCTATGTGCTGATTCTGCTGGCGAACCTCTGGCGGATGCGCCTGACGAACCCTGTCGCCCTGCTGAAAAGTGAAAGCGTGGGCGAAAAGCCGCCGAAGGGCAATTGGTTCTTCGCCCTCGCCGGACTGGTGATTCTTCTGGGCGCATACTATCTGGCGGCGGTCAGCCAATCGCCTATGGAAGCGCTGATGTTCTTTTTCGTCGCGGTGCTGATGGTGATTATCGCAACATACCTGCTGTTTGTGTCCGGGTCGGTGACGCTGTGTCGGATGCTGCGCAGGAGCAAGCGCTACTATTATCAGACGCGCCACTTCATCAGCGTATCCGCGATGGCGTACCGCATGAAGCGCAACGGCGCGGGCATGGCGACCATCTGCATTCTCTGCACGATGGTGCTGGTCATTTTGACTTCGACGGTTTGCCTGTCTGCTGGAACGGACAGCATGGTGGATGCCATCTGCCCGCAGGACATCAACCTGACGATAGGGTTGGAGGCGCGCGACGGCGAGGAGAACAGGGAACGGCTGGACGCTATGCGGCAGATGGCACTGACTGTGACAGAGGAAATGGGCTTAACGCCGGAAAACATCACATCCCAGCGCGCATTGGTAGCAACGGGAAAGGTGCAAAACGGCGATTATGGCATTATCACGGATGTAGATTCGCTCAAGGCGAACGTTTTGGAACTGACAGTGTATCCGCTGTCTGTTTATGAGCAGGCGACGGGCGAAACGGTGACGCTGGCAGACAGGGAATTGCTGTACGCGTCGTTCAAGACCAACGAAACGTTTTCCAGCATGTCCTTTTACGGCTCTGCGCCGTACCGCATGATTCGTGCGGAAAAGGAGCTGCCGAAGCGGCTGCTCAGCGCGGATTACCGAAGCGCATGGGGCTGCCTGGTCGTTTTCACCAACGATGCGGAAGCGTTCCGCAGCGAAATAACGGCGCTGGTCGGGGAGAACAGCGGCGAGGCGATGATGATGGATCGTCTGGCGCTGCATTTCGACTTGGATTCGGAGACGGACACGGACACGCAGGAGAAATTAGTCAAGACGCTCCGCAGCCGAAGCTGGGAGGCAATGAAGTCGACGGGAAAAGAATTTTACGGCATGTCTTCCCTGAATGTGGATACGCGTGCGCTTTGCCGCAGGGACAGTCTTTCTCTCTTCGGCGGTCTCTTCTTCCTCGGCATGATTCTGGGCCCGCTGTTCTCCATTGCGGCGGTGCTGATTATGTACTACAAGCAGATTTGCGAGGGCTATGAGGATGCGGAGCGCTTTGCCGTGATGCGGAAAGTGGGCTTAACGGATGCGGAAATTCGCCGGAGCGTCAATTCGCAGGTGCTGACGGTGTTCTTTGCGCCGCTGCTGATGGCGGGGCTGCATATGCTGTTTGCGATGCCGATGATTCGGCTGATTTTAGGGGCATTTGGATTGCATAATGACTCGCTGTTTTATGGAATCGGGATTGGATGCTATGTGGTGTTTGCGGTGATTTATGCACTGATGTATTTGCTGACATCGAGGCGGTATTATCGAATCGTGCGGTAAGGTGAAGTTGGAAAAGTACTAAGTCGCAGCACCAAAAGGATAAACACGCGGGCAAAGCATGGAGGAGAAGCCAACTCAATCGCGCGAATGGGAGTCCAGAGGGTCGAAGACCCTTTGGCGGGGTCAAGGGGCAGCGCCCCTTGTGGGGTTTGGGGCAACGCCCCAACTGTTCCTCGTCCGACCAATTCCAAGGAAGCCGCCAACAAAGGCGCAGGCAGCGAAGCGTCCCTGCCAGTAACTTTGCGCTCCCGCAGGAGCGCCCCCAAGCTGCTCTACCCACTACTTGCACATTGTCGCGCCAAATGGGCGCGACCACATAGCCGATCCACCGCACCTTGCCCCTGCTTTCCCCCTCCAAACGGATACCCAACCCAAAAAGATACAAGAAAACCAGCGGCGCAAAACCGCTGGCTTTTTCAATCTCCAGAAATATTCACTTCTTCAGCTCCGCCAGATGAATCCGCAGGAACATCAGCACGTTCGCCACAAACTCGCACGTCGTGGGGCGCGGTTCATGCGGCGCGGGATTCCGCCCCGATAGGGCGCAGTAAAGCGGAATGTTCTGCTCCTGCCACGATTGGTTGATGGCCGTGCGAATCGCGCGTTCTACCGCCAGCGGCGACGTGCTGTATCGCCGCGCAACGGTCGGGTAGACTTCCATCGTCATGCAGCGCGTCTCAATGGGCTGACACAGGAGATACAGAATCGCATCCACAAGATAGTAGAAGCCGGACAGACGCGCAGGCACGCCGAGAGACGACAGCAGACTGGAAATTTCCCACTGCGTCGGGATTTGCGATTTCGGCAGGGGCAGCTGAGGCGGCTTCGGGCGGGCGGATGCAGCGAACGACGACACGGAAGGCACGGGCTGTGCGGGCTGAACGGCTTGCGACGTCTGCGCGCCCTGCACTGCTCCGCCAACCGGGATGAGCGGAATTGCCTGCTGTATAGGGAACCCGTCCACCTCCGACGTCATTAGGCAGTACACCGGCGCGAAGTTCGGGCTTGCGGCGGGTACAGCGCGGACGCTCACAACTCGGCAGGATGAGAAATTGACGGTTTCTGGCGCAGGGCGTTTCGCATCATCCACGGGAAAGAACCTCCTTCAAAGTTGGCAGAAAAAAATGGAAATGAGAATTCGATAAAACAAACACAAGGAGAGACGGAACTTTCAAATTGCTACTGCCTGACGTCCGACTGCACAATAAGAAGTATTCACGCTTCTATTCTATCACGGATGAGAGAAAAAGAAAAGTGCTGAATGTAAAAAATAGGCTGTTTTCGGCTGGAAAATGCAAAAAAAACAGTTGAAGTACAGGTGGTGTACAATTTGAATACAATTTGCGGAAGAGGCTACTTTGAACGTTGCGGAACATGAAGAAAAGGTTACATGGCTGTGTTTAGGACAGACGAGGGTGTAATAGCGCGTCTTAGGGGGCGCGTCTGCGGACGTGCGAAGTTCCCCTTTTGACCCCTCTGCGCGATGGAGACGGCTTCTTCTCCATCCTTTTTCCGCGTGTTTAGCCCCTTTGTGCCGCGCCTATTCTTTTTCTGTTTCTTCTCCTATCCAATACCACTGATACACCTGCAAGACCTTTGCGCCTTCCAAGTCCTTCGCATACGGGCAGCGCATCACCCGCTGGCGATTCTGCGCAAACGACAATTCATACGTCCGCACCGTATCCCCTTGAAATCCGCGCGGCGACGGATCAACCGCCACAAACCGCTTCCGCTCCGCATTATACCCCACAATCAGCAGCGCATGGCCCACACCGTTCGTCCGCTTCATATATATATATAGCGGCGAATATCGCTCATCGTTGAGATACTGCGCCATCATTTCATCAAATGTCGCTTCGGTCAATCCACGCCGTGCCAAGCCATCCACCAGCGCCGTGATTTCGTCGTACGGCTCATTCAGCGTGCGCCGCTGGGCAAGGACGCTCATATCCACCGGGGTCATATCCACGCCGAGGTAGGACAGCGCCATCGAGTACACCGCACGCGTGCACATGGTGCCGATGTAGTAGGCATAAGGCGCGCCGTAACGGTTTTCCTTCGCAGTCAGGTCAAATTCGCCTTTTTCCTCGCCCGAACGCCAGTAATCAGCGCAGAACATGTCGTCGCGCCGCGTCTGGACAATCAGGCGGACTTGCCCGCTCACGACATCCAAACGTTCGCCGGTATCAGACTGGATGAGCAGCGCGTTTGCCTCTTCAGCGGACTGCGCCTCGCGGATGGAGGCGGGCAGCATTTCCTCCGCCCATGCCGCGCCGATAAGCGCCCAAATCAACGCCAGTATCAGCAGGCCGCGGATTCCATGTTTCTTCAAGCCGCTCACCCCTTTCCGGCAGATTAACTTGTTCCATTATAGCGCGTTTTTCGATGAATTTCAACATATTTCCGGGAATGTTGCATTTTCGCGCAGCAGGAAGCGGGTGCGCTCCGCTGATGGCAGGCACACCCGCCTCGTCAATTTTTCAAATGGTGATTCTCTTCGGAATCGGATTCGCGCTGACGGCATCCGCATTGCGCGGCAGAAATCAGCGTTTCCCCAGCATCTTCTTGAGGAACTGCCCCGTGTACGACTTTTCGCACGCGGCGACTTCCTCCGGCGTGCCTTCGCAGACGATTTCGCCGCCTTTGTCGCCGCCTTCCGGGCCGAGGTCAATCAGGTAGTCCGCCACCTTGATGACATCCAGATTGTGCTCGATCACCAGCACGCTGTTGCCCGTTTCGGTCAGGCGCTGCAAGACGCCGATTAGCTTGTCCACGTCTGCCATGTGCAGCCCGGTCGTCGGCTCGTCCAAGACATAAAGCGTCTTGCCCGTCGCGCGGCGGCTGAGTTCCGTCGCCAGCTTCACGCGCTGCGCTTCGCCGCCGGAAAGGGTCGTCGATGCCTGCCCCAGCTTCATGTACCCCAAGCCGACGTCGTAGAGCGTTTCGAGCTTGCGGCGGATGCTCTCGTGATTCTCGAAGAACGTGATGGCTTCCTCGATGTTCATGTCCAGCACGTCGGAGATATTCTTACCCTTGTAGGTCACTTCCAGCGTCTCGCGGTTGTAGCGCTTGCCCTTGCACACGTCGCACGGCACGAAAATATCCGGCAGGAAGTGCATTTCGATTTTCAGCATCCCGTCGCCGCAGCAGTTTTCGCACCGCCCGCCCTTGACGTTGAAGGAGAAGCGGTTTTCCTTGTAGCCGCGCGCCTTCGCTTCGGGGGAGGCGGCAAAGATCTTGCGAATCTGGTCAAACAGCCCGGTGTACGTCGCCGGATTCGACCGGGGCGTGCGCCCGATGGGGCTTTGGTCAATGCAGATGATTTTGTCCAGCTGCTCCACGCCCTCCATGCTGCCAAACGCGCCGGGACGGGTTTTCGCGCGGTTCAGCACCTTCGCCAAGTGCTTGTAGAGGATTTCGTTCACCAAGCTGGATTTGCCCGACCCCGACACGCCCGTCACGCAGCAAAGGCAGCCAAGCGGCACTTTCACGTCAATGTTCTTGAGATTATGCTCCTTCGCGCCGCGGATGGTCAGGAAGCCCTTCGGCTGACGGCGCACGTCGGGAATCTCGATGCGCTTCTTGCCCGACAGGTACTGCCCGGTGATGCTGTTCGGATTGCGCTTGATATCCTCCACCGTGCCTTCCGCGACGATGTTGCCGCCGTGGATACCCGCGCCCGGCCCGACGTCCACAATCCAGTCCGCCGCGTACATCGTGTCTTCGTCATGCTCGACGACAATCAGCGTGTTGCCCAAGTCGCGCATTTTTTTCAAGGTGTTAATGAGCTTCATGTTGTCGCGCTGATGCAGGCCAATCGACGGTTCATCCAGAATGTACAATACGCCCATAAGCGCCGAGCCGATTTGCGTCGCCAGTCGGATTCGCTGCGCCTCGCCGCCGGACAGCGACCCTGCCGCGCGCGCCAATGTCAGGTACCCCAGCCCGACGTCCTCCAGAAAGCCCATGCGCGCGTTGATTTCCTTCAAAATCTGCGCGGCAATCATGCTTTCCTTCTCCGTCAGTTCCAGCGACTGAAAGAACGCCCGCGCGTCCGTGATGGACAGGCTGGACACCTCATACAAATTCTTGCCGCCGACTGTGACCGCCAGCGCTTCCGGCTTCAGGCGCTTGCCGTGGCAGACAGGGCAGGGTTCTTCCGCCATGTATTCTTCATAGGCGGCTTTCATGGCTTCACTGCCTGTTTCCTCATAGCGGCGCTCCAAGGACGGAATCACGCCCTCGAACGTCGTGGAATACGTTCCCCTGCCGCTGGGCGTGTCATAGGTCATGGTCAGCTTCTCGCTGCCCGTGCCGTAGAGCAGGGCATGGATGCCCGCTTCGGGAATCTCCTGAATCGGCGTATCCATCGTGAAGCCGTACTTGTCGCATAAGGCTTGGAAATACTGCGCCGTCACGCCGTCGCCATCCGCCGAACCGAAGCCCATGGCGTTCAGTCCGCCCTGCCGCAGAGACAGCGACTTATCCGGGAACAGAATATCTGTACTTACCACCATGCGGTAGCCCAGCCCGCTGCACGCCGGACACGCGCCATAGGGGCTGTTGAAGGAGAACATGCGCGGGCTGAGTTCCTCGATGGAAATGCCGCAGTCCGGGCAGGCGTAATTCATGGAGAAGAGCAGTTCGCCCTTGTCCATCATGTCCATGATGACCAAGCCACCGGAGCGCTTCGTCGCCGTCTCGATGGAATCCGCCAGACGGCTCTGGAACTCCTTGCCGGGGCGGACAATCAGGCGGTCAACGACGATTTCAATCGAGTGCTTCTTCTTTTTGTCCAGCGCCGGCACTTCTTCCAGCCGATACAGCTCGCCGTCCACCCGCACGCGCGCGAAACCGCTCTTGCGCGCCTCCTCGAACACTTTGACATGCTCGCCTTTTTTGCCGCGGATGACGGGCGACAGCACCATCAGCTTCGTGCCTTCGGGATAGGCGACGATTGCGTCCACCATCTGGTCAACGGTCTGCTGGCGGATTTCCTTGCCGCACTTCGGGCAATGCGGATGCCCCACGCGCGCATAAAGCAGACGCAGATAATCGTGGATTTCCGTCACCGTGCCGACGGTCGAGCGCGGATTGCGGCTGGTGGTTTTCTGGTCGATGGAGATGGCGGGGGACAGGCCGTCAATCTGGTCAACATCGGGCTTCTCCATCTGCCCCAGAAACTGCCGCGCATAGCTGGACAGGCTTTCCACATAACGCCGCTGTCCCTCGGCATAAATGGTATCGAACGCCAGCGAGCTTTTGCCCGACCCGGACAGCCCCGTAAATACAACGAGCTTGTCGCGCGGGACGGTCAAGCTGACATTGCGCAGGTTGTGCTCCCTTGCGCCGCGAATGATGATTTGGTCGTTCATCGTTGCAATCCTCCTTGGCTTAGGAACACAGTATAGCACATTTTGTCCGGCACATGCAAGGCGAACACGAACAAATATTTTCGTATAGGGATGGGCAAGGAGTGATTTTTATGGAATCGCATTGACAAATGAAGTCTTGTTGTGTATGATAATGGCATAAAGGAGGTTGTTCCTATGAAAAACAAATGGTTCGTGTCTCTGCTGATGGTCGTTGTGATGGTGTGCGCGTGCTGGACGGGTGCGTGCGCAGCTGAGAAACGGGAGACATTCACATATGGGAGGTACACGTATGCCCTGCAAGATGATGGTACAGTAGAGATTACAAAGTGCAGCGAGGTTACAGGGAGTCTTGACATTCCAAATACGATTAATGGAAAGGAAGTTACCGCTATTGGGGACGGCGCGTTCAGCAATTGCGAGTCCATGACCTATGTCACCATCCCTGATTCTGTTACAAAAATAGGTGTGAATCCTTTTGAAGGTTGTGTCAGCCTGAAAAGCATTTACACTTCTCCGGACAGCCTATATTTTGCCACTATTGATGGCGTATTATTCAGAAAAGCCGATAATGCCTTGATTTCTTATCCTGTGGGAAATGAATCTCTAACTTACACCATTCCGCAGGGAATTACCTCCATTGGGGACAGAGCGTTCTACGCCTGCATTTTCCTGATCAACGTCAGCATCCCTGATTCTGTTGCACAAATTGGTGCAAATCCTTTTGCTGCCTGCGTCGCACTGAAAGAAATTTCCCTCTCTTACGAGAATCCGTACTTTGCTGTTGCTGATGGCGTTTTATTTCAAAAAGCTGATAAAGCCTTGATCTCCTATCCTGCGGGCAGTAATTCTCTAACTTATACTATTCCGCAGGGCATTTCTACCATTGGGGACTATGCGTTCTTCGGTTGCGCTTTCCTAACCAGTGTTACCATCCCTGATTCCATTACTACCATTGGAAACAATGCATTCAGAGCTTGCTATTCTCTGACAAGCGCTACCGTCCCTGATTCAGTTACCACAATTGGGTTCAGATCGTTTTACAATTGCCCCAACCTCACCTTAACTGTCCCCCGCAACTCCTATTCGGCTGAGTACGCTAAAACCAACAATTGCCACTACACCTACCCCGACGCCAACGACTGGCTGAACAACTAACCCGCAACAAAATTTCTTTCCGCCTTGCTCCGCGCACTCGCCGGGGCAAGGCGCTTTTTCTTTCCCCTTGCAGTCCTCCCGCGAAAGTGGTATGATAGAAGACAGAACGCAAGGAGGCGGCGAAGATGGAGCGCATCCGCAAAATTCCTGACGACAGCGACCGCGTATCCCCCGACGAGGACGACGAGGACATGTCGCCCTATGAACCGACGTACCGCGATGGCAGCGCGAAAAACGAATGCTGGCGCGACGACGACGGCTGATGATCCCCCGAAAGGAGAAGACCCCCATGCTGACCATTGATTTTCTGACAGACTATGTGTGTCCGTTCTGCCTTGTCACGAAAGAAAACCTCCGCGCGGCGCTGAAAACGCTGCACCAAGAGGCGGAAATCATCGAGCATCCGTATGCGCTGACCCCCGAAGGCGGCGAGGCGACTGACATCTGCGACGAGGAGCATCGGGCATATTTCGCGCGGCTGAAAGAACCCGCGGAGACAGTCGGGCTGAACATGCAGCTGCCGCCGGAAATCCGCCCGCGCCCGATGACGTATCTCGCGTTTGAAGGGGCGGTGCTGGCGGAAAAATCAGGCAAGCACGAGGCGTGGAGCGACCGGGTTTACCGCGCGTATTGGGTCGAAGGGCGCGACATCGGGCAAATTGACGTGCTGTGCGTGCTGGCGGCGGACATCGGACTGAACGCGGACGAAATGCGTCAGGCGCTGGAAAACCGCACCTACGCAGACGACGTGAAAGCCGCCATCCAAAACACGCTGGACACCTATCATCCGCGCGGCGTGCCGATTCTCTTCGTCAACGGGCAGCGCATCCGCCTGAAAGCCTACACGCTGGCGGAAATGACGGACGTGCTGCGCGGCGTGATTCCGGCGGAAGAAAATCAGGAGGAAACAGGCTGCTCCGCGGACGGATGCCGCCTGAATTGGTAAGTAATGCAAGCATTAACACATCGGGTGCAGTATTATGAAACCGACCGCATGGGCGTGACGCACCACTCGAATTATATCCGCTTCATGGAGGAAGCGCGCGTGGCGTATCTGGAACAGCTCGGCTTCCCGTATGCGGAACTGGAGCGCCGCGGGGTGATTTCGCCTGTGACGGCGGTGAACTGCAAGTATCTGGCGACGACGACGTTCGACGACCGCATCACGGTGGATGTGCGCGTGGAGGCGTTCAACGGCGTCGTGCTGACGATTGGCTACGACATGACGAAGCAGGACGGAACGCGTGTGTTCACCGGCACATCCGAACACTGCTTCCTGAATCCCGAAGGGCATTTCATTCGGCTGCGGCGCGATCAGAAGGAGTTTTACGAGATGCTGATGCGCGAGCTGAACGTTCATCATCCAGCAGAAGGAGAAACATCGCATGAATAACCAGACGACAATTGGCATTCTTGGCTCCGGCACATGGGGCATTGCGCTGGCACGGCTGCTGCACCGCAACGGGCACGATGTGACCGTGTGGTCAAAATTCCCGAAGGAAATCGAAAATCTGTCTGCTACGCGCACGCATCCCGCGCTGCCGGGGCTGGTCATCCCCGAAACGGTGCATTTCACCTGCGATTTGCAGACAGTGGCGAGCGGCAAGGATATTCTGCTTTTCGCCGTGCCGTCTATCGCCATTCGGCAGACGGCGGAAAGCGCGCGCCCGTTCATCCCGGACGGACAGATTATCGTGGATGTTGCCAAGGGCATTGAGCCGGACACACTCATGACCATGACCGAGGTCATCCGCGACGAATTGAGCAAGGACGGTCAGCATGACCATGTGAAGCTCGTCGCGCTGTCCGGCCCGACCCACGCGGAGGAAGTCGCGCTCGACATGCCGACTTCCATCGTATCCGCCTGCACGGACATGCAGGTGGCGGAAACGGTGCAGGACGTGTTCATGAACACCTGTATGCGCACCTATACGAACACGGACGTGCTCGGCGTAGAGCTGTGCGGCGCGATGAAGAACATCGAGGCGCTCGCCGTTGGCATTTCCAGCGGGCTGGGCAACGGCGACAACGCCCGCGCCGCCCTCATCACGCGCGGCATTGCCGAAATCAGCCGTCTGGGGCTGAAAATGGGCTGCGCGGAGTACACGTTCGGCGGACTGGCGGGCATCGGCGATCTCATCGTGACCGCAACGTCCATGCACAGCCGCAACAACCGCTGCGGCATCCTCATCGGACAGGGTGTTCCGCCGCAGGAAGCCGTTCGGCAGGTCGGCACGGTGGAGGGCATCAACGCGCTGCCCGCCGCGATGCAGCTGATGGAGCGCTATCAGGTGGAAATGCCGATTGCCAAGGCGGTGAACGCAGTCGTGAAGGGCGAAATCAGCGCGAAGGACATGGCGCTGGCGCTCATGACGCGCGACAAGACGAGCGAAGTGCGTCAGAGCGAATTGGCGGTGCGCTTCGAGAGTGCCCTCATGCGCCACATTTCCGGCGGCATCATGCGCCGCGTGATGGTCATCGGGGAATTTGCGGACTTGTCGCACGAGGCGATTGCGTTCCTGACCCGCGCGAAGGACGAGGGCGGACACCTGACAGTCGCGCTGACCGGATGTGCGCAGGATGTGCGGAAAAGTTCGCTGCTGGCGCTGCGGTGTGTTGACCGCGTGTTGGAATTGGAGACGGAGAAGCTGACGCTGCCGGAGCTGATGCGCCTGTACCGCATTGAAGTGCTGGTGCTGGCGAAGGGGCAGGACGTGCCGGAGATGCTTCCGCCGACGGTGAAGGTGAAGTACCTCTAAGCAGCGGGTTCCCTCAATAAACACGCGGACACTGTATGCAGTCGTCACCAACTGAATCACGCGAAAGGGTCAAGGGAGGAACTCCCTTGCGTTCCCTCAATAAACACGCGGGCATTGTATGCAGTTGTCACCAACTGAATCGCGCGAAAGGGTCAAGGGAGGAACTCCCTTGCGTTTCCCCAATAAACACGCGGGCATTGTATGCAAATGCGCTCAACTGAATCGCGCGAAAGGGAGTCCAGAGGGTCGAAGACCCTTTGGCGGAGTCAAGGGGCAGCGCCCCTTGCGTCCCCCCAATAAACACGCGGAACCAGTATGAGAGTGTCACCAACTCAATCGCGAAAAGGGTGTCGAGAGGGTCGAAGACCCTTCGCGGGTGCAGGGCAGAGCCCTGCCGGAGTCCAGAGGCAGAGCCGCTGGCGCCTCCCCACGTTCTCCCATAAGAAAGGAAAAAAACGGATGCAAGCACAGGAAACCCTGCGGAAGTACTTTGGTCATGAGGCGTTCCGACCGGGGCAGGAGGTCATGGTGAATGCGCTGACGCACCACCGGGACGCACTGGGCGTCATGCCAACGGGCGCAGGAAAATCCATGTGCTATCAAGTGCCGGCGCTGATGATGCCGGGGGTCGCGATTGTTATTTCGCCGCTGATTTCGCTGATGGCGGATCAGGTTGCGGCGCTCAAAAGCGCGGGCGTTCCGGCGGCATACCTCAACAGCTCACTCACCCCGCGCCAGATGGAACTCGCCATGCAGCGCGCGCGGCAGGGCGCGTACAAAATCATCTACGTCGCCCCGGAGCGCCTCGAAACGCCCTCGTTTCAGGCGATGGCGCAATCCATGCCGATTTCTCTGCTTGCCGTGGATGAGGCGCACTGCGTCTCCCAGTGGGGGCAGGATTTCCGCCCGGTGTATCTGCGCATCGCGGATTTCGTCGATTCGCTGCCCACCCGCCCGGTCATGGGCGCATTCACCGCGACCGCAACCGAGCGCGTCCGGCAAGATATCATCCGCCTATTGCGCCTGCAAAACCCGGAAACGGTCACGACCGGCTTCGACCGCCCGAACCTCTACTTCGAGGTCATCCGCCCCAAGAACCGTGACGCTGCCCTCATGGATATTCTCCGCCGGAAACGCGGCGAAAGCGGCATCGTTTACTGTGCAACGCGCAAGGCGGTCGAGCAGGTCTGCGACAAGCTGATTCGCGCGGGCATCGACGCGACGCGCTATCATGCGGGATTGAGCGACGAGGAGCGCAAGGAAAATCAGGAAAAATTTCAGTACGACACCTGCCCGGTGATGGTCGCAACGAACGCGTTCGGCATGGGCATCGACAAATCCAACGTGCGGTTTGTCATCCACTACCAAATGCCGCGCTCGATGGAGGCGTACTATCAGGAGGCAGGGCGCGCCGGACGCGACGGCGAGGCGGCGGAGTGCATCCTGCTGTACAACGGGTCGGACATTTTCACCGCGAAGTGGATGATTGAGCACACCGAGCCGAACGAGAACATGACGGCGGCGGAGCAGTCGGCAGTGCGCTATCAGGACATGAACCGCCTGAACCGAATGGTGGATTACTGCACGAAGCCCGGCTGCCTGCGGGCGTTTATCCTGCGGTACTTCGGGGAGAATACAGCGCAGGACTGCGGCCATTGCAGCGCCTGCTGCGGCGCGCGCTACGGCGAGGCGGAGGAAATCGCCCGGCAGCGGCGGCGAGGAGCGGACGGCGCACATCTGGGGCAGCAGGCGACGGCGGAGAAGGTCGGCAGCATCGGGAAAATCGAAGCCCCGGCAGGCGGCGATTTGTTCGAGCAGCTGCGGCAGGTGCGGATGGCGCTCTCGAAGCTCTATCACGTTGCGCCGTTCATCATTTGCAGCGACGCAACCCTAACGTCCATGGTGCGGCGCAAGCCGGAAACGCTCGAAGGAATGCGGAGCGTGAGCGGCATGGGCGAAATCAAGACCGCGCGCTACGGCGAAGCGTTTCTGGGGGTGATTCGCCCGTATGTGGCGCAGGAGCGGAAGATGAAGGCGAATGTGAAGCTGCTGGCGGAGCGGGCGCAGTCCGCCGCGTTCCGCAACCCGGTGCGCACCGCCCCCAAGCCGATGCCGCCCAAGCCCGTCTACACGCCCCCGCCCGCGCCGGTCATCCCGGACATCGACTGGGACAACCTGAGCGACCCGGAGGTACTGTCTGACGCATACCTATCGGGCTTAACAATTCGCGAAATGTCGCAGAAATCCGGCCTATCCGAAAGCTGGCTTCGCGAAAAACTGCGGAGCATGGACTTGATTTTCTGACGGGGAGACCCAAGGAGCAAATGAAACGGGACGAAGTCCCTCCTTGACCCCGCAAGCAACTTCGTTCCTTGACCCTTTCGCGCGATTCATACTATAGTGTGTTTCTAAAATGAGACCAGTGCAGTTTCGAGCAGATTTTCTTGCAGTCAAGGATGAAAACCGAATGTTTACTGGCGGTAATCGAAGTTTGAAGACGCAGAAGTGCATGAAAAGATGCCGAAAATGCTGCCGGGCGAATTTAGAAACACACTCTAAGGAAAGAGAAGGCGACAAGATATCATACCTTTGGAATTAATGGTATATTCGCAATGCGAAAGTATTGACATCTCAATACTTTTATGCTACACTTACAAGTGGAGGTGAAGGGCGTGGCGTTTGATTACAAACCTTTGTGGAAATTGCTTATAGACAAGGAAATGACAAAGAAGCAATTGATGGAAGCTGCAAATATATCTAAATCTACTATGGATAAAATGGGTAGAGGCGAACAAGTGTCACTGGAAATTCTTGATAGAATATGCACCTTGTTCAATTGCAAGATTGAAGATGTACTAGAACATATATGAGGTGGAATGTGAACACAAAGCATAGAATTATTAATTGCAACTCAAAGAACACACAGGATTACATTAGAGATAAAACCGTTGGATTGGTGGTTACATCACCGCCGTATCCAATGATAGAAATGTGGGATGAATGTTTCTCTAATCAGAGCAAAGAAGTGAATCTTGCACTTACCGAAAGCAGATTTGAAGATGCATTTGAAGCGATGCACAGAGTGTTGGATAAGATATGGGAAGATGTTGATAGAGTCTTGATTGATGGTGGAGTTGTCTGTATTAACATTGGAGACGCTACCAAAAATTGCGATGGGCAATTTAAACTGCTTTCTAATCACACAAGAATTATTAACAAGTTCTTGAGTATGGGATATGATGTCCTTCCAGACATTCATTGGCACAAACCAACTAATGCTCCCAATAAATTCATGGGATCGGGAATGTATCCGCCTTGTGCTTATGTAACCTATGAGCATGAATACATACTTGTGTTTAGAAAAGGCAGAAATAGGAAGTTTGCTAATGCTGAGAAGGGCATACGACATAATAGCGCTTATTTTTGGGAAGAACGTAATGTTTGGTTTTCTGATCTTTGGGAGCTTAAAGGAACTATGCAGAAGCTTAAGAAAGGGGCTTCCAGAGCAAGAAGCGCAGCATTTCCTTTCGAATTGGCTTACAGATTAGTCAATATGTACTCGATGAAATATGATTTAGTATATGACCCGTTTGCTGGCACAGGTACAGTTGAAAAGGCTGCAATAGCTTCTGAAAGAAACTCTATTGGCGTAGACATTGATGCAAACCTTTGTGAGCAAGCTACTTCGGAAGCGGTTCAAAGTATTACTGAGCTAAATCTCTATACGATGGACAGAATTAGCAGACATAAAGAATTTATTGACAGTTTGCCAACAGAAAAGAAAGAAAAGTTGTATGAAAATGTGAACCATTCATTCAAGGTAAAAACCAGACAAGAAACAGAAATACTGATTACACTGCTAAACTCTGCTCAATTAATTGGTAACGAAATAGTTTGCTCATACGAAAAGGCAGATGCGTAAAGCACCTGCCTTTTCTCTTAATATTCAACTTCAATGCCCGTTGATGTTTTCCGATACTTAACTATCGTACAAGGGATTTCTTCGTGAACCCCATACTTCATGTGGTCATAAGTGTCTGGTTTAATCTGGTATGCGGTATCCCCGACAAAACCATCAATATTCATAGCTTCTTCATTCGGATTAGCAAGTCTGAATGGTTTTCCCTCAAGCTCGGAAATCTTCTGAAGAATAGCCTTCTGATAGTACAGACCATTAAAAGTCTTGTTGTAAATCAAGTCTTCTACCCAAGTTTTAACCATAGGCTTGTCAATATAATCCATACAATCTCTGAGGTTATTAACTTGTGTCCAAATCTTGTCAACTGCATTTTCGACAGCATCCGGATATCTCTCGGTATACCATTCTCTCCAACCAGAAAGAGAGGCTTCACCCGGTAATGACAGATACTCAGGAAGTAGTTCGGATAGCTGACCAACATTTCTGGGTCTTGTTCCACCGGCGTTCTGGTTTGCGAGATTAATCACCTGTGTTGTGTACTTTGGATACTGGGGAACATCCGTGTCATTGCATTTTGAAATATAATCATTTGAGATTTTGAACTTAGGCATATCAAACCCTCCTACTATAATAAAGTTGTGTCTACGCCAACCTTCGGTGGAGACAAGAACGATTTAGAAGGGGAAGGAGCGTAGCGACTGAACCTTCCAAATCGCGGGGGTCTGTGAAATATTTTCTGTAAAAGTCAGTCTTCCGTGATTCGACCAGAGTCAGAAGGGGGGCGAACGGCAGCACCTGCCGTTCGCACGCTTGACTACCATTCTACTAAAATCGGGCAGATTTGTCAAGGGTGCCCGTGAAACGAGCGTTTATTTGAGCCTGTGAAAAAAGTCTGTAAAAGGGATGCGCAGCGCAGCCTTCTGTGCTAATACTATCGTGTGTCTCTAAAATGAGACCAGTGCAGTTTCGAGCAAATTTTCTTGCAGTTCAAGGATGAAAACCGAATGTTTACTGGCGGTAAATCGAAGTTTTCAAACGCAGAAATGCAAGAAAAGATGCCGAAAATGCTGCCGGGCGAATTTAGAAACACACGCTAATTCGATTCCAAAACATGGCATCGAGCATAGCAAATTTTTCGTTCTGACAAAGCTGAGTGAAGCGAGGCGTACTGGAGGTACGCGCGAGCGGAATGAAGCAAAGCCGGGGCGAAAAAGATGCTGTGCGAATGACATTGTTTCGATGAGAATTCGTATGATTTACGCATTCAGCACCGACCGCAAAAACGCCTTCGTGCGCTGGTTCTGCGGGTCTTCAAACACTTGCGTCGGCGTGCCTTCCTCGATGATGTAGCCATCCGCCATGAACAGCACGCGGTTGCATACTTCCTTCGCAAAGCCCATTTCGTGCGTCACGCACAGCATCGTCATGCCCTCGGACGCAAGGTCTTTCATGACGTTCAGCACCTCGCCAACCAGCTCCGGGTCAAGGGCGGAGGTCGGCTCGTCGAAGAGCATGATTTCCGGCTTCATCGCCAAGGCGCGCGCAATCGCCACGCGCTGCTGCTGTCCGCCGGAGAGGCGGTTCGGGTATTCATCCGCTTTGCTCTTCAAGCCAACGCGGTCAAGCAGCGTCAGCGCCTCCTGACGTACCTGCTCCTTGTCCTCATGCTTGACGATAATCGGCGACATCATCACGTTGTCCAGCACCGTCTTGTGCGGGAAGAGGTTGAAGCGCTGAAAGCACATGCCCATCTCCAGCAGAAGCTGCTGCTGCGTCTTCTTGTCGATGCGCTCGACCGTGTGGTCATGCTCGCGGTGCAGCAGCAGATGCCCCTTGATGAAGATTTTTCCGCCCGTAATCGTCTCCAGCTGGTTCAACGAGCGCAGATAGGTGGATTTACCCGCGCCGGACGGGCCAATCAGGCAGATGACTTCGCCCTTTTTGACTTGCAGGTTGATGTCCTTCAAGACTTCCAGCTTGCCGTAATGTTTGGAAACATGCTGCGTTTCCAGCATGAACGCTTCCTGATTTTCCATCGGGACACCTCCTTATTCGTACACCGAGAATTTCTTCTCGATTTTGTTGAAGATGAACGTGAACAGCGCGGTGATAATCAGATAGAGAATCAGCGCAGGGATAAAGACGAGGTTCGAGCCTTCGCTGGTGCGGATGTTGTTGGCAATCGTCGTGATGTCCTGCAGGGAAATCGCGAACACAATCGACGCATCTTTCAGAATCATGACGAACTCATTGCAGACAGGCGGAATCATCCGGCGAATCGACTGCGGGATAACGATGTGCGACATGGTCTGCCAGTAGGTCATGCCGAGGGCCTTCGCGGCTTCATGCTGACCCTTGTCGATGGACTGAATCGCCGCGCGGACGATTTCCGCGCAGTACGCGCCGGAGTTCAGGCTGAACGTGATGCACGAGGCAAGGAACGAACCCATGTAGGTTGCGTCTGTGCCATAGGCGCTGAACAGCCCCGTCCACGAGAAGTCGAAGAGCTTGGGCAGCGTGAAGTAGACGACGAAGAGCTGAATCAGCAGCGGCGTGCCGCGGAAGAAGAAGATGTAGCCGCTGCAAATCTTGCTGAGCGGCTTGAATTTGCTGATCTTGCCCAGCGACAGCAGGGTGCCCAGAATCAAGCCGAAGAACACGGTGATGGTCGTCAGCAGGATGGTCAGCTTTGCGCCGTACATCAGGTTGCGGCCGCCGCCGAGCATCCGGTAGGTGTAGTTAATCATCTGTCCGACGACCTGCATTACGCCGTCGTTCGCCGGAATAATCTGGTTGCAGAAGCCAACGTAGCTTTCCGACACAACGTCGCGCCCGCTGGACGAGACGGACAGATAGCTGACGCAGAACAGCGGGTTATAGGAGATGGTCAGGCGCTTGCGGGTGCTCTGCGCATCCTCCGCCAGGCGCTGCTGCATGGCTTCCGAGGTGTTCGCCAGCATTTCCTCGCGCGTGGGCATCATGGTCGAGAGAATCCCAACGACGATGAGGACGAGCAGCACAATGCTGACGACGATTTTTGTTTTCCGCTGCCACCGATCGACCCGGAACAGCTTTGCGGGCATTTTTCCCTTCATATCCGATTCCTTTCCCGCCGCATGGTCAGCGGATTCCCTTGTCACACAAAAAACCGCGCCCTGTCGGATGGGATGTTTCCACCCGGCAGGTGCGGATTGTTTGCGGCTGTAGGCTGATTACTCCGCAGTTTCCTCGGAGTCCGCGCCGAACCAGTACTCGTAGATTTCCTTCAGCGTGCCGTCTTCTTCCAGTTCCTGCATCGCCTGATTGATGGCGGCCTGCATGTCGGTGTCGTTCAGGCCCATCGCGATGGCGAACTGCTCACCTTCGGTCATGTCCTGATAGACAATCTTGTACAGTTCCGGATTCTTCGCAACATAGCTTTCCGCAACGCCGCTGTCCACCACAACCGCCTGAATTTCGCCGTTGGTCAGCTGGGTGAAACAGTTGCTCAGCTTGTCGTTCGCCACCACGGTCACGTTGATGGTCTGGGTGGATTCATAGTCGCCCATCAGGATGTCCGCGGTCGTGCCCTTCTGCACACCGATGACATAGCCGTCCAAATCCATGAAGGAATTGATTTCCACGTCCTTGTCCGCCGGCACAACCACCGCCTGATAGTTGGTGATGTAGGGCAGGGAGAACAGCATGTTCTGCATACGGTCAGGGGTGATGGTCACGGCGGAGCAAACCACGTCGTAGTTCACACCGATGCCGTCGAAGATGCCGTCAAAGGAGGTCGTCACAACCTGCATCTGCAAGCCCAGCTTTTCCGCCACAGCCGCCATGATGTCCATGTCCAGACCGACAACGGATTCGCCGTCATCCGCAACCATCTCGAAAGGCGGATAACCGGCTTCGCAGCCAACCGTCAGCACACCAGCGTACAGGGTCTTGACTTCCGCGGGCGCGGCTTCTTCCGCGAACACGAACGTCACCATCATCATCAGAGCAATAACCACACTCAGCAGCTTCTTCATTGTTACCATCCTCCTGAAAACAGGTTTTTCACGATTTTATACTAATTCGATTCTAAAACATGGCATCGAGCATAGCAGATTTTTCGTTCCGGCAAAGCTGAGTGAAGCGAGGCGTACTGGAGGTACGCGCGAGCGGAACGAAGCAAGGCCGGGGCGGAAAAGATGCTGTGCGAATGACATGCTTTAGATGAGAATTAGTATTATTGTCCGCCGGAGCGCTTCCGGGGAACAGTGCATAGTATAGCGCAGAATCATCCGCTTGTCAATGCATATTCATACATTTTCCGTGAATTTTTTTGATGATGCCGTCGTTTCGCTCAGCACCACCGCCGCGAAAATCACCAGAAAGCCCAGTCCCATTCGGATGGTCAGCTTTTCGCCCAGAAAAATCACGCCGGACAGCACCCCGAACACGGATTCGAGGCTCATCAGCAGCGCCGCATGAGACGTCGGTGCGAGCTTCTGCGCGATATTCTGGCAGGACGATGCCAGCATGGTTGAGAACACCGCGACATACAAAATGCCGCCGATGGACTGCATGTTCCATTGTATCGGCATCCCCCGCTCCGTCGCCAGCGACCAGCACAGCCCCGTCAGCGCCGCGAACGCAAACTCCAGCACAATCAGCGCATAAGTATCCATGCGTTCGTTGCAGCGCCCGACGGAGATAATCTGCGCCGCATACAGCACGCCGCACACCAGCGTCAGTACGTCGCCGCGATTCAGTCCGCCGCTTTCGCCGTCCAGCGAGAGGATGCCGATACCCAGCAGCATCAGCACCGCCGCGACATATCGCCGCGCGTCGAGCTTCTCATGGAACAGCACCGCACTGCCGAACGGCACCAACAGGACGTAAATCGTCGTCAGAAACGCATTTTTCCCGGCAGTCGTGTCCTGCAATCCGACGGTCTGCACAATGTACGCCAGCCCGGTCAGTACGCCGACGAGCAGCCCCATCAGCACCTGCCCGCGCGTCAGCCCACGCAGGTGCTTGCGGAGAATCACGCCGCTGATGAGCGCCGCAATGCCGAAGCGCAGCGCAATCATCATCGACGGCGGCACGCTGTCCAGCGTATTTTTCACCACTGCGAACGCTGACCCCCAGATAATTGCCGCTGCCAGCAGCAATCCATCCGCAATCCATTGATTCTTCGTCATTCTGCATCCTCTTTTCGTTTTTTTCGCGCCGCAAGCGCTTGCAACTGGTCATCCTGCGTGTTATACTGACAGTATCAAATTTGGAGGAGGGGTTTCCCCATGAAAAAGTTCATCGAAGAGTTTAAGAAGTTCGCCCTGCGCGGCAACGTGATGGACATGGCGGTCGGCGTCATCATCGGCGGCGCGTTCACCGGCATTGTCACGGCGCTGACGACGAATTTCATCAATCCGCTGCTATCGCTGATTTTCACCGGCAGCCCCGGCGACATTTCCGACGGTGTGGCATGGACGTTCGGCGCGGCGTTTGCGTCGTTCCTGACGACGGTGGTGAATTTCTTCATCACGGCGCTGGTGCTGTTTATGCTGCTGAAGGGGATTAACGCGCTGATGAGCATCGGGAAGAAGCCCGCTGCGCCCGCCGCGCCGACGACGAAAAAGTGCCCCTATTGCCTGAGCGAGATTCCGATTAAGGCGACGCGCTGCCCGCACTGCACCTCGGAACTGGATAAAAAGTAAAAGAAAAGCCGCTGAAAAGTTCAATCAAGGAAGCGCGACCAAGCCGGGTCGCCAAAAAAGGGTCAAGGGGGAATCCCCCTTGCGGGGTCAAGGGGCGGAGCTCCCTTGTGGGGTTTGGGGCAACGCCCCAACTGTTCCTCGGGTGACCATTTCGCCAAACGCGCCCAACAAAGGTGCAGGCAGCGAAGCGTCCCTGCCAGTAACTTTGCGCATCCGCAGATGCGCCCCCAACTTGCTTTACCTACCACTCGCACATTGTCGCGCCAAATGGGCGCGACCGACCAGCATCGAGAGAAATGGTTCTCTTGCTGCTGGTCTTTTTTGTTGCATGGGTTTCGCCTCTGCGGAGGCGACCAGAGGGCTTTGCGGTCGCCCTCTGGACTGCTTCGCATCCACATCTAAGCGGCTTGATTTTTCTTGTTGCAGGGATTTCGCGCCTGCGAGCGCGACAAGGGGGCTTTGCGGTCGCCCCCTTGACCCCTTCGCCCTTCGCCAACTATGTTACTGGAATTTATCGCGGTAAAACCGACCCCGTAATCCCAAAAGAGCGGCGCTCCCAGCCGCTTTGCTGGAAACGCCGCTTTTGCTTGTTAGACCTGCTCCTGATGCTTGATCGCCGCACCGACGAAATCGCGGAACAGCGGATGCGGACGGTTCGGACGGCTCTTCAATTCCGGATGGAACTGCACCGCCACATACCACGGATGGTCGGGAATCTCAACAATCTCCACCAGATTGCGGTCAGGGTTCTTGCCCGCAATGGTCATTCCGCCCTCTTCAAAGCGGGTCAGATAATCATTGTTAAATTCATAGCGATGGCGATGGCGCTCCCAGATTTCCTCCTGCGCATACGCCTTGTAGCTGTTCGTGTCATGCTTGAGCGCACAGCGGTACTTGCCCAGACGCATCGTGTGGCCCAGCATGTCGAGGTTCTGATCAGCCATCAGGTCGATCACCGGATAGAGCGTGTTGGGGTCAAGCTCGGTGGAGCTTGCGCCGCGCAGGTTCAGCACGTTGCGGGCGTATTCGATAACCGCCATCTGCATCCCCAGGCAAATGCCAAGGAACGGAATCTTGTGCTCGCGGGCGTACTGGATGGCAATCATCTTGCCCTCCAAGCCGCGCTGACCAAATCCGCCCGGCACGAGGATGCCGTGGCATCCTTCCAGCGCCTCCGCCACGTTTTCCTGCGTCAAATCCGCCGACTGCACCCACTTGATGTGTACCTTCGCCTGATGCGCAATGCCGCCGTGCGTCAGCGCCTCGACAATGGACAGATACGCATCCGGCAGCTCGACGTACTTGCCGACAAGGGCAATCGTCGTCTCGCGGATGGGGTTCAGCTGGCGCTCAACCATGGTCTCCCACTCGGTCAAGTCACAGCTCAAGCCCGTCAGCCCCAGCAGCTGGCAGACTTTCTCGTCCAGCCCTTCCTTGTGCAGCATCAGCGGCACTTCATAGATGGAGCGGGCATTCAGGTTCTGGAACACGCGATCCGCCGGCAAGTTGCAGAACAGGCCAATCTTCGCGCGTACTTCAGCGGGCACTTCGTGCTCACAGCGGCAAACAAGAATGTCCGGGCTGATGCCAATGCCGCCGAGTTCCTTGACGGAGTGCTGCGTGGGCTTCGTTTTCAGCTCACCCGCCGCCTTCAGGAAGGGGATGAGGGTAACGTGGATATACAGGCTGTTTTCAAAGCCAACTTCCGCGCGCATCTGGCGGATAGCCTCAAGGAACGGCTGGCTCTCAATGTCGCCAACCGTGCCGCCGATTTCGGTAATCACCACGTCCGGCGCGTTTTCCTGCTTGGAGACAAGGAGGATGTTGCGCTTGATTTCGTCGGTGATGTGCGGGATGACCTGAATCGTCGCACCGAGGTAGCCGCCCTGCCGCTCACGGTCGATAACGGTCTTGTAGACGCGGCCGGAGGTCACGTTTGCCGCCTGCGTCAGGGATTCGTCAATAAAGCGCTCGTAGTGACCAAGGTCGAGGTCAGTTTCCGCGCCGTCGTCCGTCACGAACACTTCGCCGTGCTGATACGGACTCATCGTACCGGGGTCAACGTTGATATACGGATCAAATTTTTGGATGGAAACGCGCAGACCGCGGCATTTCAGCAGACGCCCCAGTGACGCCGCCGTGATGCCCTTGCCCAGCGAGGAAACAACGCCGCCAGTGACAAAAATAAACTTCGTGCTCATGTCCCTAACCCCTTTCGCTCCGTCAGAACACATTAAGACACTTTATTGTAGCTGTTTCGTGCGCTTTCGTCAAGAGACGTTTCGGGAAAATTTCAGAACAAAAATGCAAACCGCACGCATAAAGCCTTGACATCCGCCCTTTTCGCCTTTACAATCTGCTGTAAGGAGGTCGTTTTTCCGATGATGATTTCGCTTACTGCCCCGTTTCTGCTCTTCCCGACGCGCCGCGATGCGCCCCTCTGCAAGCTGCATTTCTTGCTTGCCGGGCAAAAAGTTCAGGAGACGGATGTTCGCCTCTGCGCGCCGGATGACGCTGATTTCGTCGGCTGCATGGATGCGTCCGCGTGGTTCCGCCAGACGCTGGAAGTTCTCTCCAGTGATGCGGATGATGCCCTGCTGTCCGGCATTTCTGTCTCCGACGAACCCCCGGTGTACGCGCCGGATAACCGCCCGCTGCTGCACTTCACGCCCCCGTTCGGCTGGCACAACGACCCGAACGGTCTGATTCGCGTCGGCGAGGCATACCACCTGTTCTACCAGTGGAATCCGTTCGGGCTGAATTGGGGCAATATGCACTGGGGGCACGCCGTCAGCCGCGATTTGCTGCACTGGACGCACCGCCCCGTTGCTGCCGCGCCCGATGACACCGGCACGGTCTATTCGGGCAGCGCGTTCTGTGACGCGGAAAATGCGTCCGGGCTGGGAAAAAACACGCTGCTGTTCTACTACACCGCGGCGGGCGGGTCGAACGAATGGTCAAAGCAAGCGGGGAATCTGCACACGCAGCGCCTAATGATTTCCCGCGACGGCGGCGAAACGCTCACCCGCTCCGACGCGTTCCTTCTGCCGCACATCGCCGGGGGAAACCGCGACCCGAAGGTTTTCTATCATCCCGAATCCGCCGCGTACATCATGGTGCTGTACCTCGACGGCAGCGAATTTGCAATTTTCCGCTCCCCTGACCTGCTCCACTGGACGGAAGCCAGCCGCTTGAACGCCGACGGCATGTGGGAGTGCCCCGACCTGTTCCGCCTGCCCATCGACGGCGCTGACAAGTGGGTGTTCTGGTCTGCGGATGGTTACTACATGCTCGGTGCGTTTGACGGATTCCGCTTCACGCCCGAAACGCCCGTCCTGATGGCCTATGCGACCCGCCTCCCCTACGCTGCGCAGACCTACGCGAACGTGCCTGAGCGCGTCATCAGCGTCGCATGGCTGCGGATGAAGGATGACACGCGTGGTTTCCACAGCATGATGGCGATTCCGGCGGAGCTTTCCCTGCGCCGCACGCCCGACGGCATCCGCCTTGCCTTCCAGCCCGTGCGGGAACTGGATGCTGTGCGCGGCGAGCCGCTCTTCCTGCCGTGCAGGAGCGATTCGGCAGAATTCCCGCTGGCAGACACGCCGTGTGAGCTGCTTTTCCGCTGCAAGCCGAATCAGCCGCTGACGCTGACCATCGGCGGTACGGTGTTGGCGGCGGAGAATGCACGTCTGCACATTCAGCCTGTGCTGGGGCAGGATGCGGTAGACGCGCATCTGGACGTCAATGAGCCGATTCGCGTGATTCTCGACCGCGGTGTCATCGAGGTGTTCGCGAACGGCGGCACATTCTGGGCGGCGCTGGAAGCGGAAGGGGATTTGCTGACGAAAGCGGTCAGCATCGCTGGCGCAGAGGGGCTGAAGGTGTATCCGCTACACTGATTTTAGGTAACACCGCACAAATGAGGTGGTCGGCTGGCGAATGGATTTTTCGTCAGATGCAAATGCAAATTTCGATGGTTTACTGGCGGTAAATCGAGAAATTTGCATGATGCAGATGGCGGAAAAGACATTGCCAGACGCGCCGCCGAATTGTGCGGTGGTGCCTTTATACTCTTTCTGTATGGATTGGCAGCATTGCGCAGGAATTTCGCCTCTGCGGAGGCGACAAGGGGACAATGAAAACAGACGAATGTCTGCGGTCGCCCCCTTGACCCCCTCGCAGCACACGCCCATGTTTCTTGAACTTTATCGAAACGCCGTATAGTTATACTATTTCCAGATAAAAATGCACCAAGATGCGCCGCGAATTTTTCATTCTGGCTAACGTGAATGAAACGCAGCGTAGCAGCGCTACGCTAAGTGGAATGAGCGGACGCCAGAAAGGAAAAGGCGCAAGCAGATGGTGCAGTTGAATCTGGAAATAGTATTAGTGTACCATTTCCAAAAAACAATGGCTGACAGCCCTTGACCACAAAGTCAGAAGGCTGTCAGCCTTTTTGTGCTGCTCCGCCTAAAATCCAAAAAAGACCGCCCTCGACGAATCGAAAGCGGTCTTGATGAAGGTCAATTCATCAGAACTTCAGCGGGTTCACGCGGACGGACGGACCCATGGTGCTGCTGATGTACAGGCTGCGCACATAGACGCCCTTCGCCGCGGCGGGCTTCGCCTTGTTGATGGCTTCCATCAGGGCAGTCAGGTTCTCCTGAATCTTCTGCGCGCCGAAAGAGACCTTGCCAACAGGGCAGTGGATGATGGCCGTCTTGTCCAGACGATACTCCACCTTACCAGCCTTAATCTCGGTGATGGCCTTGGTCACATCCATGGTGACAGTGCCGGACTTCGGGTTCGGCATCAAGCCCTTCGGGCCGAGGACACGACCGATGCGGCCGACCAGACCCATCATATCAGGGGTAGCCACGCAGACATCGAAGTCGAACCAGTTTTCGGTCTGGATCTTGGTGATCATGTCCTGATCGCCGACGTAGTCAGCGCCAGCCGCGCGGGCTTCATCAGCCTTCGCGCCCTTAGCGATGACCAGCACGCGGATAGAGCGGCCAGTGCCATGGGGCAGAACGACCGCGCCGCGGACCTGCTGGTCAGCGTGACGGGGGTCAACGCCCAGACGGATGGAAACTTCCACCGTCTCGTCGAACTTAGCCTTGCCGGTGCTGACGACCAGCTGCGCGGCCTGATCGGGATCGTACTGGTTCAGGTGGTCAATCAGCTTCACGCTGTCCTGATACTTCTTGCCATGCTTCATTTCAATATTCCTCCCATGTGGTATTAACGGCACTTTCGTCCTCCCACATTGTTCACGGGGCACTTATGCCCCAGGCAAATTGCTGATGCGCCGAGTGATTACTCCTCGACGGTGACGCCCATGCTGCGCGCCGTGCCGGCGACCATGGACATAGCAGCCTCGATGCTGGCGGCGTTCAGGTCGGGCATCTTGGTCTCAGCAATCTTGCGGAGCTGTTCCTTGGTCAGCTGGCCAACCTTGTCGCGGTTGGGGCGGCCGGAAGCAGTTTCGATATTCAGCGCCTTCTTAATCAGCACCGGAACCGGCGGGGTCTTGGTGATGAAGGTGAAGGTACGGTCAGAATACACGGTGATGACGACAGGAATCACCAGACCCACTTCGTTCTTGGTGCGCTCGTTGAACTCCTTGCAGAAGCCGGGGATGTTCACGCCATGCTGACCCAGAGCCGGGCCGATAGGCGGAGCAGGATTGGCCTTGCCGGCAGCAACCTGCAGCTTGATGAAAGCAGTAACCTTCTTGGCCATTGTAATGGCACCTCCTAAAAAATGTGGTCACGCGGAAGCATTTGCAACTTCCTCCCACGTCGCGTCCGTGCAAGCCGGACGCAAGGAAAGGCGGTTGAACCCGCCATGAAAAGCCGCTCAGTCACGCCGCAGCGGTGAGCAGGCGTTTCTTCTGTTTCATGCACCCATTTGTATCATGAGCGCGGAAAACCGTAAAAAAGCATAGGGGGAAAAACGAGCGGATGATTACTCCTCGTCCTCGTCTTTTCTGACGTCCTCCATGTTGAACCAAACCTCGCCAGTGCGGTTGGCGAACATTTGCACATTCACCAGCACCTTGCCCAGCATCTGGTCGATTTCCACCACGGTCCCCTTGAAGTTGGCATAGCTGCCGCTGACAATCTTGACGCTTTCGCCGATTGCCAAATCGCACGCCGTGCCGACGGACTGGGGATTGAGCATCATTTCCACCTCGCTGGGCGTCAGGGCGACAGGCTGACCGTCCGGGCCGACGAAGCCCGTCACACCGCGCGTGTTGCGCACGACATACCAGCTCTCGTTGGTCTTAATCATGTTGACGATCACATACCCCGGAAAGACCTTGCGTGTGGACTTCACACGCTTGCCCTTGCGGATTTCGGAGACTTCCTCAACAGGCACGCGGACATCAAAAATGTAATCCTGCATGTTGCTGCTCTTGATGGACTTCTCCAAAGTATCCTTGACTTTGTTTTCATACCCGGAATAGGTATGAACGACGTACCAGCACGCCTCATTGCTCTTCTCGGACATAACTAACCCCCTGCGCAAGTAGTGGACGCCCCGCCTCCCCGCGCCTTTTCAAGCACGGAGAGGCACAGCGGGGCATCACATCATCAGCTTCACGAGCGCGGTCGCACCCATATCCAGCGCGCCGATCACAATGCTCATCACCAGCACGAACACAAGCACGGTCACCGAGCAGGCGATCCACTTCTTCTTGCTGGGCCAAGACACAAGGCGCAGTTCAGCCGCCATGTTCTTGAAGGACTTCGCGATGCGACCCGGGAGGTTCTTAAACCAACGACCAATGCGAACGAACACATTCGGCTTCTGGTCGGAAACCTTTTTCTCCTCTGCCATCGTTATCACATCCTTACGTTGTCGGTGCGCTTACTTCGTCTCGCGATGAACCGTATGCTTCTTGCAGAAGGGGCAATACTTCTTCAGCTCGATGCGATCCGGGGTGTTCTTCTTGTTCTTCATGTTGTTGTAGTTGCGCTGCTTGCACTCCGTGCAGGCCAGACACACCTTGGTACGGGCGGCATTTGCCACGTGGGACACCTCCTGCCATTGCAATATGCGGTTTTATCATCCTGAAGTTCAACTGACAGGATCACAAATCCGTGGGAAGGCGGCGCCGGTCGTCACAACCGGCGCTTCGCCTGAAAATGCGGATTACTCGATGACCTTAGCAACGACGCCGGAACCAACCGTGCGGCCACCTTCGCGGATAGCAAAGCGCAGGCCCTGCTCCAGAGCGATGGGGGTAATCAGGGTGATTTCCATGTCGATGTTGTCACCGGGCATGACCATCTCCGTGCCTTCGGGCAGCTTGATGTTGCCGGTCACGTCGGTGGTACGGAAGTAGAACTGCGGACGATAGCCGTTGAAGAACGGGGTATGACGGCCGCCTTCTTCCTTCGTCAGGACGTAAACCTGACCGATGAAGTGCGTGTGCGGATGAATCGTGCCGGGCTTGGCCAGAACCTGACCACGCTCGATTTCGTTGCGCTGAATGCCGCGCAGCAGAGCGCCGATGTTGTCGCCCGCTTCCGCCTGGTCCAGCAGCTTGTGGAACATTTCCACGCCGGTAACGACGGTAGACTTCGGCTTGTCCATCAGGCCGACGATTTCAACCGTGTCGGACACCTTGACCGTGCCGCGTTCCACACGACCGGTGGCAACAGTGCCGCGGCCAGAGATGGAGAACACGTCTTCAACAGGCATCAGGAAGGGCTGGTCGGTCGCGCGCTTGGGTTCCGGAATGTAGTGGTCAACCGCATCCATCAGTTCCCAAATGCACTTGCACTCCGGCGCGTTGTCCACGTCGGTGCCGCCGTTCTGGACATATTCCAGCGCCTTCAGGGCAGAACCCTTGATGATCGGGATCTCGTCGCCCGGGAAATCGTAGCTGCTCAGCAGTTCGCGGATTTCCATTTCGACCAGTTCCAGCAGCTCTTCGTCGTCCATCATGTCGGTCTTGTTCATGAAGACCACGATGTACGGCACGCCAACCTGACGGGCGAGCAGGATGTGCTCACGGGTCTGGGGCATCGGGCCGTCGGGAGCAGACACAACCAGGATAGCGCCGTCCATCTGGGCAGCACCGGTAATCATGTTCTTAACATAGTCAGCGTGGCCGGGGCAGTCCACGTGAGCGTAGTGGCGGGTAGCCGTCTCGTACTCAACGTGAGCGGTGTTAATCGTGATGCCGCGGGCCTTTTCTTCCGGCGCCTTGTCGATTTCGTCATAACGCATCGCCTGCGCTTCGCCCTTCTGGGACAGCGTCATGGTGATGGCGGCGGTCAGGGTCGTCTTGCCATGGTCAACGTGACCGATGGTGCCGATGTTAACGTGGGGCTTTTTGCGCTCGTAACGTTCCTTAGCCATTGGGAAATTCCCTCCAATTTATTCGTTTCGTACCCTGCGGCGCGGCGGAATCCGCTTGGGCGCCGCAGGGAAAATCCTGTTTCAAAAGGTGATGGGCGAAAAATTACTTCTTCGCGCGTTCGCCGATGACCTTTTCCGCCACGGACTTCGGCACTTCCTCGTAGTGGTCGAACTGCATGGTGAACATGCCGCGGCCCTGCGTACGGGAACGAAGGTCAGTGGTGTAGCCGAACATTTCGCTCAGCGGGACATAGGCGTGGATAATCTGGTCGGGGCCGCGGGATTCCATGCCGTCCACACGACCGCGGCGGCTGGACACGTTGCCCATGACGTCGCCCATGTACTGTTCCGGCACGATAATCTCGACCTTCATCATCGGCTCCATCAGCACGGGGTTCGCCTTCTCCAGTGCGGCCTTGAAAGCCATGGAGCCAGCGATTTCGTACGCCTGCGCAGAGGAGTCAACGTCGTGGTAAGAACCATCGACAACAGCCGCCTTGAAGTCAACAAGCTCGAAGCCTTCGTAGCCGCTCTTGGCCGCGCCCTGAATACCAGCGTCGATAGGCGCGATGAATTCCTTCGGAATCACGCCGCCGACGATGCGGGATTCAAATTCGTAGCCCTTGCCGGGTTCGTTCGGAGAAATCTCCACCCAGCAGTGACCATACTGGCCGTGACCACCGGTCTGACGGACGAAACGGCCTTCAGCCTTGACCGTCTTGCGGATGGTCGCCTTGTAGGTAACCTGGGGCTTGCCAACCGTCGCCTCGACCTTGAATTCGCGCAGCAGACGGTCAACGATGATTTCCAGATGCAACTCGCCCATGCCGGCGATGATGGTCTGACCCGTTTCCTGATTGGTGTAGGTCTTGAAGGTCGGGTCTTCTTCCGCCAGACGCAGCAGCGCCATGGTCATCTTGTCCTGACCAGCCTTGGTCTTGGGCTCGATGGCGACTTCAATAACCGGGTCAGGGAACTCCATGGACTCCAGAATAATCTGGTTGTTTTCATCGCACAGGGTGTCGCCGGTGGTGGTGTCCTTCAGACCCACAGCGCCGCCGATTTCGCCGGTGTAGATGCAGTCCACTTCTTCGCGGTGATTCGCGTGCATCATCATGATGCGGCTCATACGCTCGCGCTTCTGCTTGGTGGAGTTCATGACGTAGCTGCCAGCGGTCAGCGTGCCGGAGTAGACACGGAAGAACGCCAGCTTGCCGACGAACGGGTCAACCATGATCTTGAACGCCAGCGCGGAGAACGGCTCGCTGTCAGAGGGGTGACGAACCATTTCCTTTTCGGGGTCATGGGGGTCAGTGCCCTTGATGGCGGGGATGTCCAGCGGGCTGGGCATGTACTCGACGATGTTGTCCAGCAGCGGCTGCACGCCCTTGTTGCGGTAAGAAGTGCCGCAGCAGACGGGGTTCATGGTGCAGTTGATGGTGGCCTTGCGGATGGCGTCCTTGATTTCTTCCTGGGTGAGTTCCTCGCCCTCGAAGAACTTTTCCATCAGCACTTCGTCGGTCTCGGCGACCTTCTCGATCATTTCGGCGTGATACTTCTCCGCCAGTTCCATCATGTCGGCAGGAATTTCTTCCTCGCGGACGTCCTTGCCTTCATCGTCGTAGTAGACCTCCGCCTTCATCTTCACAAGGTCGATGATGCCGCGGAAATCAGCTTCAGCGCCGATGGGCAGCTGAATCGGAACAGCATTGGAGTGCAGGCGCTCCTTCATCATGTCCACCACGCGGAAGAAGTTCGCGCCGGTGATGTCCATCTTGTTCACATACGCCATGCGCGGAACATGATAGGTTTCGGCCTGCTTCCACACGGTTTCGGACTGGGGCTCAACGCCGCCCTTGGCGCAGAAGACGCACACAGCGCCGTCCAGCACGCGCAGGGAACGTTCAACCTCAACGGTGAAGTCAACGTGACCGGGGGTGTCGATAATGTTAATACGATAGGTGCGATCCTTGTTGTTGGGGTCGCGGGGGTCGCGCCAGCGGCAGGTGGTGGCGGCGGAGGTGATGGTGATACCACGCTCCTGCTCCTGCACCATCCAGTCCATGGTGGCAGAGCCCTCATGGGTTTCACCGATGCGGTGCACACGACCGGTGTAGAACAGAATACGTTCCGTGGTGGTCGTCTTGCCGGCGTCGATGTGCGCCATGATACCAATGTTGCGCACCCGCTCAAGGGGATGACTGCGAGGCATATGGTTTGCTCCTTTCAGCAGCGCTGCAGCGGCATCGGGCGTATCAAGCGCTCATGCGGCGGCAGCAGGTTGGCGCATTACCAGCGATAGTGGGCGAAAGCCTTGTTCGCTTCGGCCATGCGGTGCATTTCTTCCTTGCGCTTCACAGCCGCGCCGGTGTTGTTGGCAGCGTCCATGATTTCAGCGGCAAGACGTTCCGCCATGGTCTTCTCGCCGCGCTTGCGGGAGAACATGACCAGCCAGCGCAGGGCCAGCGTCTGACGGCGTTCCGGACGGATCTCAATCGGGACCTGATAGGTCGCGCCGCCAACACGGCGAGCCTTGACCTCCAGAGAGGGCGCAACGTTGGCCAGAGCAGCCTGGAACACTTCGTTGGCATCCTTGCCGGTCTTTTCCTTGATGGTATCGAAGGCTTCGTAGCACACGTTCTGAGCGACGCCACGCTTGCCGTCGAGCATGATCTGATTGATGAGCTTGGTCACAACCGTGGTCCCGTGTACGGGATCCGGCAGCACCTCGCGCTTGGGTACAAAACCGCGACGGGGCATAGTAAATACCTCCAATTAGACGTGATAGTCAGTCGTAAAGTGTGGATTGCGGAAGCATCCCCGGATGTGGGTCATCCTCTCCCAGTCGGAATGCGCGTCAGCATCGCGCATCATCGGTCACGATTCAGGCCGACCCAGCCGCATCCGGCTTCTGCGCGGGCGTCTTCCCTGTTCCACAGGCAGGCGCTGGTGCGTCAAAAGCGGTTCTCCGGCTGACCGAAGGCTGCAAAAGGGATGTTGTGAAGCAGGCGGATGCTTACTTCTTCGGGCGCTTTGCGCCATAGAGGGAACGAGCCTGCATCCGCTTGGCCACACCGGCGGTATCCAGCGCGCCACGGATGATGTGATAACGAACGCCAGGCAGGTCGCGAACGCGGCCGCCGCGGATCAGCACAACGCTATGCTCCTGCAGGTTGTGGCCGATGCCGGGGATGTAGCAGGTACCTTCGATGGAGTTCGTCAGACGAATACGGGCAATCTTACGAAGAGCGGAGTTCGGCTTCTTGGGCGTCATCGTCTTGACGCTCAGGCAAACGCCGCGCTTCTGAGGGCAGCCCTGAAGAATGGGCGCGGTAGACTTGTTCGTCGTCTTCTCGCGGCCCTTGCGAACCAGCTGATTGATCGTGGGCATGAGAGCACCTCCAAATTTATGTCCAAAAGTTCCGCAACCCTCGGAAACTGTTTGGCGAATGGAATAGAATGAGGCTTACTTGAGGATCGCCGCAGCGGCACAGGGAATGTCCAGCCCGCACGCCGCACCGAGCGCCTTCGTTTCATCCACGCGGCGAATCGGCACGCCCGCATCCTCGCAGGCGCGGGTCACCTTCTGGTAAAGGAAGGTGTCGATGTCGCGGGCGACGTACACCCGCTGGGCGGAACCGGCTTTCAGCGCACGCATGACCGCCTTGGTTCCAACTGCTTTTGAGACAGAATTTTTCAGGTCTTCCACGCTGAAATCCCTCCTGTTGCTGTTCTCGGCTGACCGCTCAATGCCGGCAGAAAAGCGCACCGAAAAGACACACTTTGCCGCAGCAAGCGCTCAACTCGTATATTGTAGCATTTTCACCTCGGCTTGTCAACTGGTTTTCGCGCCTCAAACCCTGTTTTTTGCAACGTTTTTTGCGATTTTGAGTTCCATATTCATGAACACGTTTTCGTGAGGGGACAATCGCACAGCATCCGCTGATTTTTCTTTCCTTGGCTCACCATGAAAGCGCTTTCCCGCTCATTCCCCAAACAGCGCGGCACACGGCAGCTTTCTCCCGTGGAACACGCTTCCCAAAAAGAAAAAAGGCAGCCTGCGCCGCCTTTTGGGAGAGCCGTTTTCCGCCGATTCGGCTGATTCCGTCAAAAAAATGCCAACTGTCTCGCCGAATCGCTTCCATTATAATATGCGTCAATATTTCACATCCGACACAATGCGGTCGCACACCCACATCTCGCCGTCCGTCATCAGATGGACGAATCCCGGCACCGTCCAGACCGTGTCAAGCGCCGTCCGCCGGATGTACTTCTTGCCTTCCGTCTCGCGCTGATTGCAGGTCACAATCGCCAGCTCCGGCGAAACCGCCGCGCGGTACTCCGGTGTCAGCGCCTGCAGGCCATGGTGCGGGTACTTCAGTACATCCGCCTTGAGCATCTCCGCGCCGACCTTCTCAATCAGCCCGTTCTGCCCCTTCTGCTCCAAATCGGCGGAAAAGAGGATCTTCCGCTGCCCAAACGTCAGCATGATTTGCGCCGAGCGGTCGTTGAGGCGGGTGTACTCCGGCTTGTCCAGCATCCATACCTGCATCGTCGCTGTGCCGAGCGTCAGCGTGTCGCCGTCGCCGAACATCCGCACCGTCACACCCGCACGCTCCGCCGCCTTTATCGCGTTCGCGCAGTGCACCGTCTCCTCTGCCGGGAAGCAGAGCCAAAGTTCATCCACAGTAATTTCCTTAATTAACTCCGCGAATCCACCGATGTGGTCGGCGTGCGGGTGGGTGTTGACGATTTTGTCCACATGGGTGATGCCCAGCTGCTTGAACATGTTCAGGATGCGCTGCGCCTGTCCAGACGTCGCGCAGTCGATGAGCATCGTCTCGCCGCCGCAGCGCAGAAACGCCGCGTCGCAGTCCAGAATCTGCGGGAAGATGATTTCCAGCAGGTCAGCGTCCTCCGCAAAGGCAAAATCCGCCGATACATCCGGCGCGTTGATACGGTTGATGACCGTCTTGTCCGCGCCCTCGCCCGCCGCCGTCCCCAGCAGCATCAGCACCGTCAGCAAAAGTGTCGCCGCACGCCTGCCGAATCGTTTCCACCACGCCATCATTTCATACCTCCAGTGTCGTATTTCCATACATTTCCAGCAAAAAAGAGTGCACTTCCCCCTTGACATTCCCGGATATGTATGTTAGAATTTTAAATTGCATCAGTATCTTTGCATACTGTTGATTTTTCCTGCGCTTGTATTGTACACGGAAACGCGGAAAAATGCAAGCAGGAATTTTCGACTGCCATACATTTTCGCGTTTTTTCGCCAAAATTCCTGCAAAGCGGCGAAAAAACGCACGTTTTCACCAAGCAGAGGATGCTGGTTTTGACTGATGAAGGGGTGATCATACATCATGGCGCATGAGGTTGCAATGGGTAAGCTCCGGAAACGCATGAGCTTCTCCCGCATCAACGAAGGTCTGGAAATGCCGGATCTGATCGAGGTGCAGAAGAGGTCGTATCAGCGGTTCCTCGAAACCGACCTGAAAGAGGTTCTGGCAGACGCCTCGCCCATCACCAACTACAACGGCAATCTGGAATTGACCTTCACGGATTATTCTCTGGGTGAGCCGAAGAACTCCGTGGAGCGCTGCCGCGAGCGGGATATGACCTACGCCGCGCCGCTGAACATTCACGTCCACCTGTACGACAGCGAGACTTCCGAAATCAAGGAAACCGATGTCTACATGGGTGACTTCCCCCTGATGACGGAAAACGGTACGTTCGTCATCAACGGTGCTGACCGTGTCATCGTCTCCCAGCTGGTTCGTTCGCCGGGCTGCTATTATACCCGCACGCTGGACAAGGCGGGTGTGCCGCTCTACTCCAGCCAGATTATCCCCAACCGCGGCGCGTGGCTGGAATACGAGACGGACTCCAATGACATCATCTGGGTTCGCCTTGACCGCGCCCGCAAGCTCTGCCTGACCACGCTCCTGCGCGCGCTGGGCTACGAAACGGACGACGACATCCGCAATCTGCTGGGCAACGACAAGCGGCTGGAAGCGACGATGGCGAAGGACACCACCGTGGCGGAAGCAAGCAAGGATCGCGGCGGCGCGGTGCGCACCCTGCGCGAACAGGCGCTGCTGATTATCTACAAGAAGCAGAAGCCGGACGAGCCCGAATCCGTCGAGAGCGCGACGAACATGTTCAAGTCGCTGTTCTACGATCCCAAGCGCTACGACGTCATGCGCGTGGGCCGCTACAAGTTCAATAAGAAGCTGTCCATTGCCACCCGCATCAACAAGCATATCATCGCTGAGGACATCATTGACCCCCGTACGGGCGAAGTGATGTTCCGCGCGGGTCAGGTGATTGACCTCGAAACCGCGCGCCGTGTGCAGAACGCCGGCGTCAACCGCGTTGTGGTGGACTGCGAAGGCGAAAAGCGCATCGTCATCGGCAACAACTTCGTGGATGCGGCGGAGTATCTGCCCTTTGACCCCAAGGAAGTCGGCATCCTCGAAATGGTGCACCTGCCCACTTTGAAGGCGATTATCGACGGCTTGGGCGAGGATGTGGAAGAAGAGCAGCTCAAGCAGGTGATTGCGGACAACGTGCAGCACCTTGTGCCCAAGCACATCACCGATGACGACATGGTGGCCTCCATCAGCTATCTGCTGGGTCTGCCCTACGGCATCGGCACGACGGACGACATTGACCACCTCGGCAACCGCCGCCTGCGCAGTGTCGGCGAACTGCTGCAGAATCAGTTCCGCACGGGACTGAGCCGCATGGAGCGCAACGTCCGCGAGCGCATGAGCGCGCAGGACGGCTCGACCGACTATCAGCCCGATTCCCTGATTTCCATCCGTCCCGTGACGGCGGCGATTAAGGAATTCTTCGGTTCCTCCCAGCTGTCGCAGTTCATGGACCAGAACAATCCGCTGGCTGAATTGACCCACAAGCGCCGTTTGTCCGCTCTGGGCCCCGGCGGTCTGAACCGTGACCGCGCCTCCTTCGAGGTTCGCGACGTACACTACTCCCACTATTCCCGCATCTGCCCGATTGAAACGCCTGAAGGCCCGAACATCGGTCTGATCGGCTCTCTGGCGACCTATGCCCGCATCAACGAGTACGGCTTTATTGAAGCGCCGTACCGCCGCGTGGACAAGGAGCATCGCCGTGTCACCAACGAGCACGTCTACATGACGGCTGACGAAGAAGACCTGTACCGCATTGCGACGGCCACCGAGCCGCTGGATGAGAACAACTGCTTCGTCAACGACATGATTACCGTCCGCGAAGTGACCGAATATGTGCAGGTTCCGGGCGATCAGGTTGACTTCATCGACGTGTCGCCGCGTCAGGTCGTTTCCATTGCGACGGGCATGATTCCCTTCCTGGAAAACGACGACGCCACCCGCGCCCTGATGGGTTCGAACATGCAGCGTCAGGCTGTGCCGCTGCTCGTTCCGGAAGCGCCGTATGTCGGCACGGGTCTGGAATTCAAAGCCGGTCACGACTCCGGCGTGGAAATTCTGGCGCGTGAAGACGGCGTGGTCGAGAAGGTGGACGGCAACACCATCGTCATCCGTGATGATTTGGGCGAACGCCACGTCTACCACCTGACCAAGTTTGCCCGCACGAACCAGTCCAACTGCGCCAACCAGCGCCCGGTCGTTTCCGCGGGTCAGCGCATCTGCAAGGATGACCTGCTGGCGGATGGCCCGTCCACCGAAAAGGGCGAAATCGCGCTGGGCCGCAATGCCCTCATCGGCTTCATGAACTGGGAAGGCTATAACTACGAGGACGCCGTCCTGCTGTCCGAGAAGCTGGTTAAGGAAGACATTTACACCTCCATCCACATGGAGGAATTTGAATGCGAAGCCCGCGAAAGCAAGCTGGGGCCGGACGAAATCACCCGCGATATCCCGAACGTCGGCGAGGACGCGGTGAAGGATCTCGATGAGCGCGGCATCATCCGCATCGGTGCGGAGGTTCGCGCAGGCGACATTCTGGTCGGCAAGGTCACGCCCAAGGGTGAAACCGAGCTGACGAGCGAAGAGCGCCTGATGCGCGCCATCTTCGGCGAAAAAGCGCGCGAGGTGCGTGACACCTCCCTGCGCGTGCCGCACGGCGAATGGGGCGTTGTGGTCGATGTGAAAATTTTCGACCGTGCGCATTCCGATGAGCTGTCCCCGTCCGTGCAGCAGATGGTTCGCGTCTACATCGCCCAGAAGCGTAAGATTTCCGTCGGCGACAAGATGTCCGGCCGTCACGGCAACAAGGGTGTCGTTTCCCGCGTCCTGCGCGAGGAGGACATGCCCTTCCTGCCCGACGGCACGCCGCTGCAAATTGTGCTGAACCCGCTGGGTGTTCCGTCTCGTATGAACATCGGTCAGGTTCTGGAAGTGCACTTGGGTCTGGCTTGCCGCGCGCTGGGCTGGCACATTGCCACGCCGGTTTTCGACGGCGCAACCTACCCGGAAATCCGCGAATGCCTCGAAATGGCTGCCGACACGATGGCCAAGCCGGTGGATGAGAGCAACCCGCGGATGATGCAGAGCTACTTCCACAATGGTCGTCCGCTCCGCCTGAATCTGGATGAAGAAGGTCGCCGCCTGTTCCTGGACGGCAAGATTCGCCTGCGCGACGGCCGTACCGGCAACTGGTTCGAGAACCCCGTTACTGTCGGTGTCATGTACTTCCTGAAGCTGCACCACCTGGTTGACGACAAGATGCACGCCCGCTCCGTCGGTCCGTACTCCTTGGTCACGCAGCAGCCGCTGGGCGGCAAGGCGCAGTTCGGCGGTCAGCGCTTCGGCGAAATGGAAGTCTGGGCGCTGGAAGCCTACGGCGCGGCGAACACCCTGCAGGAAATTCTGACCGTGAAGTCCGACGATACCGTGGGCCGCGTCAAGACCTACGAAGCCATCATCAAGGGCGAGAACATCCCCGCCCCGGGCGTGCCGGAATCCTTCAAGGTGCTGATTAAGGAACTGCAGGCGCTGTGCCTGGATATCAAGGTGCTTGACCGCGACCGCAACGTGATTGAGATTCCCGAACTTGACCCGGAGGACATGGCGCCGCCGAGCAAGAACAATGCGCCCGAACAGGACAAACAGGAATCGCTCACGACGCTGCTGCCGGAGGACGAGGACGCCGATGCCATCAGCAACGACTTCCCGGACAATGACTTCCCGCTGAATGATTTGGATTCCGACAGCGAGGACGACGATTTGTCGATTCCGCTCTCCTTCGATGACGACGAGGAAAACGACGATCTGGACACCATGCGTCTGGACGATTTGGGCTTTGACGACATGAATCTGGATGACGACGATCAGTAATTGACACATGAGCCTATCAGCCGGACAGGAATCCCCTTCCGGCTGATGGCTTTCCCGTACAGGACATACACCGGTGTTACAATGAAGGGAGTGTGAACCCTTTTGTTTGAGCTGACCAATCTTGACGCCATCCAGATCGGCATGGCCTCTCCTGAGCAGATTCGGCAGTGGTCTCATGGTGAAGTCACCAAGCCCGAAACCATCAACTATCGTACCCTGAAGCCCGAAAAAGACGGCCTGTACTGCGAGCGCATCTTCGGCCCGACGAAGGACTGGGAGTGCGCCTGCGGCAAGCACAAGCGCATCCGTCCGAAGGACAAGAACCTCGTGTGCGACAAGTGCGGCGTGTCCGTCACGCGCGCCAAGGTTCGCCGCGAGCGCATGGGTCATATCGAACTTGCTGCGCCCGTGAGCCATATCTGGTACTACAAGGGAATCCCCAGCCGCATGGGTATGCTGCTGGAGCTGTCCCCCCGTGTGCTGGATAAGGTGCTGTATTTCGCGAATTTTATCGTCCTTGATCCCGGCAACACCGCCGTGACCAACGTCGCCCTGCATGACCTGATTAACGACGACCAGTACCGCGCCATCATGGAGAAGCCCGACCGCGGCAGCTTCAAGGCGATGATGGGCGCCGAAGCCGTGCAGACGATGCTGCGCGAGCTGGATTTGGACAAGCTGAGCGCCGAACTGAAGGCGGAAATCGAAACCCTGACGAGCAAGGAGCGCAACCGCGACACCGAGGGACAGAAGCGTGCGCACGCCGTGAAGCGTCTGGAAGTTGTCGAATCCTTCCGCGCCAGCGGCAACAAGCCCGAATGGATGGTGCTGACCGTCCTGCCAGTTATCCCGCCGGATCTGCGCCCGATGGTGCAGCTGGACGGCGGCCGCTTCGCCGCTTCCGACCTGAATGACCTCTACCGCCGCGTTATCAACCGCAACAACCGCCTGAAGCGCCTGCTGGAGCTGGGCGCGCCGGAAATCATCGTCCGCAACGAGAAGCGTATGCTGCAGGAATCCGTGGACGCGCTGATTGACAACGGCCGCCGCGGCCGCGCGGTCACTGGCCCCGGTGGACGCGCGCTGCGCAGCCTGTCTCACACGCTGAGCGGCAAGCAGGGCCGTTTCCGTCAGAACCTGCTGGGCAAGCGCGTGGACTATTCCGGCCGTTCTGTTATCGTCGTCGGCCCGGAAATGAAGCTGCATCAGTGCGGTCTGCCCAAGGAAATGGCGTTGGAGCTGTTCAAGCCCTTCGTCATGCAGCAGCTGCAGCTGCGCAACAAGGGCATGAACGTCAAGAGCGCCAAGCGCGCCGTGGAAAAGATGAAGCCGGAGGTCTGGGACATCCTCGAAGATGTCATCAAGGATCACCCGGTGCTGCTCAACCGCGCGCCGACGCTGCACCGTCTGGGCATTCAGGCGTTCGAGCCGATTCTGGTTGACGGCAAGGCAATTAAGCTGCACCCGCTGGCCTGTACCGCTTTCAACGCCGACTTCGACGGCGACCAGATGGCTGTTCACGTTCCGCTGTCTCTGGAAGCACAGGCGGAAGCCCGCTTCCTGATGCTGGCGCACAACAACATTCTGAAGCCGCAGGACGGCAAGCCGGTTATTTCTCCTTCTCAGGACATGGTTATCGGCTGCTATTACCTGACGATTGAAAACCCTAACGGCAAGGGCGCCGGCCGCGTCTTCCGCAATCCGGATGAAGCGCATATGGCGTATGCCTTGGAGCAGATTACCCTGCAAAGCCCGATTAAAGTGCGCATTGAGCGCGAATTCAACGGCGAAAAGGGCAGCAAAATCATCGATACCACGCTTGGCCGCCTGATTTTCAACGACGCTCTGCCGCAGAACCTTGGCTTCAAGAAGCGTGAATGCCTTGATGACATGTTCGAGCTGGAGGTCGATCAGCTGGTCGGCAAGAAGCAGCTGTCCAACATCGTCGATATGTGCTTCCGCTCTCAGGGCGAGCACAAGTGCGCACTGGTGCTGGACGCGATTAAGGCGCTGGGCTACAAGTACGCTACTGTCGGTTCGCTGACCGTTTCCGTTGCGGACATTAAGATTCCGCCGATGAAGCAGCAGCTGCTCGACGAAACGGACAAGAAGGTCGCCCATGTGAACGAGATGTTCGCGGAAGGTCTGCTGAGCGAGGACGAGCGTTACAGCCGCGTCATCAATCTGTGGAACACCTGCACGAACACCCTGCGTGACCAGATTCTGCCGAACCTCGATCCTTTCAACCCGATTCGCATGTTCACCGACTCCGGCGCCCGCGGTTCTGCCGCGCAGGTGTCGCAGCTGGCTGGTATGCGCGGCCTGATGGCGTCTCCGACCGGCAAGACCGTGGAATTGCCCATTCGTGCAAACTTCCGCGAGGGTCTGAACGTGCAGGAGTTCTTCCTGTCTTCTCACGGTTCCCGTAAGGCTCTGTCCGACACGGCTATGAAAACCGCTGACTCTGGCTATCTGACCCGCCGTCTGGTCGATATTTCGCAGGAAGTTATCGTCCGCGAGGAAGACTGCTTCCTGCAGCGCGGTCTGCCGATTCGCGGCGTGCATGTTACCGAGTTGCTCAGCGGCAAGCAGTCCATCGAATCGCTGGAGGAGCGTCTGCGCGGCCGTACGGCTGCTGCCGACATCACCGATCCGGCGACCGGCGAAGTGCTTGTCCACCAGAATGAGCTGATTGACCACGCCAAGGCGAAGACAATTTGCGACGCGGGCATCAAGAGCGTGTTTGTTCGCTCCGTGCTGACCTGCTGCACGCGCAACGGCGTCTGCGCCCGCTGCTATGGCCAGAACATGGCGCACGGCGGCAAGGTGGATGTCGGCGAGGCGGTCGGCGTTATCGCGGCGCAGGCCATCGGCGAACCCGGCACACAGCTGACCATGCGTACCTTCCATACGGGCGGTATCGCATCGGGCGAGGATATTACGCAGGGTCTTCCCCGCGTCGAAGAGCTGTTCGAGGCGCGCAAGCCCAAGCGTGAAGCGGTTCTGTCCGACATCAGCGGCACGGTGTCCATCCACCAGACCAACCGCAACAAGAACGAGCTGGTCATCACCGCCGACGCGGGCAACTACGCGCGTCACACCCACAAGGCTGCTTCCGGCACGGTTGCCGTGCAGGTCGGTCAGGTGGTGCGTCAGGGCGATGTGCTGATTTCCGGCGCGACGAAGGCGAAGGTCGCCAAGGACGGCACCAAGTCCACCAAGACCACGGACATCAAGTCCACGCTGGCGGGCACGGTCACGATGATCAACACCAAGGGCGTGGGCGTCGTCGAGGTCGAGGTCACCTCCAGCGTTGCGGAGTTCGAGCAGAAGACCTACCCCGTCACCTACGGCAGCCGCCTGCGCGTGCAGGAGGGCGACCATGTGGAAGCGGGCGACATCCTCATCGAAGGCTCCATCAACCCGCACGACCTGCTGCGCATTCTGGGTCAGAGCGCGGTGCAGGACTACCTGCTGAAGGAAGTTCTGTCCGTGTACCGTCTGCAAGGCGTAGCCGTGGCGGACAAGCACATCGAAATCATCGTCCGTCAGATGCTGCGCAAGGTGCGCGTCGAGGACAACGGCGACACCGAACTGCTGCCCGGCTCGCTGGTTGACCGCAGCCACTTGGAGGAAGCCAACATGAAGGTGCTGGAATCCACCAAGCTGCGCGTGGAAGACGGCGGCGACACGGGGCTGGCGATTGGCAGCCTTGTCGAGGCGGACGAGCTGGAGGAAATCAACCAGCGCATCCGCGTGTCCGGCGGCTCTCCCGCAATTGCCCGCGACCTCAAGCCCGCGAGCGTCAAGCGTGTGCTGCTGGGTATCACCCGCGCTTCTCTGGCGACCGATTCCTTCCTGTCCGCCGCGTCCTTCCAGGAGACGAACCGCGTGCTGACCGAAGCCGCCATCAAGGGCAAGATCGACCCGCTGATTGGCCTGAAGGAGAACGTCATTCTGGGCAAGATGATTCCCGCCGGTACGGGGATGCACCGCTACAAGGATATCGACATCCGCGAAAACTACGGTTTCTGATTTACAGTTGACAAAAGCCGACGCAGAGAGGCGCCTTTGCGTCGGTTTTTGAATAAATGCATAAAGATAGGAGCGATGGTTTCATGATAAAAAAGTATGAGAAGCTCATTTGCGTTGTTATACTCTGCATCACGTTCATCATCATTGCCTGCATTGCGAAATCTGCCATCATTCAGGCAGCGAAGTACCTTTCTTCTATGGCTGTCTCGATTATTTAAGATAAAAAGGGGGATTAAAATATGAAAAAAATCATCATCATGCTTATTCTCTTGTTGGTTTGCTTCGTACCCGCCCTTGCTGAAAATACTCCTGAAGTAATTGTTGACCCATCTGTAAAAAATGTTCCTAATTATATCATCGACGACATTATTACCGAGCATCCAAACGCGGGCGTTATTCACATCAATAAAGTCGAAACGGCCACGCCACTTGATGCGATTTCAACCTGTTCAGGTCTTTCTGTTTATAGATATAGTAATATAGCGAAAAATTATCGTGTGTTTAACGGTCGCTGGCGAACAGATTTCATCATTTCCGTTGCACGTGGCGCGGAAACTAAACTTTCGTCAACCTACTCTGCTTCTGTATCTACTTCCGCCTCTGGCAGTGTCACCTCTGGTGACGATAAAAGTGCGCCTGTTCCTTCAGCGTATACTTTAGGGTTGAATCTTTCAGCCTCTGTAAGCTGTACTATTTCAACTGAACGCACCTTCAAGGGGCCTTCAGAGGATTCCGAGTATAATTCACGTTCTTTCTATGTTGCCTATTACGGTGATATTGGTACATGGACTTGTACTGCTACCCGGACTTTTCCCGCTTCAACAGTGCAAATGGGAGGCACGTTTATTGAGCCAGTTCGGTACGCGGAATACTCAATTGATGAAAAAATAAAGTAATTCTCACCAAGCGACCATTGCGCCTGATGGTCGCTTCTTTTGTAAGGCTGATGTAGGAAGGAGTTTCTCATGCGCAACATCGTCCTCATCGGGATGCCCGGCTGCGGCAAATCCACCGTCGGGGTCGTCCTCGCCAAGGCCCTCGGCATGGATTTCGTCGATTCTGACCTCGTCATCCAGTCCACCATGGGCGCAACCCTCGCCCAGCTCATTGAGCAGCACGGCGACGACGGCTTCCGCGACATTGAGAACCGCGTCAACGCCAGCATCGACGTGCAGAACAGCATCATCGCCACGGGCGGCAGCGTCGTCTACGGCGCGGAAGCCATGGCGCACCTCAAATGCATCGGCACGGTCGTCTACCTCCGTCTGACGTGCGAGAACATCACCGAGCGGCTGGGCGACCTTCATGCCCGCGGCGTGACGATTAAGCCCGGCTGGACGCTCCGGGATTTGTACAACGAGCGCTGCCCGCTGTATGAGCAGTACGCCGACATTGTGCAGGACTGCGACGGACTGCGCCTGCGGGATGTTGTGGCGGAATTGCAGAAGAAGCTGAAGGGCTGACAAGACCGGCTGTCCCCCGACTTTTCCGGGGCTGGCAGCCGATTTTTTGCGTGCAGAATCGCATGTTCCTTGCATTTTCAGGGAATGTATGGTATACTGTAAGATGGTATGTTGCATGATGCGTATCCTGCGCCGTCCGGCAGAATACGCGGCGACTGCCTGATATGCGGACGGAACTTGTTCCGAAAATGAGGAGGTTTTTTTGTGTCCGGTGACCCATGGGCTGGCCCTTTGCTGCTTCAGCTGGTCCTGATTTTTCTGAGCGCCTGCTATGCCGCCGCTGAGGTGGCGCTGCTCTCGCTCAACGCGACAAAACTGCACCACGACGCGGAGGAAGGCGACCCCACAGCCGCCAAGCTGCTCCGCATCACGGATGCTCCTGCGCGCACGCTCTCCACCATTCAGATCTGCATAACGCTGTTTGGTTTTCTGGGATCAGCGCTGGCGGCGACGCAGTTTGCACCGCGACTGGCTGGAGCGATTCTTTCTGCCGGGGCTGGCATCGACGCGGGCGTGCTGAACGTCCTCTGCGTCATCCTGATTACGCTCCTTCTTTCCTACCTGACGCTCTGTCTGGGAACACTCGTGCCCAAGCGCCTCGCGATGAAGAATCCCGAAGCGATTGCGCGCCGTTCGCTGCTCCTGCTGGAGGTCAGCGCGGTGATTTTCCGCCCGTTCGTGATGCTGCTGAACGCCGCCACGCACGGCATCCTCCGTCTTTGCGGCATTGACCCCAACGCCACCGAGGACGAAGTGACCGAGGACGACATTCGCATGATGGTGGACATCGGCGGCGAAAACGGTGCGATTGAGGAAGCGGAAAAGGAAATGATCGAAAACATCTTCGAGTTCAACAATTCCACTGCCGAAGAGGTCATGACCCACCGCACCGACGTTACCAGCATCTGGGTGGATGATACAGAGGACGAAATTCTCCGCACCATCTGCGATTCCGGTCTGAGCCGTTTCCCCGTCTACAACGAAAACATGGACGACATCATCGGTATCCTCAACACGCGCGACTTCTTGCTCAACGCCCAGTCCGACAACCCGAAATCCCTGCGCGCGCTGCTGCGCGAGGCATACTTCGTGCCGGAAACAGTGCAGGCTGACCAGCTCTTCCGCAACATGCAGGTGAAAAAAATCCACATGGCAATTGTCGTGGATGAGTACGGCGGCATGAGCGGCATCGTCACGATGGAGGACTTGCTGGAAGAAATCGTCGGCAATATCTACGACGAGTTTGACAAGCAGACCGAAGCGGAAATCGTCCGTGCGGGCGACAACACTTGGCGCATCAGTGGCAGCACGCCGCTCAAGGACGTCAACGACGCGCTCGACCTCTCGCTCCCCGAAGACGAGGATTACGATACGCTGGGCGGCTTGATTTTCAGCCAGTTCACCACCATTCCGCAGGACGGCAGCACCCCCGATTTGGACTGCTTTGGCCTGCACATTCATGTGGAGAAGCTGGAGGATCACCGCGTGGATACCGCGCTCGTCACGAAGCTGGCGACCGAGGACGACCACGCCGACGACCACCCGGAAACGCTGCTTGACCGCCTGCGCAGCCGCGACGATAACGACGCGCAGACCGACAATGGGAAAGGAAACGAAGACAGGTAATTCATCATGGATACTGATTTGCAGGCCACAGACCCTTCTTTACAATTCATGACCAGCGGTGTGCTGGATACCACGTTTTATGCCACCTACAAGAAATGGCTGCTCTATCGCACCCAAGACCTCAACCTTTACGTCGCGATGGTCGTCATGGCAATCGCCGTCGCGCTGATTTCCATCTTCTCCCGCAGCTGGTACGTCATCCCCGCGGGCGTTGTGTTCATCGCCGTGCTATACATGATGATGATGCGCAACCGCACGCGGATGCTGAACGCCCTCAGCCGCGCGCTGGAAGAGCAGTACCCCGAAGGCATGGCGGAAATGTCCATCGCCTTTGGCAGCGACGGTCTTCATCAGCTGAACCAGACCACGGGTGACCTGACCGTTCTCCCCTACGACAACCTGACCGACGTGATTGAGGGCGAGGACTCAATGGCGCTGCTGACCCGCGCGAACGCCCTGATTCCGGTATTCACGAGCCAGCTGACCGAAAACGAAAAGGAGCATCTGCTGGCTCTGCTGGCGGAAAAAGCCCCCAAGTGCAAGCATCATCGCGCCTAAAAAGCAAAATCACCGACCAGAACCGCGTGTACTGGTCGGTGATTTTTTGTGCAATTTTTGATTTTCTAATGGAAATGGACTGTTTTGTTGCATGGGTTTCGCCACTGCGGTGGCGACAAGGGGGCTTTGCGGTCGCCCCCTTGACCCCTTCGCCCGCACCTATGTTTGTTGAGCTGTATTGGAACTACTTTGTAGTTAGTGTACCTTTCGTTCCCCCAAGTAACAATACAAATCAAGAAACATGGGTGTGCAATCCGAAGGTTTCCAAAGGGCGATCGCAGACTTCGTCTGTTTTCATTGCCGTTTGGTCGCCTCCGCAGAGGCGAACCACCTTATTCCTGCTCCCCCCGCGAACACGCCGCATAGTGCCCCGCGCGCACCTCGCGCAATTCGCAGCTCGCCGTTTTGCACGCCTCCGTCGCCCACGGACAACGCGTGTGGAATACGCACCCGCTCGGCGGGTCAATCGGCGAGGGCAAATCACCTTCCAGCAGAATGCGCTGGCGATTGTCACGCGGGTCAATCGACGGCACAGCAGACATCAGCGTCCGCGTATACGGGTGCTGCGGATGGTCGAACACCTCGTCCGTGTCGCCCTCTTCCACCAAGTGACCCAGATACATCACGCCCATGCGGTCGGAAATGTACCGAATGACGCTCATGTCGTGCGCCACAAACAGGTACGTCAGCCCGCGCTTGCGCTGCAATTCCTTCAGCAGGTTGATAATCTGCGACTGAATCGACACATCCAGCGCCGACACCGGCTCGTCGCACACAACAATTTTCGGGTCAAGGATCAGCGCGCGCGCCAAGCCGATGCGCTGCCGCTGACCACCGGAGAACTCGTGCGGATAGCGATAGAAATGCTCCGGCCGCAAGCCGACCTGCGCCATGATGTCCAGCGCCCGCGCCATCCGCTCGTTCTTGTCGCCGATATGGTGAATCGCCAGCACTTCCATCAGCATGTCGCCAACGCGCTGCCGCGGGTTCAGCGACGTGTACGGGTCTTGGAACACAATCTGCACATCCCGGCGGAACGGCAGCATTTCCTTCTTGCTCAGGTGGGTGATGTCCTGATCGAATAGCGTGATTTTCCCGCTCGTCGGCTCCAGCAGGCGGATGAGCGTGCGCCCCAGCGTGCTTTTGCCGCAGCCGCTTTCACCCACCATGCCGTACGTTTCGCCCTGCCGCAGCGCAAGGCTCACGCCGTCTACTGCCTTAACTTCCTTGACCGTCTGCCCCAGCGCCCCTTTGACCGGGAAGTAGGTGCGAACGTCCTCCGCTTTCAGGATGATTTTCCCCTCGCTCACTGTGCGGTCGCCTCCTTCTGCGCCAATTCCGCTGCCCGGAAGCAGCGAACGCTCTGCTTGTCGCTGACGGGCGTCAGTTGCGGCGTTTCCTGACGGCAGCGCTCCGTCGCGTACGCGCAGCGCGGCGCAAATCGGCAGCCCGTCGGAATCTGGCTGAGCAGCGGCACCGTGCCGGGAATCATGTACAGCGGTTTCGTGCGGTCGCCTTCCATGCGGGGAATGGAGCGCATCAGCCCCTCGGTGTAGGGGTGGCACGGATGGTCAAACAGCGTCAGCACATCCGCTTCTTCGACAATTTGCCCCAGATACATGACGATAACGCGGCTGCACGTCTGCGCAACGACGGCGAGGTCGTGCGTAATCAGCATCACGCCCATGTTCAGCTGCTCATTCAGGCGGACAATCAGCTCCATAATCTGCGCCTGAATCGTCACGTCCAGCGCGGTCGTAGGTTCATCGGCAATCAGCAGGTGCGGACGGCACGCCAGCGCAATGGCAATCATCACGCGCTGCCGCATACCGCCGGACAGCTCGTGCGGGTACTGGTCGAGGCGCTTTTCCGGCGCGGGAATCCCCACCAGACGCAGCATCTCCAGCGCCTTCTCACGCGCCGCCTTCTTGGACAAATGCTGATGAATGCGCAGCGGCTCACTGATTTGGTCGCAAATCGTCAGCACAGGGTTCAGGGAACTCAATGCGTCCTGAAAAATCATCGACACACGCGAACCGCGGATGTCCTGCATCTTGTGGAATGGAATGTCCAGCAGCGACTGCCCTTCCAGCTTGACCGTGCCGCTGTAACGCACCAGCCGCCGTTCGTCATACAGGCGCATGATGGACTGGCTCGTGACGCTCTTGCCGCAGCCGCTTTCGCCCACGATGCCCAGGATTTCGCCCTGATACACGTCAAAAGAAACGCCATCAATCGCCTGCTGCCAGCCGCGCTCGGTGTGGAAGCTGGTCGCCAGCTGACGGACTTCCAGAATCTTTTCGCTCATCTTTTTTCCCCTCATCGTCCGCTCAACGGGTCAATCAGGTCGCGCAGGCCGTCGCCGAACAAGTTGAAGCCCAGCACGGACAGCGCCGTGAAAATCGCCGGAAATACAATCATCCACCAGCCCATGTAGACATAGCCGCGCGCCTCGTTAAGCATCCCGCCCCAGCTCGGATAGGGTGACGGAATGCCCGCGCCAAGGAAGCTCAGGGAGGCTTCGGAGATAATCGCCGTAGCGAAGGTGAACGTCATCTGCACGATGATGGGCGAAAGGATGTTGGGCAGGATGTGCCGCCAGAGGATGCGCGTGCGGCTTGCGCCCACCGCCGTCATCGCCTCGGCATACGTCTGTTCGCGCGCCAGCAGCGCCTGTGAACGGGCAATGCGCGCCACGCCGGGAATACTAACGATGGTCAAGGAAATGATGACATTCTTCATGTTCGCGCCCAAGACCGCCATCAGCGTAATCGCCAGCAGAATGTTCGGAATCGCCTTCAAGCCGTCGCACAGGCGCATCAGCACATTGTCCATCACCTTGTTGACGGAGGCGTACAGCCCCAGCGCCGTGCCAATCAGCGCGGACAGAAGCCCGACGGTAAAGCCGACCGTCATGGAAATCTGCGCGCCGTAGAGGACGCGGGCGAAGATATCGCGCCCCAGATTGTCCGTGCCGAAGAGGTGCGCGGCAGACGGCGCCTGAAAGCGCTCCTGCATCGTCGCGGTGTACGGGTCAACGCCCAGCAAGCCCGTAATCAGCGGGGCGAAGACAGCACAAATCAGCATCAGCAGCACCAGCACCATGCCGACGACGGAGAGTTTGTTGCGGAAAAATTTGCGGATGGAAACAGCGCGCTGCTCACGGACGAGGCGGCGGCGAAGCTGGCGCAGGGATTCGCGATTCTGCGCGGAGATGGATTCGGTTTTCATCATGCAGTTCGCTCCTTTCGTCAGTCCAGCCGGATGCGCGGGTCAGCCAAGCCGTAAATCAGGTCGATAATCAGGTTGATGAACACGTTGAGCATGGCAATCAGCAGCGTAATTGCCTGAATCACCTGATAGTCGCGCTTCTCGATGGAATCCACCATCAGCGAGCCCATGCCGGGAATGTTGAACAGGCGCTCGACAACCGCCGCGCCCGCCAGCGCACTGATGAAGCCCTGCCCGACGACGGTGATGACGGTCAGCAGCGCGTTGCGGAAGGTGTGCTTCGTAACAATCTTCCATTCGCGGACGCCCTTGGAGCGCGCCATCTTGATGTAATCGCTGCCCAAGACCTCCAGCATGGATGCCTTCGTCATGCGCATCATGTACCCCGCGTGGATGAAGCCCAACGACACCGCCGGCAGCGTCATATAGCGCAGGAAGGGCAAAAATCCGTCCGTGAACGGGTTCTTATAGCCCGCCGCGGGCAGCACGCGAAGATTCACCGCGAAGAGCAGCACCATGCCCAGACCCATCAGGAAGCTCGGCAGCGAAATGCCCAGCATCGACAGCACCGACACAAAGTAATCGGCAATCGTGCCGCGCTTCTTCGCCGCCAGCATCCCGCACGGAATCGCAATCAGGATGGTGATGAGCTGCGAATAGATAGCGAGCAGGATGGTCGGCTGGAAGTGGCTGGCAATCATTTCGCTGACAGGCTTATTGACGACGGCGGTTGACGTGCCGAAGTCGAGCCGCAGACAATTGCCCACCCAGCGGAAATACTGCACAACGAGCGGGTCATCCAGACCCAGCTGCGTATGGAGCGCCGCAATTTCCGCCGCCGTTGCGTCCTCACCCAGCATAGCGGCCGCCGGGTCGCCGGGGGTGAGATGCACCAGCAGGAAAATGACCACCGACACAATGAAGATGGTCGGGATGAGCGACAGCAGTCGCTTGAGCACATACTTTTTCATGCTGTTCCTCCTCAGCAGGGATGGGGGTTTCGCCTCTGCGGAGGCGATTCCCCATGCAACAAGAAAAGCAAAGCCGCAGATAGCCCCAAAGGTGGCGGTGCCGAAGGGGTCGAGGGGGCGACCGCAGACATTCGTCTGTTTTCATTGCCCCCTTGTCGCCTCCGCAGAGGCGAAATCCCTGCACAACAATACAGAAATAGGCTAAAAAGAGCCGGCAGCGCCTCTCCACGCTGCCGGCTCGTTATCAGCCGCTGATAAATTACTCTCCCACAACCTGCTTGCCGCCCACAAACACAGCCTTGGTGCGGCACTGAATGTCACGCAGCGGGTTGCCTTCAAAGATGGCGATGTCCGCATCCTTGCCGACTTCCAGCGAACCCACGCGGTCAGCAATGCCCACAACGTGCGCCGGGTTGATGGTGATGGCGCGCCATGCGGATTCTTCCTTCATGCCCGCCTTAACTGCCAGACCCGCGCACAGCGGCAGGTAGTACAGCGGAATCACCGGCGCGTCGGTGATGATGCAGACTTCCAGCCCTGCGCGGTCGAGGATGCCCGCCGTCTCGAATGTCTTTTCGCGCAGCTCAATCTTGCTCTTCGAGCCGAGCGACGGGCCGACCAGCACGGGCTTGCCCGCCTTCACCAGCTGATCCACAATCAGGTGACCTTCGGTGCAGTGGTCGAGCGTAATGTCCAAATCGAACTCACGGGCGATGCGCAGGGCGGTCAGAATGTCGTCCGCACGGTGCGCGTGGGCCTTGAGCGGAATCTGCTTGCGAATGACGGGCAGCAGAGCTTCCAGCTGCATGTCAAACGGGCGGGTCTTGGTGGGGTCTTTTTCCGCCGCATCGATTTCAGCAGCATAGCGCTTCGCCTTGAAGAGCTGTTCGCGCAGGAGCGCCGCGACCGCCATGCGGGTGACGGGTTCCTTGTGGCCGTTCTGACCATAGCAGCCCTTGGGGTTCTCGCCGAAAGCAATCTTCATGGCGACGGGGTACTTGACAATCATGTCGTCGATGCAGTTGCCGTCGAGTTTGAGGGCAACGAACGTGCCGCCGAGGACATTCGCCGAGCCAGGGCCGGTGGTCGCGGTGGTCACGCCGCCTTCAAGGGCGAGGTGGAACGCTTCGTCGCGGGGATTGATGCCGTCGATAGAGCGCATTTCGGGGGTCACGGGGCTGGAGTATTCGTTGCAGTCATTGCCCTCCCAGCGCATCCCCTCTTCGTCGATACCGATATGGCAGTGCGCGTCAATGAAACCGGGGGTCACGAGGCAGCCCGTGGCGTCGATGACCTTGGCGTCCGCGGGTGCATCGACGGTCTTGCCGATGGCGGCGATTTTGCCGTCGTCGCCGATGAGCAGTTCGCCGTTTTCGATTTCCGCACCCGTGATAGGCTTGATTTTTCCACCCTTAATGAGAATCATAGGTGTCAACCTCCTTATGTTGAACAAGGGCTTGCACCCTTGAACTTTTCGCTGATTATGCAGGGGTTTCGCCTCTGCGGAGGCAACCAAAGGGCAATGAAAACAGACGAAGCCTGCGATCGCCCTTTGGAAACCTTCGGCTCGCACCCATGCTACTGGTCTTTATCGCAACGAATACAGCGTGAACAGCGCGGCGTTACTCTTCCTTCAAATACTTGTCCATCCACGCGGTGATTTCCTGCAAACGGCGGATGCGGCCCTTGGGCTTGCCGCCGCGGCTCAGCTCGTGGTTCTCACCGTGGAACAGACACAGGCGCGTCGGGACGCCGTGGTGAATCAGCGTTGAATACATTTGCAGCGCCTCCACCATCCAGCAGCGGTAATCCTCCTCCGAATGGATGAACAGCGTCGGCGTGGTGCAGCGGTCGGCGTATTTCAGCGGCGACTGCTTCCACATCTTGTCCAGATTCGTGTGGGTTGTGGCGAGAATCTGCCGCTCGGCGAACAGCGTGCCGATGTCGCTCGTGCCCTCCATGCTGACGAAGTTCGCAATGCCGCGCTGGGATGCCGCCGCCGCGAAACGGTTCGTGTGCCCGATAATCCAGTTGGTCATGAAGCCGCCGTAGCTGCCGCCCGTCACGCCCATATGCTTCTCGTCCATGTCGGGATAGGCTTTCAGCGCCTCGTCACAGAACGCCATGATGTCGTCATAGTCAATCGTGCCGAAGCAGCCGCAGATGTAGCCGAATTCGTTGCCCCGGCTTTCGCCGCCGCGCGGGTTGCAGTAGATGACGTAGTAGCCGTGATTCGCCCAGTACTGCATCTCGTGGTAGTACACCGCGCCGTAGGTCAGGTGCGGGCCGCCGTGAATGTCGAGAATGACAGGCGTCTTCTTGCCCGGCACATGGTCGGTCGGCGTCATCACGAAGCCGTCAATCTGTACGCCGTCGCTGTTGATGAATTGCAGCGGCTGCGGGATAACGGGCGGCTTGGTGAGGAAGAAGTCGTCGTTCCAGCTGCTCAGGCGGGTCAGCTTGCCCTCCGCAAAGCGATACAGCTCCTGCAAGCGCATGTCGTACATCGCCACGCAGTACACTGCGCCGTTCTGCACATCGAAGCAGTCAATCGAGCCGTCCTTCTCCAGCAGCTTCTCCATCTTACCCGTGCGGTCAATGCGCCACAGGTGCGTCGCATCATATACGCCAGTCAGAAAGTACAGGTACTCCCCGTCCGCGCGCATCACATAGCCGCCGCCCATGCGGCAGTCGCTGCCGACGGGGTTGCCGACGTTGATTTCGTCGTCCGTGTCGCACAGGAGCGTGCGCGCGCCCGTTTCGAGGTTCAGCAGCAGCAGGTCGGGACACTGTGCGCAGCTGTACCGATCCATCTTCGACCCGCAGTAGGCGAGCGAATCGCCCCAGAACGTCATGCCTTCGATGTAATATTCATCTTCCGGCAGCAGGCAAGTGATTTTGCTCTTCTCCGCGTCGTAGCAGTAAACGCCGACAAGCTCCTTTTCAATCGGCTCCACCATGCAGCCCGCGTAGGCAATCTTCATGCCCTCTACGCACACTTCCATCACGCGGAAGCGCGGCGGGGTGATGCGCTTGAGTTCTTTGCCGTCCCAGAGATACAGCGTCTTGCGGGTCTTGTTGATGACGCCCTTGCCGTTGAACCAGAAGGGATATTCATCGAACACGGTGCAGACCTCATTGCGCTCCTTCTCCGCCAGACGCGCCGCGAGCCGCTCATGCCCTGCCAGCCCTTCCAGCGCGGCTTCGGTCGTCAGGTTATCAACGCGGGAAAACACAATGCTTCCATCCGTCAGTACGCCTTCGAGCGACAGTGAGCCTTCGCCGCGGCATACTTCTTCCGCCGCACTGCCCGCATTCTGGCGGTACAGCACGGTCTGCCCATCCGGGAAAGCGTCATCCGCTTCGACCGGCACGGTATACAGCAGCGTTTCCGCGCCCTGCCAGCAGAAGCCCTTCACTCGTCCGGAGTTCGTCAGACAGGCATTTTCGCCGCTTTCCGCGTCGATGCGGTAGAGGTTGGCGTTGTAGCCATTCTTTGCGAGATCAGGCGTCGTCGCGACATAGGCGACCTTCTTCCCGTCGGGGCTGATTTGCACCTGCGAGAGGAAATTATACATAAGAAAATCATCAAGTTGAAGCTGTTCCACGCTATTTCCTGCCTTTCAGGGCACAGCGGTAGGCGCTGCGTCCGCAACAAAATGAAAAACTGGTGCGTTTTCTTTATGCAAAGAATGCCAGAGGGTGCTTTTGAACCCTCTGGTTGTTCTTTGTTGCAGGGATTTCGCCTCTGCGGAGGCGGCAAGGGGGGCAATGGAAACAGACGAGTCTGCAATCGCTCCCTTGGTTTTCCCCTCTTATCCCTTGTGTGCCAAATCGACCTTGGAGGCGAGGTAAGCGAAAGCGAAGTAGCAGTCGTTTTCATCGCCCGCCTTCACCACGCGCTCCATCAGGTCATACGCCTTGTCAGGCTGACCATTCTGAAGGAAATAGTTCGCAATGCCGAAGCCCATGGTGATAAGCTCCAGCGCAGTTACCTCCTCCGGGTCGGTGGACAGCAGCTCTTCCGGCTTCTTCAAGCCCTTGTACATCAGCAGACGCGCATAATAGGCGGTGTTCTCGCCCGGATTCATGTGGTCGGTGATGCGCGCAAGAATCTTCGCCGCTTCCTCGTCGTTGCCAAGGCGCTTGAGCGTCATGTAGTACCAGTCGGTCACGGCAATCAGCTCCGGATCGGCGTCTGTCAGCTCATAGCAGCGCGCATACGCCTTCGCCGCCTTCGCATAATCGCGCAGGAGGAAGTAGCTCAGACCCAGATGGTAGAACACATTCCAATCATTCGGATTCAGACGGGACGCAATCACGAAATCCGCCGCGGCGTCCTCAAAGCGCCAGCAGGACAGGAAGCGATGCGCACGATGACGGTAATATTCCCAGTTGAAGGGGTCGCAGGAAATCGCCATGGCGTAGCACTCTTCCGCCTCGCGCATCATGGACACCTTCGCCAGCGCATGACCCTTCTTCATCCAAGCGTCGCCGCTTTCGGGATTCGCAGCCACAGCCGCGCTCGCCGCCTGAATATCCGCCGTCTCCGGCACAACGCAGCGCACAAAGCTCGCCGATTCATATGCCTGATTCATTGTTCTCGCTCCTCCCTTCAAGCCTGACCGATGTTCTTCAGGTCAACACGCGCTGCCAGGCAGCCGAATGCCGCGTACCACTTGCTGTGTTCCGCCGTGTACACGACCTTCTTGAGCATTTCGACGCCCTTTTCTTCCTGACCGTTCATGCGGTAGTAGTTCGCCACGCCGAAGCCTTGCGTGATAACGTCCAGCCCCGCACCGTCGCCCGCGTTGGTGAAGAGCGTTTCCGGCGCGCGCAGCCCCTTGTAGACGCGCAGGCGCTGATAGTAAGAGTTCGCCACCTCATCGGACACAGGCATGTCCTCGGTAATTTCGTCCAGCAGCTTCGCCGCCTCTTCGTCCTTGCCCAGCCGCTTGAGCGTCATGTAATGCCAGTCCGTCACGGCGCAGATATCGTCAGCGGTCTTGTTCAGCGCGGCACAGCGCGTGTACGCCCAGTCCGCCTTGTCATACATGCCCAGCAGGAAGTAGCTCAAGCCCAGATGATACCACACGTTCCAGTCGTTCGGATTCAGGCGGGACGCGATGGTGAAGTCCGCCGCGCCGTCGGCAAAATAGCCGCAGGACACGAAGCGGTGCGCACGGTGGCGATAGTATTCCCAGTTAAAGGGATTGATGGCGATGGCGCGGGAGTAGCATTCCGCCGCCTCGCGATAGTAGCCCAGCCCCGCCAGCAGCAGCCCGCGCTCCTTATGGAGTTCGGCATTCTCCGGATCCTTCGCAATCTTTTCGTCGATTGCGGTCAGTTCCGGGGTCGTCGGCAGTTCGTTCCGCTCCCAAGACGCGACCTGATATTCCTGCACCAGCGTGCTGGAGCGGGCAATGTCCAGACCGACCTTCTTCTTTTCGCTCATGGTTTGTCATCCACCTTTCTTTTTCGCGATGAATCAGGGTCTTTCCTGCCTGTGATTCATATTTATTGTACGACTTCAGTCGTCCCAATGCTTCAGCTGATCGGCAGCGGCGTGTTCCGCGAAACCGCCCCACGTCTCGTCGCGGCCCGCAATGCGCGTCAGGATTTCCTTCGCCTTCTCGCGGTTGCCCAGCACATATTCCTCGTACACCGCCAAGCCATATGCGCCCGTGGCGTACATGTGGTCGTCCTTCGCCGCGGCTTCCGCCAGTACTTCATCGATATTCCGCGTACCATTGTAGACCAGTACGCGATCGAAGTAGCCTTCGCTCATGCCGGGTTCCATGTCGGCATGGATGCGCGATGCCGCCTTGCGCATATCGTCAATGCGCCCCATCTTCATCAGCGTCATGCAGTACCAGTCGGTCGTGCAGATGCGGTATTCATCCGTAGGCGACAGCGCATAGCAGGTTTCATAGGCTTTGAGCGCGCGCTCGTAGCTGCCCATCAGGTGGTAGCTCAGCCCCAGATGATACCAGCAGTCCCAGTTCTTCGGGTCGATGCGCAGCCCCATCTCGAAATCCGCCGCAGCTTCCTGATACTGCCCCAAATTCACATACGCATGACCGCGATGACGGTACAGCAGGGACATGAACGGGTCGTAGGTCAGCCCGATGGAGTACGCCTCCAGCGCCTCGCGGAAAAACATCTGTCCGCGCAGCGCCAGCCCCAGCGCCATGTACTTCTCCGCGTTCGTCGGATCAGCAGCGACGGCTTCCCGCGCCGCCTTGATTTTGTCGTTTTCTTCCACCGTGTCACGTGCGGCGAAGATTTGGTTTTCCTTCAAGCCCTTCTTGCTCATAGGAACAATACCTCCTCAATCCAGATTGACGATGAACTGCACTTCCAGCTGATTTTCGTCTCCCGACGGCTTCGCCTGCACAACGACGCCCGCCGGAGGATTTTCCGGGTCAATGAACACCTTGCGTGCGCCGAGGTAGTCATTCACCTGCTCAATATCGCGCACATAGCCGTATTCCATGAGGATGTTTTCCTTCTTGTAGCCGAACTGCTCGAACAGCTCCGCGTAGCGCTTCATGACCGCTTCGCTCTGCGTCGCCAGCGTCTTGAATTCCGGACGTGCGCTGTGACCCGTGAACCACGCGATGCCGTTGTACTCGACCACGCGGCTCATGCCCGGCACAACGTCGCGGCGGGTAATCTGCGGGTTTTCACCCGTTGCCACGAACAGCGCCAGCTCAATTTCCAGCTTCGGGCCGAAGGGCGTATTCTGGCGCGGCGGCGCTTCGACAATCACGCCCGCCGGGGGATTCTCCCCGAAATAGGCATTGAACGGCTCGGCGATTTCGCCGTAGTGCGCCATATCCTTGATGAAGCCGTTCGCCGCGATGACGTTTTCCTTCTTCAGACCGAACTTCTCGAACAGCTCGTCATAGCGGTTGAGTACGCCCGCCACCTGTTCGCCCAGCGTATCCACCTTGGGATACACATGCCCGGTGAAATACGCCATGCCATCGTACTCCACCATGCGGCAGCCGCGGGTAACATCATAGCGCTTAATCGGGAGGCTGTCATTCGTCGCGACGATGAAGCTCAGCTCCATCAGGATGTTATCCCCCACGGGCGAATGCTGAATCGGCAGCCCCGTGACCGTCACGCCCGCCGGCGGATTCTTCGGGTCAATCCACTGGAAGTAGATGTCGGCGAATTCGTCCTCATCATCGGCGTTCTTCATGAAGCACGTCGTATAGAGGATATTGCTCTTTTTCAGGCCAAATTGCTTGAACAGCTCGTCATAGCGCTTGAGGATGCCCTCTGCCTGCTCTTTGAGCGTCTGATACTGCGGCGCGGCATGACCGGTGAAGAATGCCAGATTCTTCGAGAAGGTCACGCGCGAATAACCGCCCTTCGATACATCCAGATGCTGAATTCCCATGATTTTTTACCTTCCTTTCATATTACACAAGGGTTACACAAGGGAGTTTCTCCCTTGACCCTTTTTCGCGATTGAGCTGCGCGCATTTTCATGCTGTGTGCGCGTGTTTATTGGGGCACGTCCCTGATTACACCTTGCAGCAAGCCACCCAGTGGTCATTGCCGACATTGATCAGCTTCGGCTTCTGCGCGGTGCATTCCTTGCAGCAGCCGTGGCAGCGCGTGTGGAAGCAGCAGCCCTTCGGCGGGTTGATGGGACTCGGTACATCGCCTTCCAGCATATCTTGCATCGCGGGGATGTCCGGGTCGGGAATCGGAATCGCCCCCAGCAGCGCCTTCGTGTACGGATGCAGCGGGTTGTCGAACAGTTCCTTCTTCGGCGCAATTTCGACGATGTTGCCCAGATACATCACAGCAATGCGGTCGCAGATGTGCTTGACGACGCTCAGGTTGTGCGAAATGAAGATGTACGTCAGCTGATATTTCCGCTGCAATTCGCGCATCAGATTCAGGATCTGCGCCTGAATCGACACGTCCAGCGCGCTGACCGGCTCGTCGCAGACAACCAGCTTCGGGTCAAGCGCCAATGCGCGCGCAACGCCGATGCGCTGCCGCTGACCGCCGGAAAACTCGTGCGGATAGCGCGTGTAGACCTCTTCGCGCAGGCCGACGTCGTGCATCAGCTGCAAAACGCGAGCGCGGCGCTCCTCCTTGTTGCCCATGTGGTGGACAATCAGCGGCTCTTCGATGCAGCGCCCGACCGTGAAGCGCGGGTCAAGGGAGGAATACGGGTCTTGGTAGATAATCTGAATCTTCTGGGTCAAATCCATGTTCTGCTGGCGGTTCATCTTCGCGAACAGGTCATGCCCCTCGAAGGTGACGCTGCCCGCCGTAGGCTTGTTCAGCCGGACGACCGTGCGCCCTGTTGTGGATTTGCCGCAGCCGCTTTCGCCAACCAGACCGAACGTCTCGTTCTCGTACACGTCGAACGTCACGCCGTCTACCGCCTTGACATACGCGGGTTTGCCCTCCGCGTCGCGCTTGCCCTTGATGGGATAATAGATTTTCAGGTCCTTGATTTCCAGCAGCTTCTTCTTTTCGTTCTCGCTCATCCCTCAACGCCTCCTTCGTACAGGAAGCACCGCACCTTGCGCCCGTCTTCGAGCGTCACCAAGTCCGGCATTTCCTTCTTGCAGCGCGCGCCGCACTTCTCGCACCGCGGCGCGAACCGGCAGCCCTGCAGCTTCTCACTGGGCGACGGCACCATGCCGGGAATGCTGGGCAGCTCCTCCATGTCGTCATCCGTCAGCTTCGGAATCGAGCGCAGCAGACCAGCCGTGTAGGGGTGCAGCGGATTCTTGTAGATGGAGCGCACATCGCTGTACTCCACCGCCTGTCCGCAGTACATGACCATAACGTGCTTGGCGATTTGCGCCACAATACCGAGGTCATGTGTGATAAGAATGATGGATGTGCCCATCTTCTCCTGCAATTGCTTCAGCAGGCGCATAATCTGCGCCTGAATCGTCACGTCCAGCGCGGTCGTTGGTTCGTCCGCAATCAGGATTTTCGGGTTGCACGCCAGCGCCATGGCAATCATAACGCGCTGGCGCATACCGCCGGAGAGCTGGTTTGGATAATCGTTGATGACGTGTTCCGGCTCCGGGATGCCGACAAGCCGCAGCATTTCGATGGACTTTTTGAGCATTTCCGCCTTGCCCATCTGCTGATGGAAGCGGAACGATTCGCCAATCTGCTGTCCGACGGTGAAGACGGGGTTCAGGCTGGTCATCGGCTCTTGGAAAATCATCGAGATGTCATTGCCGCGGATGCTGCGCATTTCGCGCTCCGACTTTTTCACCAAGTCCTGACCGTGATAGATGATTTCGCCGTCGATAATTTTGCCGGGCGGCGAGGGAATCAGGCGCAGGATGGACAGCGAGGTCACGGACTTGCCGCAGCCGCTTTCGCCAACGATGGCGAACGTTTCGCCCGGCTCAACCTCAAAATCCAGTCCGTCCACTGCGGGGACGACGCCCTCTTCGGTATAATAGTAGGTTTTCAGACCTTTGACCTGCAATACGGGTTCCGACATCAGGATGACCTCCTCATCATACTATTTCTAAATGAGAATGAGCAAAGATGCGCCGCGAATTTTTCATTCTGGCTAACGCGATTGGAACGCAGCGTAGCAGCGCTATGCTAAGTGGAAGGAGCGGACACCAGAATGGAAAAGGCGCAAGCAGCTGGCGCAGGCGAATTTAGAAATAGTATTAGTTATTCTTGAGTTTCGGGTCAAGCGCGTCGCGCAGACCATCGCCCACCAGCGAGAAGCTCATGACCACCAGCGTAATGGCAATACCGGGGACAAGCACGCCCGTGGGGTAAGTGCGGATGACTTCGCGCATCTGCGACAGCATTGCGCCCCATTCGGCTTCCGGCGGCGTCACGCCCAAGCCGAGGAACGACAGGGACGAAGCCGTCAGAATCGCCGTGCCAAGGCTCAGCGTCACATTGACGATAATCTGGGACATGGAGTTCGGGATGACGTGGGTGAAGATGATGCGCAGATTGCTTTCGCCCATCGTCTTGCACGCCTCGACATATTCCGAGCTTTTCAGGCTCAGCACGACACTTCGCACCATGCGTGTCAAGCCCGGTATGGTAAATATCGTAATGGCAATGACGGTATTGACCGAACCGGGTCCCAACACCGCGACGATGGTAATCGCCAGCAGCAAACCGGGGAAGGCGAGCAAAATGTCGATGAACCGGCTGATAATCGCATCGACCCAGCCGCCGAAATAGCCTGCGCTCACGCCAAGGAGCACACCAATCAGCGCGCCGGACAGCACGCCCGCGAAGCTGATGGCCAGCGACACACGCGCGCCGTAAATCATACGCGCCAGCGTATCGCGGCCCAGATTGTCCGTGCCGAGCGGATGTTGCACCGTCATCGGGCCATACTTCTTCATGACGCTCTGTTTGAGCGGGTCAACCTGCCACACCAGCGGGCCGAGAATCGCAATCAGCACGAACAGGATGAGGACAGCGGAGGCAACCACGGAGACTTTTCTGCGCATGAACCGGCGCAGCACAGGATGTTTGTTCTTCATATCTGCCGTGTTCCTCCTTAATCGTACTTCACGCGCGGATCAACCGCCGCGTACAGCAGGTCAACCAGCGTATTGACCAGCACAAACGTCACCGCCAGCACCAGCACAGCCCCCTGAATCGCGGGATAATCGCGGTTGCTGACCGAATCGACGACGAAACGCCCGATGCCGGGAATCGAGAACACCGTCTCCACCAGCGTTGCGCCGGCGAGCAGTCCGCCAAAGCGCAGACCGATGGTTGTCAGCACGGGAATCAGCGCGTTCTTAAACGCATGACGATAGGTAATCACGCGCTCCGGCACGCCGCGGGAACGAGACGTGCGGATATAATCCTGATGGATAACGTCCAGCATCGCGCTGCGCGTGGTGCGCGCAATGCTGCCGATTGCTTGCAAGCCAAGGGTGGCAATCGGGAGAATAGCTCCCTGCCATGTATCCATGCCGATACTTGGCAGCCACCTTAAATTCAAACAGAATATAAGCATCAATATGAGCGCGAGGAAGAACGACGGCGTAGAAACCGTCAGGAGCGACAAAACCATGATGAGGTTATCCGCGAATTTATTGCGGTGGATGGCCGCAATGATGCCCAGCAGCACGCCCACAGCAGCGCCGAACAGCGTGCCGCCGACGGCGAGCGTCAGCGTCTTGGGGAAGCGCTTCGCCAGTTCCTCTACGACGGGCTTGCCGGAGAAAATCGACGTGCCCAAATCGCCGTGCAGCGCATTGCCCACGAAGCGGAAATACTGGATATACAGCGGGTCGTTCAGACCCAGACGTTCACGTTCATATTCCTTCGTGTCCTTCGGAATATCCATGCCCAGCATCATGTCCACCGGGTCGCCCGGAATCAGCCGCACCATCATGAACACAATCAGCGACAAAATGAACAACATGGGTATCACTTGCAGAATCCGCTTAACAATGTATTTCCCCACGGGACATCCCCCCTGTTACTATACTACATAAAGCCTTGGTTGCTACTGTTTGGATGGATGATACCTTTTTGCTTGATTTCACTTGGTGCGCAGAGATTTCGCCTCTGCGGAGGCGAGTCGGGGGCACGAAAACAGACGAAGTCTGCGCTCGCCCCCGACACCCCTTCGGCTGCACACTTCTCAATTTCTTGAGCTGTACCGAAAGTTTTTTAGAATGTTTTCTTTTTAGAGGCGCGGCGGAAGGTCGGGAAACCCTCCGCCGCGCCTGATTCAATACCTGTTGGGATTACTCACGGCAGCGCACATGAGCCAGATCCATGGTGCTGGAGGAGTTCACGGCAAAGCCCTCAATCTTGTCGGACAGCGCGTGCACATTCTTGCGCAGGTTCATGTAAGCGCCGAAGGGATCTTCATAGATGGTAATCTGCGCGATGCGCTCGTAGATGGCGTTGCGCTCAGTTTCGTCCATGGTCACAGCGCCCTTTTCCAGCAGCTCGTCCACTTCGGCGTTCTTATAGAAGCCATAGTTGTTGACGTTGGTGTCGGCGGAGTGCATGATGCGCTTGAGCAGCGTGTCCGCGTCGGAGTCGCCGCCGGAGCCCATGATGAACATATCCCAGCCGAACTTCTCGTTGAACTCTTCAGGCGTGAAGCTCGCCCACGCGGAGGTGAACACTGCGCGCTCAACGACTTCCAGCTTGGCGTTAATGCCGATTTCCTTGAGTTCTTCCGCGATGATTTCCGCCATTTCCACGCCACGGTTGTACATCGCAGAGGTCATGATGGTCATATCAAAGCCGTCCGGATAGCCAGCTTCCGCCAGCAGCTGCTTCGCCTTTTCCGGGTCGTAAGGCACGACACCGACAGAAGCATAGCCCGCCACAGAGGGCGCCATGATGCTGTCAATCGGGGTCTCGCCCAGGCCGCTGTACAGGTATTCGCAGATGGCGTTGCGGTCGATAGCATAGCAGATAGCCTGACGGACAGCAGGAATGCTCATCGGCGCATGAGTAGAAGCGCAGTTGAACTGGAACAGGTGGCAGCCGTTGCCCTCGGTCTTGCTGACGGTCACACCGTCCAGCGCGTCCAGGCGAACCGCATCATCCGGGGAAATGCCGTCGGCAATGTCCGCCTGATTGGTTTCGATGGCAATCGCGCGGCTGGTCTGTTCGGGGACGATCTTCATGACAATCTCGTGGGTGAGGGGTGCGCCTTCGTAGTAGTTCTCAAAGGCTTCAAACTTCATGACTTCGCCCTTGTCCCACTGGGTGCACTTGAAGGGGCCCGTGCCGTCAACGCTCTCCGCGGTCTTGCCGAGGTCAGCGCCGTACTTTTCGATGTATTCCGGATTCAGCACGAATGCCCACTGCTTCGCAATCGCCTGCAGGAAGAACGCCTTGGGCTCCTTCAGGGTGATGACGAAGGTGTAGTCGTCCGTCGCAACCGCCGTATCAATGAAGGAAGCGTTGGAGGTGTAGCGCTGCGGATTCTCGGTATTCAGCAGGCGGTCAAACGTCGCCTCGAAGTCGTGGGCGGTGCAGTGACGGCCGGAGTGGAAGTACACATCCTGACGCAGATGGAACGTCCACGTCATCTTGTCTTCGGACGCTTCGTAGCTTTCCGCAATCTTGCAAACGACGTTGCCATCGTTGTCATAGCCCAGCAGACCGTTGTAGTACTGCGGCATAACCTTGCTGTTGGAAACATTGTTCTGCGGATCGAGGATATCCTGATCGTTGCCGATGACCCAGGTGATGGAGTCCTTGTAGCCATCTTCGGCAGACGCGGCGGTCGCAAAGACCATCGTGAACGCCATGGCGAGCGCAAGCAGGACAGTAACCAGCTTCTTCATGTTGAGTTCCTTCCCTTCTACTATTCTACTTGAAAGCACCGTTTCCATTTATATTCAGCCTGCGTTTCACAGGCGGAATATCATGCCTTTGCGGGGACAGTGTAGCTGACGCCCAGCGCGTCCAAATCCTGCATGGACTGCTTGACAGCGAACAGCGCGCGGCTGTCTGGCGATTCCGCCAATTCTTTCAGCAGCGGGATAGCTTCCGCGTCGCGCCCCTGATAGTGCAGGTAGTTCGCCAGACCGTAGGTGAGCATCAGGTGGTAAATGCGCGGACGTTCGGGATTCTTGCAGTTCTTCTCGCATTCCTCCACGAAGTTTTCCGGCTTCAGCACACCCTTATAGAGCAGGACGCGGCAGAGGTAGTCGCCATCCTCGGTCGGCGTATCGGGCGTAATGTCCTCCAGTGCCTTCGCGGCTTCCTCCGGCTGACCCAGCTTCATGCAGATCATCCAGTACCAGTCCGTCGTTGCGGGCAGCGCGTTCACGCCGTACTTCTTCATCAGCGTCTTGCTGTTTGCATGAGCGACTTTCGCCTCTTCATACATGCCGCCGAGGTAGCACGCCACGCCCAGATAGTACCAGCATTCCCAGTCTTCCGGGTTTTCCAGCGCCGCCAGTTTCAGGTCGGACGCCGACTGCGTGTATTCCTCGCGCCCAATCAGCTTGCGGCCGCGCCAGAAACGCATCAGGCTGTCAAAGGGGGCATACACCAGTCCCTTGGAGAAGCACTCCACCGCTTCGTTGGTCTTTCCCGCGTCCAGCAGTTCCAGCCCCTTCTTCTTCAGCAGGTTCGGGTTGCATTCCTCATTCCGGAGAATTTCGCTCGTCATGGCTTTCGACCATCCTTTCTTTTCTTGCAGGGGACTCTGCATAAAAAAACACGAAAAGTACAATGTCCCCTGATACGGAAAATGGAACGACGAATCCGTCGTTCCACTTTGAACGTAGCGCTATTCTACACGATTTCTTTTCGCTTGTCAAATGCAATTTTCGGACTTTTCGGCCGTTTTCGTGCATAAAACGTCATAGTTTTTGCATCTTTATCGGACAGTTTTTGCAATCCCACGATTCTTGCAGGGTCTGCAATGTCCCGAATCACCGTACTAAAGCGATGTATTCTGTATACAGTCGAAAGTTCTGAAATCAGTCATTTTTTGCAGCACAGCTTGACAATTCTTGAGGTTTTGGCTATACTTTTTTCAACCTCAGTTTCCACCTCGTCAGGGTGGGAGAATGAGGGCGGTATTTTCCAAGGATTGCAGGCAGGAGGTGTTTGGTAATGCCCGATAAGGAATGGCTCTACCCCAATCTGCACGAGAACGGCTACACATACAGTGTGCTGGAGAATCTGCACTACATTCCGCATGTTCATGGCGGTCTCGAATGCGTCTATGTGCTGGACGGCGAACTTTGCGCCACCATCGACGAAAAGAACTACACGCTGAAGAAAGGCGACATCTGCCTGATTTTCCCGCAAGTGCGCCACAGCTATCGAACGCCCAATCACAGCAACATCTTCTGCTTCGCCTTGCTCCACGATACCATGCCCGACGATCTGCGCTCGCTCTTCGTCGATGGCTATGCACTCCCCAACCCGATTTACCGTGCAGGGAGTTATTCGCCACTCATCCCCGAAATGATTGACCACATGCTGATGCCGGAAGAGCGCAAAGCGAACCGGCTGGTGCATACCGGGCGGCTGCTGATGCTGCTCGGCCTGCTGTTCGACGCGCGCGCCCCCATCTCGGCGCAAAAGCTCGCCATGTCCAAGGAAGCAGAGGTGCTGGAATACCTGCACGAGAATTTCCACGACCCCATCACGCTCACGCAGGCAGCGGAGCATCTGGGGCTGTCGCAATTCCAGCTTTCCCGCATCTGCAACCACCAAATCGGCATGGGCTTCAACGCCTACCTGAAAAGCCTGCGCGTAACCGCCGCCATGCGCCGATTGGCGTTCACAAACAAGGGAATGCAGGAGATTGCCCTCGGCTGCGGCTTTGAGAGCGTCCGCACGTTCAACCGCGCATTCAGCGAGGAAACGGGCATATCGCCCAGCGAATACCGCCGCGCTCATCAGCAATGCACGGCGCTGAATCTCGACGTGAACCCAGCGCCCGCGAAAAAATCCGAATAAACAGACGAATCCCCCATGCAGCCGTTTTTTGCACTGCATGGGGGATTGTTCTACTGCCGATTATTTATTCTCCGCTGGTTCGTCATCATAGTGAACTGCGCCCTCGACGTACACATGCGCATACCCGCTGGCGTTTTCGCCGCTGATGGTCACGGTGTACTTGCCCGGCGTCTTCGGCACGATGCTGAAGCTGCTCGTCGGCAGCCGCTTGCCGGTGTAAATCGGCTCACCGTCCTCCGGGGTGATGGTCACGTCGATGCGCCCGCCGTCGCACTGGATGTCCGCCATGATTTCCTTGCCTTCCGGCACAATCAGCGTGGACGTGTAGATAGTATTCAGCGCTGTAAAATCAAGGTTGAATACCACATCGGACGTTGCGATGACCCCATCGAAGGGCGCTTGCGGCTGCTGGGCACAGCCAGTCAGCAGCAGTGCCAGCACCAGCAGAACGAGCAGCTTGCAGAAAGTCATTCCTTTGTGACACATGATGATTCCTCCTTGTTATATCATTGGAAAGCCAGCTGCTCGGTCGCGCCCATTTGGCGCGGCAATGTGCAAGGGGTGGGGAAAGCAAGTTGGGGGCGCTCCTGCGGGAGCGCAAAGTTACCGGCAGGGACGCTTCGCTGCCTGCGCCCCTGTTGACTTTTCCTTTGGAATGGTCGCCCGTGGAACAGTTGGGGCGTTGCCCCAAACCCCACAAGGGAGCTCCGCCCCTTGACCCCGCAAGGGACATTGTCCCTTGACCCTTTTTGGGCTGCCCAGCTTGGTCGCATTACCCAGACAGGTTTTTTAACCTGCTTTTTTCTCCTTCCGACCCTCTTTGTGGGTCATACGGATGATACCCACTACCGCCGCGAACAGCACGCCCGCGACAGGCCAGACAATCCACGTCCGATCCCATGCCATCGTGATAAAGCTCCACGCCAGATACGCCGCCGTCGCCAGGCACCAGTAAATCGGCACAATCGGCGAACGTGCCGCGCGCTTGCCTTCCCGCGTGTAGTCGCCTTCTTCCAGCAGCCGCTGGAACGACCCCTGCACCATCCCGACGCGGACAAACAGGTACACTGCCACGGCGACCATCGCCAGCAGCAGCGACACGCACGGCAGCATGATGCGCTCCGGGGCTGCGACGCTGTCCGCTGCCAGCGTGCCGAGCAGCACGGGTATCGCCGACAGAATGCACAGCACAACGCCGACGATGATGCCGCGCGTGCAGGTTTCGCGGTACGCCGCCTGCTTCTCCTTCACCATGCCCGACACGCCGTAAGCCGTCTCAATGTCCTCCTGCTCCAGATATTCGTATTCCTTGCTTTCCATGCCCTGCCGCAGGAAGATGATAACCGCTGCCGTGACCAGCAGCAGCAAAATCACCACGCCGATGATGCTGCCCACGCCCGCCGCAGGTCCTTCGCCCGTGCGGGAGAGAATCATCAGCAGCGGAATCGGTGAAAGTACGCACAAACTGACCGCCAAGGCGCGTGTGGGTGCCTGCTTCCGGCAGAGGGCGAGGAAGGCGTTCGCTTCCTCCATGCTGACGCGGCGAACGCTGCTTTCCGACGCGCCGTCTTCCACCGCCGCAGGGGTCGGCGCTTCGTTCTCGTCGCGCAGGAGGTAATCCGTCGTCACCGAGAAGAGGTCTGCCATTGCCAGCACGCGCCCCAAATCGGGAATCGCTTGTGCGCTTTCCCACTTGCTGACCGCCTGACGCGACACGCCGAGCTTCTCCGCCAGTTCTTCCTGACTCCATCCATTCTTCTTCCGCAGGTCGATGATTTTGTCTGCTAAAATCATGGTTGTTTCTCCTTTCCGTTCCCTCTTGGGATGGCTTTATCCTATCAATTTTCCCGGTTGCGAACCACCAAGCGGCGCTGGAAATCTGTCAACCCGCGGTTGCATTTCCGTATTCGGTCATTTTTGTGCCCATTTTCACCATTCCGTTCTTGATTTGCCTGTGCTATCATCGGGAATGAGGTGAATCCCATGACCCATGAACAAAACGAACGTTTGCTGACCCTGCTCAGCGAATATCTCTGCTTTCAGCCGGATGCCATCGCCCCGGCGGATGTTGCCGCGTTCTCTGCGGACGCGCACCTGCCGCAGGAGGACGCGTATCGGATGCTGCTGAGCGCGAAATTAGGGCTTGACCCCGACCGCGCGGAGGATTGGCTGCTCATTCGCGACGCGCTGCCGAAAATCATCCGCCGCTGCGATCCCGCCGATTACGCGCAGGACGAATATCTCCGCCGCATCGCCCCCGTCAGCGGACAGCACGGTCACGCGACGCTGACGCAGGACGTGATTCTGCCGATGGAGCTGTTCGTCCGGGATGATTTTCTGCCGCTGGATGACGGAACGTGTCTCCCTCAATTAGGATGGTTCGACACATCCTTCCGTTTTCCTGCCGTAAAGGAAAATAACCTCGTTTGGATGACCGTCACGCCCAACGAAATCAACACCATTCAGCCCTGCGTCCGCCAGTCGCACGGCAAGGTGCTCACGTTCGGTTTAGGGCTGGGCTACTACGCCTTCCACTGTCTTTTGAAGCCGGATGTACGCCGCGTGACCGTCGTCGAGCGTGACCCGGACATCATTTCGTTGTTCCGCACGCTGCTTCTGCCGCACTTTCCGCGCCCGGATGCGCTGGAAATCATTCAGGCGGATGCGTTTGACTTCGCGCCGAAGCACCTGCCGGCGTATGACGTCGTGTTCACCGATCTCTGGCACGATGTGTCGGACGGGCTGCCGCTCTATCAGCGGATGAAAGCGCTGGAAGTCCCCGGCGTGAAGTATCTGTACTGGATTGAACAGACGCTGCGCTGCTATCTGCGCTGATTACGGCTGGCTTCTCCGCCTGCGCGTCCGGCAGCGGATGGTGAGGGTCATGCCGCCGTCCTCCTGCGCCTCATTGAGCTGCACGGGCAATCCAGCTTCGTTCATTTGTGCGACAACCTCCCGCAGCGCATTCAGGTATGGACGGGCATCCCGTACCGCACTGACGACTTTGCCCGAATGCTTCGCCCCCGGCAGCCGCCGATTCGCCGCTTCCACAAACAGCTCCACTTCGCGAATGTCCAGCCGCTCTTTTGCCGTGCGCAGCGCAATCCGCTGGCGGCTTTCCGCGTCCACCACGCGGGTCAGCGCTTCCGCGACGCGCTCCGGCAGCCGCTCTTGCCGCAGGATGTCCCGCGTCCTGTCATCCAGCGTGGCGATTCGCTGCAGGGACAGTACATGCGCGGCGCTGTCGCCCGTTTGCTGGGCAATGGCAGCGCGCGGCACGCCAAAATCAGCAGTCAGGCGATTCGTCGCTTCCGCCCGGTCGAGGTATCCCATCGGGCGGGCGCGCAGGGCAGCGAAGATTTCACCCACGCTGGTCATGTCCGATACGTCCTTGGGCTGCACCCGCGCCGGGATCTCCCGCCACCCCAGCATCCGGCACGCCATCAGCCGCCGATTGCCCTCCACGATCATATATCCCTGCGCCGCCGCGCGCACCAGAATCGGCTCGCGCAGCCCTTCGCGCGCCATTGACGCGGCAAGCGTCTCCAGCGGCATATGCGAAAGCGACTTCTGCTGCACGCTCGGTCTGAGCGCAATCTGTTCTGTCGGGAGCAGCGCGATTTCCGTCTGCGCCCACTGTGCCTGATCCATACTGGGTTTCCACCCCTTTCCCGCTGCAATGTTCGTTGATTGGTATTGTGCTGCGTATGATGCTATTCCACATAGCAAGGTGTGCTTCTTGCAGAAGGTTTCGCCCCTGCTCAACAGCCTCCACTGAATACAGCACCAGTATAAAACAAAGACCCTCCGCAGGGCAAGCAGAATCGTTCGACACGATTTTGCGCCTGCAGAGGGTCTTTTTGTCATCGGATAGATGCGCCTGTCACGCCTTGTCGGTTTGACCGAGCGGCGACTTGCCCGGCGTGCCGGCTTTTCGCGGATACTGTCGTGCGGTTTTTGTCTGCTTGGCAATCGGCAGGAGCAGATGCTGCCATTCCTGCCCCGGAATGGCGACTGGAATCGGTTCTGCCAGCTTTCCGCCCAGCAGAAACGCCGCCTTTTTCCCCGCGCCGAGTTCATCCTGCACAGCAGGGCCCTTCCAGCAGACGGCTTTCCCGCCCACCTTCACATACGGCAGCAGATATTCCGCCAGCACTGGCAGCGGCGCAACCGCCCGCGCGACCGCCACGTCGTAGCACTCGCGGTGCTCCTTCCTGCGCGCGCCGTCCTCCGCGCGGGCGTGAACGAGCGTCACGTTCTCGACATTCAGCGCATCCAGCACCGCTTGCAGAAAGTTCAGGCGCTTCTGCTGCGCATCCATCAGCGTCACGCGCAAATCCGCCCTTGCCAGCGCCAGCGGCAGCCCCGGAAATCCCGCGCCCGTGCCGACGTCAATCAGCGACGCGCCCTGCGGAATCAGTTCCGGAATCGTCAGCGCCATCAAGCTGTCGACATAGTGGCGGTCAATCATGTCCGCCTCTTCCGTCACAGCGGTCAAATCCATCTTTGCATTCCATTCCAGCAGCAGTTCGTGGTATTTCAGCAGCTTTCCCGGCAGATCGGGCGAAAAGGGAATCCCGCATTCCGTCAGGCGCTGTTCCAGCATTTCTTCCGTCATTTCCTTCACTCCAGCGGCAGGTGAGTATACTTCACCGCCCAGTATTTGCACCACGCCAGCGCCTCCCGACAGTGGTTTTTAAGCCAGAAACGCAAGCCCAGCTTCGTCGGCGCGCCGATGCCGTAGGCGGTCAGCCCGTTGTCCTCGGCAATCGCGATTGCGCGCGGCAGGTGATAATCACTCGTGATGATCATCACCTTGGTGACGTTGCGCCCGCCGAGCAGCTGCATGGCGTTTTTGATATTTGAATGCGTACTGGCGGATGTGGTGTCCATAAGAATCATATCCTCATCCACGCCCAGCCCAATCAGCACATCGCGCATGACGACAGCTTCCGGCGCGGGTTCATTGCCGCCCTGCCCGCCACAGACAACAACCGGCACTTTCTTCTGGCGGTACGTTTCCGCCGCCTTTTCGAGCCGCCACTGCAATTGCAGCGACGGCGTACCGTCGGGTTTGACCTGCGCGCCCAGCACGAGCATGGCTTCGTAATCCTTGCCCGGCGCGGCGACGTGCGTTTCCTTCCAGCAGACCATCAGCACGATGCTGACATAGGCAATTGCGCCCAGCAGAATCAGCACCAGCAGGATTTTCAGCAGTCGTTTTACTCCTCTTGCCATAGCATTCCTTTCCACCAGAGGCGCTGCCTCTGGACTCCGGCAGGGGCGCTGCCCCTGCACCCTGCAAGGGAGAATGAAACGGGACGAAGTCCCCTCCCTTGACCCTTCCGCGCGATTCAGTTGTACGTTCTTCCCCTGATTTCCCCGCGTGTCGCGCTTCGGATTTGTGTTTTCACCTGTTATAACGAATCAAATTTCCTTTTTCATCCCGGAATATTGGCACAATTCCTCAAATTGCGGCACAATCTGGTCACCCAAGCGCCGTACCTCGCCCATCACACGGGTGCGCCCGGCTTGCGTCAAGTACCAGTCGTCCTGATTCACGCCTTCCTCCCGTGCGGGGCAAACCAGAAAGCGCGTTTCCGGCATGGCCGTCTGATAATACAGCAGCGCCCGCCGCGCATGGAACGGGCGGCAGCAGAGAATCGCCGTGCGTGCGGGAATTCCCTGCGCTTTCAGCACGGCCGCGGATTTGCGCGCGTTGTCCCATGTAAACGTCGCTTCGTCCTCGCGCAGAATCGCGCTGTCCGGGACGCCGTGCCGCATCAGCACTGCGCGCAGAAACGCCCACTCCGTCGGATAATCATCCGGATACGCCGCGCGATCTTCCGGCATCACGCCGATGAACTTGTCCACCGCCGCGCCGTGCCGCCCCGACGGCAGCACATACGGCGCATAGCCCGCGCGGTACAATTCCGCCGCGCGAATCGCGTTTGCCGGATGGCGCGAACCGGGAATCAGGATAACGTCAGCCTTCTCCGGCGCGTCCGACACGAACACAAAGTCCGTCACCGCCCGGATGAACGGGAACGCGCCCGTCTGCTTATTTTCCATACTGCTTCCACGCGGCGATAGCCTCCGCGCGCTCCGTGTCCGTCATCGGCGTGAACGCCTGCACATAAATCGCCCGAAGCTGCGCCGTCGTCAGCGCCTCCGGGTGATTGCCAAGCCGCTCCGGGTTCACCGATGCCGCCAGCATGTCCAGCGTTGCGTCATCCGGCATCGGAATCTTGTCCAGTTCCAGCACCGCCAGCAGCCCTTTGAGCAGGATTGCGCCATCCATCGGCTTTTCGCCGCCGAGAATGTGCGCCAATTCCGTCAGCATCGGCTGATATTCCGCCTGCGCCGCCAGATGCGCCCACAGGTGCGGCAGCGTCAGCATACACGCATGGCCATGCGCCGCGCCGAGCTTCTTCGTGATTTGGTAGCTCATCGCATGCGCCGCCGTCGTCCGCGTCGTCAGAATCGCCACGCCGGATTCATACGCCGCGTGCAGCATCTCATCCTGCGCCTTGCGGTCGCCCTGCAAATACGCCGTCAGGTTGTCCAGCACGCCGCGAATCGCGCGCTCCGCGTGAATCCGGCTGCCCGGCGTCGCCTTCTTCGCCCACCACGATTCAATCCCCTGCGCCAGCGCATCCATCGCGCAGGACTTCCGGTGATACTCCGGCAGCGTGTCCAGCAGCGACCCGTCCAGCAGTACCCCGTCCGGCAGCAGTGCCGGATGATCCACCGACAGCTTCCGCCCGTCCTCATACAGCACCGCGACCGCCGTCGTTTCCGCGCCTGTGCCCGCCGTTCCCGGAATCGCCAAATGCGGCACGTTTCCCTCTGGCGGCAGCTGATTCGCCCGCACATGGGCAATATCGGTCATCAGCAGCGCCTTGATGCCCTTGGCGGTATCCATCGCCGACCCGCCGCCGACGGAAATCAGCCCGTCACATTCCTTTTCCTGATACAGCGCCGCCCCCGCGACGCAATCCTGCAAATCCGGATTGGGATGAAACGCATCGAACACGGGCAGACGCATTCCGGTTCGTGCGAAAAAGACGTTTTTGGTTCTTTCGCCCGCGACGAGAAGGGGCTTGGTGATGCCCATTTCGCGCAGGAGCAAGGATACGTTGGCGCCGCAGAGTGAACCGCGGCCTTCCTTCAGCCAGCTTGGCATGATTGATTCTCCACCTTTCCGCGCTCTATTGTAGCAAATTCGGACATTTTGCGCAAGGGGGGAAGGATGAGAAAGGGCAAAGGGCAAAAAGCTAAACACGCGGAAACAGCAAGGAAAGAGAAGTCAACTCAATCGCGAAAAAGGGTCAAGGGGCAATGCCCCTTGCGGAGTCCAGAGGCGGCGCCTCTGGTGGGGTTTGGGGCAACGCCCCAACTGTTCCTCGTCAAATCAATTCAAAGGGAACAGCCAACAAAGGGCGCAGGCAGCGAAGCGTCCCTGCCAGTAACTTTGCGCTCCCTCAGGAGCGCCCCCAAGCTGCACATTCGACCACTCGCACATTGTCGCGCCAAATGGGCGCGACCGACCACCTGCCCCTCCAATCCGACCACCTGTCGCTTTTCACTTGCCGAAATCCGCTTCCTGCGCTATGATATCCTCATCAGAAAGGAAGTGACCCCGCATGGATGACCTCAAATCGGACGCCCTTCGCGACATGGACGTTGAAATCCGCTTGGATGCCACCCGCCGGAAGCCCCGCTTCATCATCGAAACCGCCGAAATGACCCCGGAATTGACCCGTCTGATTCAGCAGCTGACCGCGCGCGCCGCCGTCCCCATCATCGGCTACCAGCAGGACAAGGCGTTCCCGCTCCAGCAGGATTCCCTCGTCCGCGTCTGGGCGGCGAACGGGCACGTTTATGCCGCGACGGAAACAGGCGAGTTTCTCCTTCGCCAGCGGCTCTGGGAACTCGAAGAACGCCTCGATTCGCACCACTTCATCCGTATCAGCAACAGCGAAATCATCAATCTCCGCCGCGTGATCGCCTTTGATCTCTCACTGACCGGCACCATCTGCGTCAGCCTGCAGGGCGGACAAATCAGCTACGTCTCCCGGCGCTATGTCCGCACGATTCGGCAGGCGCTCGGATTGTAAGAAAGGAGCATCCCCATGAAAAAGCAAGTTTTCCTGCGTTCCCTGCTCGGTGCATTCGTCGGCTGCTTCATCGGCGTCGTCATTATCATCTGCATTTCGCTCGCCATCGGCGGCGGGGACATGCACGTCGCCACCCCTGCACTGCTGGCACAGGTCGGCAGCGAAGTCGGCGCATTCAGCCTGCAAATGGCAGCCGCCATGCTCATTGGCGCTATCTGGTCGGGCGCGTCCGTCATTTGGGAAGTGGAGCGGTGGAGCCTGCTCCGGCAGACGCTGACGCACTTTCTCCTGTGCAGCGTCGTCTGCCTGCCGATTGCGTGGGCAATGGGCTGGATGGCAGATCAGCCCGGCTGGTATCTCTTCGGCTTCGTCGCGATGTACGCCGGCATTTGGCTGATTAACTACCTGCAAATCCGGCGGCGCGTGCGGGAAATCAACGAGCGGCTGAAGCAGGTGTAAGACAGGTTCTTCGTTATCCCCAGTCAATGCACAGCCTGTTCACAAACTTATCCCCAAGGTTATCCCCGTTCTGTGGATAACTGTAATACTATTTCCGGATGAAAATGAGCCAAGATGCGCCGTAAATTTTTCGTTCTGGCTAACGCGAATGAAACGCAGCGTAGCAGCGCTACGCTAAGTGGAATGAGCGGACGCCAGAGCGGAAAAGGCGCAAGCAGATGGCTCATGTGAATCCGGAAAGAGTATAACCCCTGCGGCAATCGGAAGCACTTCCGCCGCAGGGGCTTCTCCTTATTATCCAAACACTCTGACGCGAATCACGCCCGCAATCGAGGAAATGACGTTCAGCGCCATCTTCGACGGGCGGTCAGACAGCTCCATCACCGTCACCGCAACGTCCTTGCGGGACTTGTTGACGAGGTTGTCGATGTTGATCTGCTCCGCCGAAACGCAGGTCGTAATCGTCGCGACCATATTCGGGACGTTCTCGTGGATGACCAGCACACGGACGCCTTCGGGCGCGCCCAGCGGCACATCCGGCAGGTTGACGCTGTTGCGAATCGAGCCGACTTCGAGATAGTCGCGCAGTTCCGCCGCCGCCATCCGAGCGCAGTTGTCCTCGCTTTCAGGGGTCGATGCGCCCAGATGCGGAATACACGTCACTTTCTCCACGCCGAGCAGCTCCTCGCACGGGAAGTCGGTCACATAGCCGCCGAGCTGCCCGGACGCCAGCGCCGCCTTCACGTCCGCGGTATTCGCCAGTTCGCCGCGGGAGAAGTTCAGCAGAATCGCGCCCTTCTTCATCTTCGCAATTGTCGCTGCGTTGATGCTGCCGCGCGTTTTATCATTCAGCGGGACGTGGAAGGTGATGTAATCCACCTGTGCGAATACGTCCTCATTCGTCGCAGCGCGGCGGACGCTGCTGCTCAATGCCCATGCGCTTTCGACCGAAATAAACGGGTCGCAGCCGACGACCTTCATGCCGAATCCAGCGCTGGCGGCGTTCGCGACGAGCCGCCCAATCGCACCCAGACCAATCACGCCGAGCGTCTTTCCGCGCAGCTCCGGCCCGACGAACTGTCCCTTGCCCTTCTCAACGAGCTTCGGCACGTTCTCCTGTCCTTTGAGCGTATCCGCCCACCGGATGCCCGCGGCAACGTTGCGGCTGCCCAGCACGAGCGCGCCCAGCACGAGTTCCGCCACGGCATTGGCGTTCGCGCCGGGGGTATTGAATACGGCAATCCCCTGCTTGGTGCACTTTTCGAGCGGGATATTATTGACGCCCGCCCCGGCACGCGCGATGCCCAGCAGTTCCGGGTTCAGCGGCGCGTCGTGCATGACCGCCGAGCGCACGAGAATGCCCTCCGGCACAGGTTCTTCCGGGCTGATGACGTACTGTTCCGCGGACAATTCCTCGTGGATGACATCGGAAATCGCATTCAGCGTCTTGATTTTGAACATGATTTTTCTCCTCACAATAATGATGGCGGATGCACCTTCGCAGAAGTAAAATTTCCCGTCCTGGGCAAGTTCAGCTGCGGATAAACCCCATCGTTGATTTTTCTAATTGGCATACTTCCAGAGGGCTTTCCGATCGCCCTCTGGACTCCTTCGGCTGACCCCTTCCATGCGGCTAAATTTCATTGGAAGTTTTTGATTGCTTTGCCCGCGTGTTTATCCTCTTTTTTCCCTACCTTAAGCGTTTGCCCTCTCAAATTCCTTCATGAACTCCACCAATTTCTTGACCCCTTCCATGGGCATAGCGTTATAAATCGACGCTCTCATACCGCCCACCGTCCGATGGCCCTTCAAATTCACCAAACCCTGTGCCGCCGCCGCCTTCACAAACGCCGCGTCCTTCTCCGCGTCGCCCGTCAAGAACGTCACATTCATCAAGCTGCGATACTTCTTCTGCGCCGTCGCCTTGAACAGCTTGCTGTTATCAAGGAAATCATACAGCAGCTTTGCCTTCTCCTGATTCACCTGATAAATCGCCTCCACGCCGCCGATGGACAGCAGCCAGTCGAACGTCAGCCCGGCGAGATAGATGCCCCAAGTGTTCGGCGTGTTGTACATGCTGCCCTTGTCGGCTTCGACCTTCCAGTCCATCAGCTTCGGGCAGATGGGCTTCGCGTGGCCGAGCAAGTCCTTGCGCACAATCACAACGCACAGGCCGGACGGGCCGATGTTCTTCTGTGCCCCGGCGTAAATCACCCCGTAGCGGTTCACATCCATCGGTTCGGAGAGAATCATGGAGCTTGCGTCTGCAACAAGAGGCGCTTTGACATCCGGCAGTTCCACAAACCGCGTGCCGTAGATGGTGTTGTTCTGGGTGATATGAACGTAATCCGCGTCGGGGTCGAACTTCGCCGCCGCCATGTCGGGAACGCAGGTGTAGTTGTCCGCGCGGCTGGTCGCGGCGATATTGACTTCGCCGTAGCGCTTTGCTTCTTCTGCGGCGAGGTGCGCGAAATTGCCTGAATCGACATAATCCGCCTTGCCTTTGACCATCAGATTCAGGGGAATCGCGGAAAATTGCAGCGTCGCGCCGCCTTGCAGCAGCAGCACCTCGTAATCATCCCCGATGTGCATCAGTGCGCGCAAGTCCGCGACCGTCTTGTCGAAGATATCGGTATACATCTTGCTGCGGTGCGACATCTCCATCACAGACATGCCCGTGTTTCCGTAGACCATCAAGTCCTTCTGCGCCTTCTCCAGCACCGGCTGTGCCAGCATCGACGGACCGGGGGAAAAATTATACACACGCTCCATTGCGTTTCGCCTCCTGCATCATTTAGTGGGTCATTTATTGCCCACCGGGTGAATTTCGTTCCATGTGCATATCATACGCGCTTTCCGCCCGAATTGCAACCCCTTTTGCAGGGAAAAACAGGAGAAATACAAAAACGCCCGCTGAACATGATCGTCAGCGGGTGGTACTTGCGAAAAGGCGCAAGCAGATAGCGCAGGTGAATCTGGAAATCGTATTATTCTTCGTCCGAATCTTCCTCTTATACTATTTCCAAATGAGAATGCGCCAAGATGCGAAGCGAATTTTTCGCGCTGGCTAACGCGAATGAAACGCAGCGTAGCAGCGCTACGCTAAGTGGAATAAGCGGACGCAAGCGCGGAAAAGGCGCAAGCAGATGGCGCAGGTGAATTTGAAAATAGTATTAGTTCGGATATTGCCGAATCTCGCCCTTGGCTTTGATGACGCAGGGCTTCTTTTTGCGCGGGATCTGCTTGATTTCCATCACGCGAATCGGGAACATCCAGTCGTCGCCAAAATCGTAATGCAGGGTGAACTTCTGCCCTTTCTGCAAGCCGATTTTGTCCAGTGCAATGTCTGTCGAAGGGCTTTCCATGCCCAATTCTTCCGCCAGCGGATTATACTGATAGCAGTGTTCGCTGAACATTTTATTGTCCATGCAGAACTCATACAGATGCTCATGGAAAAAGTCAAACGCCTCCATAATCGCATCGCACAGCTGGTCAAGCGTGCTGTCCCCGCAGATTTCCAGCGTTCTGTAAACCTCGTTCCCCAACCCCAGCGGATAGACCTTCAGCACATACTGATTCACCATCGTTTTATCCTCCTTGTCCTTTGAAAATCTCTACCCACGCAGCCCTAACAGCGCCAGCACCGCCGTTTCCAGCGCGCCGTCCTCGTTGTACTGCCCTGCCTTCACCTTGTATTCCGTGTCAAGGCAGATTCCCACGCCGCGCCGCACCTGCGCACCGGTGTAGCCCTGCGCCTGCCGCATTGTGCGCTCCGCCGCGAACGGCGCAATGCCAAGATTCTTCACCAGCTCCTGCCGGCTCAGTTTCTCGTACTGCATGATTTTCACATGCTGCATCAGCCGGTACTGCCGCAGCAGCATTGCCAGAATGCCCAGCCGCTCCTGCCCGGCGGTCAGCATATCGCGCAGGAGCATCAGCGCCCGCGCGCGCTGCCCCGCGACGACGGCGTCCACCATCTCGAACACCGTGCATTCGATGGAGCGCGTCGCCACAGCGTGAACGTCATTCTCCGTGATGGTGTCGCGGTCGCCCGCCAGCGCCGTCAGCTTCTCGATTTCCGCGCGCAGCAGCGCCGTGTCATTGCCGACCGTGAAGGACAAAAGGCTCGCCACGTCCGGCGCGCACTTCTTCCCGTTCTGCTGGAACACGCGGACAATCCACCCGTTCAGTTCCGCATCCCCCAGCGGCTCGAAGGATACGATGCCCCCCTTCTTCTTCACCGCCGAATAGAGCTTCTTGCGCCCGTCCGCCTTGCCGCGCACATAGATAACCAGCACGCACGAATCCGGCACTTTCGGGATGTAGCTGACGAGCCGCTCTTCCGCCTCGCTCCGCCCGGTCGTGCCATTCAGCTCCCGCACAACAACCAGCCGCTTGTCCGACGCGAACGGCAGCGTTTCACACGCCGCAATAATCTCCCCTGCCGACGGATTCTCCATAACGCTCTCGTTCAGCTCCGCCAGTCCGTCCGCCAGCACCGCCTTGCGCAGCGCGGCCAGCGTCACGCTCTTGATATTCTCCTCCACGCCCTCAAACAGGTACGCGCCGCTGACCTTTCCGGCTTTCAGTGTCTGCACAAATTCATTGTGATTCATTGCATTTCCTCAAATTGTTCGATGGTAAAGTGTCCATCTGCCATGCGGATGATAATGGCTCCGCTTTCCAGCGTACTGTACACATCCGCATCGGTGATGCCGCGCAGATAGTCCGCCGCATTCTCTCGTTTGGTGGACACCAGCACGGCAGTCGGCGCGCTTTCGTCCAAAAACGCCTGCGTCGTGCCGTTCTTCGACCCGTGATGCGCTGCTTTCACCACGTCGGCGGATACGGCGGCGTACTGCCCGTACCGCGCGCTCAAATCGCCTGTCAGCAGCAGCTTCACGCCCTCCGCCTCCACCAGCAGCGCCATCGAGCCGTCATTGGCGTTCGACGCTGAAAATTCTTCCGGCGGAAAGAGAACCGTCAGCTTGCCTTCCGCCCACTGGAGAATATCGCCGCGGCAGACGGTTTCGATGACCGTGCCGTTTTCCTCCATCCGCGCCAGCAGCGGGAGTACCTCTTCGTCGAAATCCGCCGTCAGGGCGCCGGACGGCATCACGCACCGGCGAATTGGTATGCCCTCATCCAGCAGTTCCCGCACGCCGCCCGCGTGGTCGCTGTGCAAATGCGTCAGCACGAGCAAATCCACCGGCAGATGCTCCGCGCGCAGGTATGATGCCAAATCGCCGCCGTATTCGCCCGCATCCACGACCAGCACATGTTTCTCCTGCCGCAGCACAGCGGCATCAGCGTCGCCCATGTCAAGCTGAATATATTCCGTCCCGGAAAACGGCGCGGGCAGCAAAATCGTCGCCATCAGCACTGCCCCTGCCGCAAGCATCGGCAGCCGCTTTTTGCGGTTCTGCCAGCGGTTCCGGCTCTTTCCGAACGGCAGCAGCGCCGCAAACACCAGCAGCCAGCCGAGTACCACCCACGCATCCGGCTGACGTGTCCACAGCGTCGGTGCGAACTGCCCCAGTGCGTTCACCAGGCGCAGGAATCCCTCACTGACTGCGCGCGTCGCCGCCCCCGGAAGCGCCGCCAGCCACGGAATCGGCGTCAGCAGCAGCGTCACCCAATCCAGCAGGAGCAGCACGTTCATCCCCGCCACCAGCAGCACATTCACCGCAATGCCCAGCAGCGGCACGCGCCCGAACCAGTACAGCTCCGGCAGCAGCACGCCGAACTGCGCCGCCGCGGAGACGGACAGCAGGGACAGTATCTTCCCCTTCCAGCCGCGCTTTTTCTGCGCGTTCGGGGCGGTCTGCGCCGTTATCCCGCAAATCGCCGCCATCACGCCGTACGTCATCTGGAACGACGCGCTGAACAGCTGTGCGGGCGCAAACATCAGCTGAATCATTGCCGATGCGCACAGCACATGCGGCATCAGCACCCGCTTGTGGCGAATTCTTCCCCAGCAGACGAGCGCCCAGAGCAGCACGGCGCGGATGGCGGGCGCATTTCCACCTGTCAGGAACGCGTACGCCAGCAGCATCGGCAATGTCAGCGCCATCCGAAGCCGCCGATGCTTCACCGGCATTATCAGCAGCGCCAGCAAGGCGACCAGCACGCCCACATGGAAGCCCGAAACGGACAGAATATGCGCAATGCCGAGCCGCCGGAACTGTTCCTGTTCCTCGTCCGGCACTTCGTCGCGCATTCCCAGCAGCACCGCACTCGCCAGCTGTCCAGCTTTCTCGCCGCAAACGTCTCTCAATGTCTGTGCCATGCGGTGATTGAACCGTGCCGCCAGCCCATAAAGAGAAAGCCCGTCCGGCAGCGCTTGCAGTTTCGCCGCACCATACAGGCCTATCAGGATATTCTTCTGCCGCAGAGCCTGTCGAAAGTCGTACCCATGCGGATTCCGCTGTCCCTGCGGATGATAGACTTCGGCGGTCATGCTGATTCTTGCCCCCGGCGTCAGGCAATCCGGGATTTTCTCATCCGCCTTAAGGTAGAACGTCCAGTATGCGCCGGATGCAATGCGCTCACCGTTCAGCGTCACATCCCGCAGGATAACGCGTACCTGCCCCTTCTCTGCGCGGAAGTCCACCTCGCCCGCAACGACGCCTGTCACCTGCGCGTCTCCTTCCGGCGGAAGCGTCGGATTCGCCGTGCGGATGCCCAGCGCCGCGCCAAGCAGGAACGTCAGCAGCAGGCAGCCCGCCGCGCGCGTTCTTCGCCGCCCCAGCAGGAGCAATCCCGCCAGCGCCGCCGACACGCAGAGCATCGGCATTGCACTCGTCGGCGCTTGGAAGCCGAGGGCGATGCCCGCCATCATCAGCAGTGCCGCGCAGGGCAGGAGGGCGGTTTGCAGCAATGCGCATCGTGTTCGCGTGTCAGACACGATACGTTGCGCCGATGTGCGCCAGCTCCGCGTCCGTGCGAATCGCCCGCGCCTGTTTGAGCAGCGTTTCCGGGTCAATGTTCGGGTTCAGGTGGGTGATAACGAGCTTCTTCACGCGAGCATCGCGCGCCAGTTCCGCCGTCTGCGCCGCGGACAGATGCGGCAGCCCCTCCTGCCACATTTCCGTCGGGAACAGCCCATCCGCCAGCAGCAGATCCGCGTCCTGCGCGAAGTCCGTCAGCCCCTCCACGGTATTGGTGTCGCCGGTGTAGCACAGCGTCTTTTCGCCGTCCGTCACGCGGTACATAACCCCCGGCACAGGGTGACGCGCGGCAAAAACGCGCACGGAAAATTCACCAATCTGCACCTTGTCGTCCTTTTGCACGTCATGCAGACAGAAAGCGCTGTTTTGCTGCACCATCTTGCGCAGCATCGACGATTCATCCACCGGCGCGTAGACATCCAGCGGTTTTGCCGCGCACGCCTGCAAGCGGAACAAGAGCGGCAGCACGTCGCTGCAATGATCGAAGTGCCAGTGCGAGAGCAGCAGCGCATCCAGCTTCTCCGGCGGCATCAGCGCCGTCAGCCTTCCAAGCGTGCCGCTGCCCATATCCATCGCCACGCGCGTCTTTTCCCCGCGCATCAAATATCCCGACGTTGCGCCATTCGCCGCCGGAAACGGTCCATTCATCCCCAGCACAGTCAATTCCATTCGTATTCTCCTTACCTTCGGGGAAGCGCAAGGGAGTTCCTCCCTTGACCCTTCCGCGCGATTGAGTTGGCGACTTTTTCATACAGTGCCCGCGTGTTGATTAAGGAAACGCAAGGGGCTTTGCCCCTTGACCCCAGGAGGGCGCTGCCCTGCACCTGCGAAGGGTCTTCGACCCTCTCGACACCCTTTTCGCGATTCAGTTGGGCGCGCTTTCATGCTATGCCCGCGTGTTTATCCGTGGGAAAGTTAGTCAGCCGACCGCCTCGTTGACCGTTTCTTCCTGCATCGCGTCCCACAGTTCCATCTGCTCCTGCACGAAGTCCTCATCCGGCATCAGTGGCGTCGCGGTGTCCTGATCGTAGGAAACCGTCATCTGCACCAGCACGGCAGCATAGCCCAGACCATCGACATTGACTTTCTTGTTCAGCCCGACCTTCTTGCCGTCAAAGCGGCGCGTACCCAGCGTCTGCGCGGAGAGGGCGGATTTCGCCACATACACCGCCGCGCGGTCAACCGTGCCATCCACCGTCAATTCCGCCGATACGCTCAATTGACCGTTGCGCACCGTGAACGTCACGCAGCCAAGCTGCACATCGCCGGAGACCATCGGCACGACCATCGGCAGTTGATTATTCAGCGCGCTCAAATCCAGCAAAATCGCCTTTTTAGGCGACGAAACGCCGCTAATATCCGACAGCGGCAGTCCCGCCGTGGTGACGTTGGAATCCGTCAATCTTGGCGCAACGCGAACGACCGTGAAGCTGTTTTCACCGCTGTCCGTGGACAGGGTGACGCGATACGTCGTCTGTGCGCCAATCTGCGGCAGATACACTTCCTCTGACGCAAACATTCCGCTGCACACGCCGTAATCGCGCTGATAGACCGTCGATCCCCACTCATCGCGGATGGTCATTGTAACGCGGCTGTCCGTATCCAGCGGACATGACACGGACAGATACCCCTTGTCGCTCGTCACACTGCCGCCCTGCGACGCATCCGCATAGTACACATCTTCCGCCAGCGCCGGAAAAGCCGCCAGCAGCATGAGCAGCAGCGCCAGAAATACACCCTTTTTCATCAGGGGATTCACCTCTATGAGATATTATGAGATATTGCGCAGACCTTCCCGCCTGCACTGATTCAACGATTTTCCGATGGTTTTTCATCCCGCGCAAAAGGGCTTTTCTCAGTCCACCATCAATGTAACCACCGCCGGCACAATCACCTCGCGGAAGCGCAAATCTGCGCGCTCCGCCAGCACGCCGGGGGTAATGCACTGGTCGATTTTCGCGAACTCCGGCACATTGATTGTCTCGGAGGACGTTGTCGTCAGCGTATGCACGTCGTTTTGGAAGGTATCGCCGCGCTGCGGGCGGATGACCACCAGCCCCAAGCGTTTCATGGCGTATTCCAGCCGGGTCAGCTGACTGAGCATTACCGCGCGCAGTTCCAGCAGGGGCTTGGCTTCCTCGGCGCTCATTTCCGGCTTCATCAGCTTGGCAATCGCCTGATCCACCGCGTCGCCGAGCTTCGTCGCCATGCCGACGTAGCACTGCCCCAGCATCCGCGTATCCGCCTGATAAATCGCCGTCTGCCACTGCTGCATCCGGGCGTTCTGCTCCTCCTGCATCCGCGCGAAATCCTGCCGCAGTTTGTCGTACTGCATCCCCGCGTCGTCAAACAGCTGCGCCGCCCAGCGCGCTTCATCCTCCATCCGCTCGCGAACCGCCTTCTGCTGCTGTCCAAACGCCTCTTGGAATTTGGCGCGCCCTGCCTGTGCAAACTGGGCTTCCTGCGCCTTCAGTTTTTCTTCAAATTCCGCCAGCAGCTTTTCCTTTATCGGCTTGATTTCTTCCTCTGCCCTGCCGGTACGGGCTTCCTCTGCCTTCCTATTCGCTTCCTCCACCTGCCGGGCGGCGTTCTCCAGCGATTCATCCTGCATCTTCGCCATCAGCTGATACTCCTGCAGGCGCGCACGAAGCGCATCTTCCTCCGGTGCGGCGCTCCGCCCGTCCCGGCGTGCCTGATAAAGCAGGCGGCTGACCGACCGCAGCACACGCACGCGGGTTGTAAACGATGCGCGCACAGGCAGTTCCGGGTCTGCCGAATAAGACGCCAGCAGCTCCCACGTCATCGGCTCACGTTCGGCAGTGAACACATCCGGCACGGCGTTCGCGGCATCCGCCATCGGCGCATCCAGTACCAGCATCTGATAGCACTGCGTCACCGCGCTGTACACCAGCATGGCGCATTTGCCCTGATGCTTCTGCGTCAGCTGTGCATCCAGCTGATCCAGCAGCATGGACGCCCCCAAGTCGCGCAGCTCAATATACAGCCGGGAAAGCAGCTTCTGATAATAATCCCGGCGATTCTGTCGGCTGCCGCCCGCCAGCTGCTCCACCGAATCCTGCTGAAACAGCGCCAGCGCGGACAGCGTTTCACGGCGGCTTTCGTACTCATCATCATACGCCGCCTGCTGCTGTTCCGCCCGCTGATAGCGGTCATCCTCCGCCTTTTCGCGCGCTTTTTCCTGCTGCTGGTCTACCGTCTGCTCCTGTTCCGCCATGGTATTGCTCCTTCCGCGCGTTGTGCGCTTGCTGTCGCTTTTTGCTGTTTCTTAGTATACCATCACCTTGCGCGAATTGCAACCCTGCTTGACCGCGGCGGATTTCCGTTGTATAATTCCCACCAGTGCTCTATATTTTACGGGGAGGTCATTTCCCATGCAGCCTGTTTCTTCCGATGCGTCTGCATATCCAGACGAATCATCGGCAAAAATACCCAAGACGCCGTGCGGCACGGTCAAGCGCGCGTTTCGGGCGGCTTTTCCCCCACACACTGCCGATTCTGGCGGGCTTTCTCTTCCTTGGCTTCGCGTATGGTCTGCTGATGCGCACCAAGGGCTTTTCGTTCCTCTACCCGATGTGCATGGCGATGACAATTTTCGGCGTTTCGCTGGAATATGTCACCGTGTCGATGCTGCTTTCAGCCTTTGCGCCGCTGGAGACGTTTCTGATGGCGCTGCTCATTTAGACGCGCCACCTGTTCTATGGGCTGTCTCTGCTGGGCAAGTACGCCAGGACGGGCTGGAAGAAGCCGCTGCTCATCTTTGGCCTGTGCGACGAAACATTCTCCATCACCTGCTCCGCTGATGTGCCGCCGGAGGTTGACCGCGGCTGGTTCTACCTGTGGGTGACAGTGCTGGACTGGTGCTACTGGGTTGCGGGCGCGGCGCTGGGCGGCCTGCTCGGTGGACTTTTTCCGTTCGACACCAAGGGACTTGATTTCGTCATGACCGCTATGTTCGTGGTCATCTTCGTGGACAACCTTTTGAAGGAGAAGCAGCACTGGTCAAGTCTGATTGGCATTGCCGGCGGCACGATTGTGTATATGCTGCTGGTGCAGATGATGTAATCGCTGTCACAAGCAAAGCACACTATTTTCTTTACCGAATCCACTAATTGCATTCGTCAAAACTCATATCAACCCCACCGGAGGACATGCTCATGAAACAGCTTCCGCTCCCTGCGCATCCCGTATTCCTCTCCCGGCTGGACAGCATAGCAGCGCTGCCGGAACTCCTGCGCAGCCGCCAAATCGGCTGCGTTCTCGTCATCGGCGATGCCCATGCCGTCGATTGCGAATCGCTCCTGCTCCCCGTGCTGGAGGACAGCCAAATCATGTACGCAGTCCACGCCGCCGTATCACTGTCGGACAGCAAGGACGGCGCGCTGACCCGCACGGACGTTGATACTGCCTTGCAGGCCTTCACTGACAAACAGGCGCAGGCAATTCTTGCCGTCGGCGGCAATGACGCAATGGCGCTGGGACAGGCGCTGCTGGCGCGTCTGCACACAAAAGGACATGCGGAAACATTCGAGCAGTGGCGCGCGATTCCGCTGATTCTCCTGCCAGCAGCGGCGGATGCATCCGCCGTATTCGCAGAAACAGGTGACGTGTTCGACCCGGTGCGCGGAAAATCACGCCGCTTTTCGCTCCGTGCGCATACCAGCCGCTATGTGCTGATGGATGACGCAATGCTGGCGCTCCAATCGCGCGAATCGCTGCTCCGCACAGGGATTTGGACAATTGCGCACGCCATCTGCGCGGGCATGAGCCGCCTTCTGCCGCGCGAAGAGCGTCAAAAGGCGGAAAACGCCCTTCGTGCGCTGACCGGACAGCTGATTGCCGTCAGCGACGATGCTGCCGTGCCGGAAAGCGAACGCTTCTCCTCCGATTTGGCGAGCCGCCGCGCGCTGTACACCGCGTCGCTGAATGCCGCGGAAGCCTTCGCCGTGTCGCATGATGCGGTGCTGCCCGCGCTGCTGAATGCCCTGTCCACAGTGAAGCAGTTTTCGCCGGACGAGACGCTCCCGCTGCTGCTTGCGCCGATGATTGCGCAGTCCGAAGGTGCGCGGCGAAAGGCGCTGTCCGACATGGCAATCGGCGCGGGGCTGTGCGTCGCGGACGCGGACGGCGCGGCGGCGCTGACGGCATGGGTACGCGACCTCGTGTTCCATGCGGGGTATGGCTTGACCCTCCCAACGCTGTATCATCGGGATATTCCCGCCGTCGCGCGGATTGCCGCGCAGAACACGCTGCGAAACCGCTTTGCGCTGGAGGACATCCTCCGCGCCATCATGACGCCCGATGCGCCCCACGCGGATATTGCCGCGCTGTTCGCCGCGCAGAAAGCCTGCTTTGCGTCCGGCATAACGCGCCCCGTGCCGCATCGGCTTGACCAGCTTCGCCGCCTGCGCCGCGCGATTCTGGCACACGAGCAGGATATTGAAGCTGCCCTGCAAGGCGACCTCGGCAAGTGCAGGACGGAAGCGTACATGTGTGAAATCGGCATGGTGCTGTCGGAGTTGGGCTACCTGCTCCGCCGGACACGCCGCTACTGCCGCGATACGCACGTTCTCACGCCGCTGGCGCAGTTCCCGGCGCGCAGCTTCATCCGCCACGACCCGATGGGCGTCGTGCTCATCATGTCCCCGTGGAATTACCCATTCCTGCTGACCATCGAACCGCTGCTTGGCGCGCTGGCGGGCGGCAACTGCTGCATCCTGAAGCCGTCGAAGGATGCGCCCGCGACTTCCGCCATTATCCGGCAAATCTGCGCCGAATGCTTCCCTCTGGAGGAAGTTGCCATTGTCGAGGGCGGGCGCATGGAGAATCAAGCGCTGCTTGACCAGCCGTTCGATAAGATTTTCTTCACCGGAAGCAGTCACGTCGGGCAGGAGGTGCTTCGCCGCGCAGCGGAGCATTTGACCCCCGTAACACTGGAACTGGGCGGCAAAAGCCCGGTGATTGTCGCGAAGGATGCTGACCTGACGCTCGCCGCGCGGCGGATTGCGTTCGGCAAGCTGCTCAACGCCGGGCAGACGTGCGTCGCGCCGGATTATGTGCTGGTGGCGCGCGAAGTCGAGGACGCTTTCGTTTCGGCGCTGCAAAAGCAGTTCGACCAGCTCTGCCCTGACCCGCTGCACAGCGCGGAGTACGTCCGCATCGTCAACCAGAAGCATTTCGACCGTCTGACCGGGCTGATGGCATCGGGTCAAATCGTCTACGGCGGCAGTATCGACCCCGCCGCCCTGCGCATTGCGCCAACCATCCTCCGCAATGTTTCGCCGGACAGCCCAGTCATGCAGGAGGAAATTTTCGGCCCGATTCTGCCGATTCTGCCCGTCAGCAGCATCGACGAAGCGATTGCCTTCGCCGCCGCACGGCCGCATCCGCTGGCGTGCTACCTGTTCACGAAAGACCGTGCCGTGCAGCGCCGCGTGCTGGACACGCTGCCTTTCGGCGGCGGGTGCATCAACGACACCATCATCCACTTGGCGACGAGCCGGATGCCCTTCGGCGGCGTTGGACACAGCGGCATGGGCGGCTACCACGGGCGTGACAGCTTCCGCTGCTTCACGCATGACAAGAGCATCGTCAAAAAGGCGCTGTGGCTGGATTTGCCGATGCGCTACACGCCGTACAGCAAGAAGAAAGAAACGCTGATTCGCTTCTTCCTGAAATAATACGATTCCCAGACGAAAACGTGCCGCATAATGAATCCCCAAATAGGATAGTCCGAATGGCAAGCCGCTGTATGGATGCAATCGCGAAAGGGATACCCGCTGCAAAAGTGGGCATCCCTTTTTCGTATTTTCTCTGTTTCGGGAAAAGACCGGATTGATTTATGCCCCAAAACGTGATAGAATTAGTTTGTCATAACAAACCGATGGGGAGGAATCCCCCCATGCTACTGCCGAAAGGCAGTTTTTTCAGCACCTGATGTTAGCGAAAACTAACGAAAATTAGAGGAGTGCAGCGTATGGAAAGTGAGCAGCGGAAAAACGCCATCCGCGGGGCGTATCATCTGACCGGATCGAACAATTTTTACGACGGCATGATTACCTGTTCGACCTTCTCCGGCAAGGCGGTCTGCCGCATGGTGTGGGCAATGAATCGGCAGGAGTGCGAGGACTACCTGTCCAAGGCGCTGTCCGGCATCCCGGAGGATTTCGCGGGCAAGATGCTGGAAGTTCCCGTCGGTACGGGCATCCTGACCATGCCGGTCTACCAGACGCTGCCGAAAGCAGACGTGACGTGTCTGGACTACTCGCCGGACATGATGGGTCAGGCAAAGGAAAAGGCAGAAAAGCTGAACCTGACGAACGTAAAGTTCCAGCAGGGGGATGTCGGCGCGCTGCCATTCGCGGACGGCGAATTTGATTTGGTGCTGTCGCTCAACGGCTTCCATGCGTTCCCGGATAAGGAAGCGGCTTACCGCGAGACATTCCGCGTGCTGAAACCCGGCGGAACATTCTGCGGCTGCTTCTATGTATCGGGCGAACACAAGCGCACGGACTGGATGATTCGCCACGTTTACGAGCCGACAAAGTTCTTCACGCCGCCCTACGAGACGGTGGACAGCCTGCGGAAGCGTTTGCAGGGCATGTACGCGCAGGTGGACGTCGGCAGCTTGAAAAGCATTGCGTGGTTTATCTGCCGCAAGGCGGATTGATAGGGACAGGAGATGCAGGAAGAATGTGTGAAACCAGCAGCAAAGTCACCCTTTCCGGGGTTCCGGAAACCATGCTGCAAACCGTCTACGCCCGCGCGAAGGAAACCCAAAACCGCGGGGCAGTTCGCGACGAGAAAGCCGTCGAAATCATCCGCCGGCTCGACTACGATTTCTCCTTGGCGGATAAGGACAGTGCCATGTCCAGCGGCGTCATTGCCCGCACCATCGTACTGGATAAGCTCGTAAAGACCTATCTGTCGGCACATCCGGGCGCGGTGGCGGTCAATATCGCCTGCGGGTTGGATACGCGCTGCTATCGGATGCAGGGCTATCAGCACTGGTATAACCTCGATTTGCCGGAGACCATCGCCGTGCGCGAAAAGCTGCTGCCGGAAAACGGAAAAATCTCGCAAATCGCCATGTCCGCGATGGACGACTGGGGCGGTATGATTCGCGAATCAGGCGACGCGCTGGTCATCATCGAGGGTCTGACGATGTACCTGAGCGAAGCGGACGTGCAGCGCATTTTCGACGTAATCGCTCGGCGCTTTCCGCGCGTCACCGTGCTGGTGGAAGTGATGAACCCGCTGGTCGTGCGCAACTTCAAGGAAAAATCAATTGAGGGCAGCCACGCGAAGTTCACATGGGGCGTTCGCAGCGGGCAGGCACTGGCGGCGCTGCTGCCGGGCTTCCAGCTGGTGGAAGAGCACAGCCTGACCGAAGGCATGGCGGAGTTCCTGCCGATTTACAAGGTGCTGGGCAAGATTCCTCTGGTGCGCAGTATCTCAAACCGCATCGTCGTGCTGCAGAAATAAAGGGGATGCAATCATGGTCTGGTCGATTGTCGCGCTGGAAGCCGTCAGCTTTACGGCGCTGCTGACGCTCGGTGCAATCTGGGCGGGCGCTGACATAGGACTGATTGTGTCGCTGGTGAAATAAGGAGGAATCCATATGGCGTTTTTCGAGAACACCCGCAAGCCGACAGGCTTCGGCGGCCGCCTCATGGTCGCCATGATGAACATCGGGCATCGGGCGCTTGCGGACTGGGGGCTTCGCTTCCTGCCGCTGGCGGAGAATGCGGATGTGCTGGACTGTGGGTGCGGCGGCGGCGCGAATCTGCGTCTGATGCTGAAAAAGTGCCCGACGGGAAAAGTGTGCGGTATCGACTATTCTCCCGTCAGCGTAGAGAAGTCGCGAAAGCTCAACCAAACCGCCGTAAGCGCTGGCCGCTGCGAAGTGCTGCAGGCAAACGTGCAGGCATTGCCGTTTGATGACGCGCAGTTTGACGTGGCAACAGCATTCGAGACGGTGTATTTCTGGGGCGACTTGCCCGCGTGCTTCCGTGAAGTTGGGCGCGTGCTGAAGCCCGGCGGGACGTTCTTCCTCTGCAACGAGTCCGATGGCGATCATGCGCAGGACGAGAAGTGGACGGAGAAGATTCCCGGCATGACGATTTACAAAGACACACAGCTCAAAACCATGCTGGAACAGGTGGGTTTCCGCCAAGTGGAGACGCACAAGAACGGCAAAGGCTGGCTGTGCGTGACGGCACGAAAATAATGGAAAGGACAAAGCAATCATGAAAATCCTCGTTTTCGGTGCGGGTGTTCTCGGCTGTAATCTGGCACGCAATCTCTGCCGCGCGGGGAAAGACGTGACCCTGCTGGCGCGCGGCAAGTGGGCGGAGGAAATCAAGCAGAACGGGCTGCGCATCAAGAATCAGCTGCTGCCGTTTCCGTCGGTGACGCACATTCCGGTAGTGACGGAGCTTTCGCCCGACGCGGCATATGACGTGATTTTCGTCGTCGTGCGCTACACCCAGCTGGAAAACCTCCTTGAACCTTTGCAGAAGAGCAAGGCGGAGAACATCGTGTTCATCGGCAATAACCTGCGCACGGATGCGCTGGTGGCACAGCTGCCGGAGAAAAACGTCATGTTCGCGTTTTCCCTGTCCGCCGGGCATCGGGAAAGCAGCCGCGTCGTGTCGATTGACCTGAAGAAAATCACAATTGGTCAGCTGCGCACATCGCCATCCAACAAGGCGCTGATTGACGAGATTTTCGCCGGAACGAGGTACAAGGTCGTCTATCAGCCGAACATGGGCGACTATCTGCTCTGTCATGCCGCGTTCGTCACCCCGGCGGCGTTTGCGTGCTACAAAACAGACGGCAACTTGAAGAAGCTCAAGGGGAATACGGCGTACCTGCGCAAGATGGTGGACGCAAATATCGAAGCGTACCGCGCCATCCGCGACGCCGGGCACGAGATTCTGCCGGATGCCGACAAGGCGTTCGAGAGCGACAAGTACCGCAAGGCGTGCCTGCGCTTCTTCAAGCTGACGGCGGCGACGAGCCTCGGCAAAGTCTGCGCATCCGACCACGCGATGAGTGCCACGGATGAAATGAGTGCGCTCAATCGAGACTTGAAGCAATTTTTTGATGCAAACGGCGCGGATTATCCCGTCTGGCGCGCGTTGGAGAAGGAATGCGGAAAGTACCTGAAATGATTGGGCAGACGCGCTTTCTTCGAGTTCGGCAGCATCGAGGAGCACATGAAGTACCGTTCGGCGGTCATGCAGGCGTATCCGGCGGCGAATTTCCCGATTTTTGTGGACTTCAACCACATACAATACCAGATTCGCGACCCGAAAGGCTTTGCGGACATGCTGATAAGCATCATGGACGCAGGCAAACTGCCTGAGCTGCCGTTCATCACGACATAGGAGGAGCACCATGTTCTGGGACAACGTCGCATGGGTCTACGATATTTTCGCGGATGGCATCAACCGCAAAGCGAATCGCAAACTGTGCAAGGTGGTTGCGGGGCTGATTTCGCCGACGGACGACGTGCTGGAATGCGCGTGCGGCACAGGGCTGCTCAGCGGTGTGATTGCAAAGCGCTGCAAATCCCTGACGGCGACGGACTTCTCCGCGAAGATGCTTGCGCGCACCCGGAAGAAGTACGGGCATTATCCGCATGTGCGGTTTGAGCAGGCGGATATCCTGCATCTCCCCTACTCCGATGCACGCTTTGATGCCGTCGTCGCCGCGAACGTGATTCACCTGCTGGATAATCCGCATCAGGCGCTGCGGGAGCTTGACCGCGTGTGCAAGCCGGGTGGAAAACTTATCATCCCCACCTACATGAATCGAACGGGCAAGGGCAACACGAACCGCGTTTCCGGCGTCATCGGCAAGGCGGGCGCGGACTTCAAGCGCGAATTTACGCTGGAAACGTACCGGCAGTTTTTCGCCGACGCGGGCTATTCCGACATGCGTTTCGAACTGTGCGAGGGGCGGATTCCCTGCGCGGTGGCACTGATTCGCGTGGGCACATCTGCGGACGCAAGGAGAAAATCATCATGACGATTGTGATTCAGTTGGTTCTGTACTGCTTTCTGCTGTGGCTGATTGTGAAGGTCGCGGTCGGGAATAACGCCATCAATGGGCTGTACTTCTACCCGAAGGCATTTCAGGAGTGCGCAATTTCGCGGGGGTTGATTGACCGCGCAACGGTGCAGAAGAAGCGCCGGAACTGCATGATTGCGCTGTATGTGCTGCTGCTTGTTGCGCCGGTGCTGATGATTGGCGTGTGGAATCGCGTCACGGACTTCTGGACGGCATACGGACAGGGCGTGCTGTTTCTGGAGGTCATGAACTGGTTTGATGGGCTGGTGATTGACATGCTCTGGGTCGGTCACAGCAAGTTCTGGGCGATTCCGAAGATGGAAGACGTACCGTATACGCAGACGTGGGGGCAGATGCTCAAAAAGCGCCTGACGCTGACGGTGATTTGGCTCGTCGGTGCGTTCATCATTGCGGGGCTGGTCATGCTGATGCCGCACTGATTCTGTTTTCAGAAGGTACGGATGAATTTGAAAACAATATACAAGGAGAAAACTGACATGCGTCTAACAACCCTCGATGAAGCATCCATTCAAGCCATCGGTCATGCCTTTGGCTACTACGATTACGGCAAGGAAACCGGAATGGGGGCGGCATGTTCTTCTCCTGACAAAACAGCACGGTATATTTGCGGTTTTGTCCGTGCGATGCTCGCTGCCGGACTGCTCTACACCACCAGTGAGCGCGGCGAAGCGTTCATTGCCTATCGCCTGCCGGGCGAAAAGGTGAAGCTGACAGCGTTTCTCCCACTGCTCAAAGGCGTGTTTCAGGCGATGACCTTCCGGGAACTGTGCCGGTTTGCGCGGCTGATGAAGCGCGCCGGGGCAAGCCTGAACGATCGCTACGACAAGGAGAAAAAGCCGCACATCTACGTCGGGCTGGTGTGCGTGACGGAGAAGTATCAGGGGCAGGGGTACATGCGGAAGGTGCTGGAGATGGCGTTCGCGGACGGCAACCGTCTGCAAGTGCCGGTGATTCTGGAGACAGACGCAAAATCGAAGTGCGACAAGTATGTGCATTTGGGGATGGAACTGGCTGGCACACGCGACGCGGGCGAACTCGGCACACTCTACGACCTCATCAAATATCCGGATAAATAAAATTCGCCGCAGACACGGGCTGAAAGCAGCGCATCTGCGGCGTTTTGTATGATGGCGGATTTTCGGTGCTGAACCTCCATCATGCGCCATTGTCATGTGGCAGCGCCGTCCGCCTTGTCCTTTAGCGTGTATTTCTCTTTGAACCCGGATTTCCCCGGATAGCGCTCATATTCGATGCCCATCGAGGTCAGCATCTTCGCCACTTCCCGCTCGTGGTCGCTGATATCGCAGAATTTCTCGTGCGCCGTTGTGGCAATCCAGCATTCGCCCTGATAGAAGAACGAAATATCCTCCGGGCGGTTCGGGTAGTTCCACGCAAATATATCATCGACGGACAGCACAATTTCCTTCACTTCGGGGGATAAGCGGTACGTTTCCGCGCAAATCAGCGCCTTTGTCCTTGAAATCGTGTTCGGCCACTCAAATTCAGGTTTGCCCTTTTTGAGGCTTTTGCTGTTGTCTCTGGAGGCGACGCGGAAGGGACGTAGCATCCGCCGAATGTCTCGAATCCGCCGCTTGAGCGGATAGCCATAGCCGCAGTATATCAGCATCATGGCGTCGCTGTGTTCCATTGCGAACGAAACAAACGTCTTGTAGTTCTCGCCCTTCAAGTCGCCGTAGACGGAAATCATGGTGCACCTCTTGTTCTTTTCACCCGTCCTTCGGCATAGATGCCCAGAACCGCTCGAACGTGTACTTTTCCGCTTCCTCCGCCGTCAGCTGATGCACATACGCTGCGCGCTGACCTTGGCTGCCCGCGCCGGTGGATGCGAACTCCGCATAGTAGCCCGTCGCAGGGAAGCAGGGCTTGTTCCAGTCGTGCCACCCCTCCGGACGGATATGCGCGCCCAGTTCGCAGTGCAGCAGGACGGTTTTCGCGAACTCGCGCCACGGTCTGCCGAGGTAAATTGTGCCGTCCGGGATGCCCTCGCCCTGAAAGCGGCATTTCATGAACACATAGCCGAATTCCTGCCCTTCCGGGGTGGATGCTGCCGTGCAGAAGCCGAGCGCGGGTTCTTTTTTATCGCCGTGGTCGCGCAGACCGTCGATGCTCACGATGTCGCAGTCCTCGAACCACGCCGCCGCGCCGCCGAAGATGAAGTCGATATCGCCCTCAATGCGGCAATGGCGGTAGACCTGCCTCTGCGGGATGCGCGGCAGGAACTGCGTCGGGCCGATGAAGCCGTCCTTCTGGATTTCGCGGGGCGGCAAGGGCGCGGTGAACAGCGTATCCTGGCAGGATTTAAGCGTGCAGTCCTCGCAATGGAAGCCGTCGCCGTCCACATAGAGGGCAAGCGCCTGACCGACCTGCTCGCGCGGATATGCGCTGTTCTCCACTGTCACGTTGCGGAGTGCGCAGTCGCGGGCATTGATGAGCAGCGTTGCCGTGCGGAACGTGCCGCGTTTTTTGCCGTCGGGGAGGATTTCCGCTGCGCCGTCGTGCCAAGTGATGCGGGTCGTTTCGGCGCTTTCGCCCTCAATGCGGGTGTGCGGGCGGCGAAGCGCGATTTTTTCCTCGTACACGCCGGGCGCAAGATGAATCGTCACAGGCTGATCGTCCGCCGGAAGCGCATCAATCACCGTTTGCAGGGATTGCCCTGGTGCCACCTGAATCAGCATCATTTATTCCTCCTGCTTTGCCGCGTGGATGGGTGCGCCGTGCCCCGCCATCGCCTGATGCTCGCGTGTCAGTTCCTGATACAGCTGGGCGGGCGTCCATGCGAGGTTCGTTTCGGTCATAACGCCCTTGAGCCGCACCGGGGGAACGCGCATCTGCTTCATCGTCGTCAGGAAGCGTTCCACCAGCGGCAGTTCCGAAAACGCGAAGTAGAGCATTTCGCTGCCGACGGCATTCTCCGGCGCGGCTGCATCCGTTTGACGCTCCGCCTTTCCGCACAGTGCCCCCAGCGTCTGCCCGCAATCCGCCAGCGGCACGTCCATCACGCGCATCCCCATTTTCATCGCGCAGAACCGGATTTTTCCGAGCTTTTGCGGTGCCACATGAAACGCCAAAATCAACTTACTTTCCATATCAAAAGACCTCCCCAGAGGCGCTGCCTCTGGACTCCGCAAGGGAGTTCCTCCCTTGACCCTTCCGCGCGATTGAGTTGGTGACACTACCATACAACGCCCGCGTGTTGATTGGGGGAGACCCAAGGGGCGTTGCCCCTTGACCCCTTTCGCGCGATTGAGTCGGTGACACGCTCATACAACGCCCGCGTGTTGATTGGGAAACGTTAGACTTTCTTCGCGAAGATCATCCGTCCGGCATTGGTTTGCAGGACACTGCTCACCTGCACATGCAGCACCTGTCCCACCGCATCGCGCCCGCCTTCAACAACGACCATCGTCCCATCCGGCGTATACCCTACGCCCTGCATGGCTTCACGCCCCGCCTTAACAATGCGCACATCCAGCAAGTCGCCCATTTGCACCGTAGGGCGAAGCGCGCAGGCAAGGTCATTCAGGTTCAGCGCCGCCACGCCCGCCTTTTCCGCCGTCCTGCTCATTGCCGCGTCGCATGTCACAATCACCATATGGTGCTTCTTCGCGTCCGCCAGCAGCACCTGCGCGAGTTCGCCGCCCGCCGCGCTGTCTACGCGCTTGACGCGCCCCAATGCTTCGAGCTGCGAAAGCGTTTCTCGTCCCTTTTCGCCGCGGATTCGGCACGTCTCCTCCTCCGATGCGCTCAGGCGCTGCAATTCCTTCTCCACCGAGCGCGAAATCAGCAGCGTCCCCTCCAGAAATCCCGCGCGGCAGACGGCAGCAATGCGCCCGTCAATCAGCACGGTTTCGTCCAGCAGTTTTGGTTTTGCTGTCTTGATTTTCCTGTGTGACAAAGCAACCTGCTTGTTCCCTTTTGGGCTGAAGCGCTGGAACATCCGCTTGAAATCCGCCGCGCGGCGAATCCCCAGCGTCACACCCAAAACGCCGAATACCACGAACAGAATCGCGCACATCGCCACAGTAAACATGCTCGCGCCCATGAGCATCACCAGCTGTGACAGCAGCGCGGCGATAATGAAACCGCCGACAAGCCCGATGATGCTGCCTGCCTGCTGCTCGAACGTCATTTTGTCCATGCAGCGTTCGACCAGCGCGATGAGGCGGGTAATGCTGTCAATCGTGCGCGGCGCAATCAGGTATCCGCCCAGCCCCAGCAGCAGCGCAAACGCCGCATACAGCGCCAGCAGCGCGCCGACGCTCATTGCGGGGTTGCCCGCCATCGCGTTCAGCTGCACGATGACGAACGCCAGCACCGACCCCAGCCCGATGCCCAGCGCCGTCACCAGTGCCCGCAGCAGTTTCTTCACAAGATCCGATTTCATAGCTGTTGCAAAACTCCTTACAATAGAACAACACCATTAGGGTAACACCGCGCAAATGAGGTGGTCGGCTGGCGAATGGATTTTTCGTCAGATGCAAATGCAAATTTCGAAGGTTTACTGGATGTAAATCGAGAAATTTGCATGCCGCAGATGGCGGAAAAGACATCGCCAGACGCGCCGCCGAATTGTGCGGTGGTGCCTTAGAATAAAACGCTGATTGCCTGCATTACCGTATCGACGCCCACCAGCTTCATGCCTTCCGGCGCTTTCAGCCGCCGCATATTTTCCTTCGGCAGCAGGATGGTCGTGAAACCCAGCCGCTGGCATTCGGAGATGCGTCGGTCGCACTGCGGAATCGCGCGGACTTCGCCCGCCAAGCCGACTTCGCCCATCACAGCGACTTCCGCGCCAATCGCGGCATCCTTCAGCGACGACACGACCGCCATGCACAGCGCCAAATCCGCCGCCGGCTCGGACAGCTCCAATCCGCCCGCGACGTTGATATACACATCCTGATTATATGTTTTCTGATTCGCGCGCTTCTCCAGCACCGCCAGCAGCAGCGCCACGCGCCCGGTATCCGCACCGCCGACCGTCCGCCGCGGCGTGCCGAAATAGGAGGTGCTCGCCAGCGCCTGCACGTCGCACAGCAGCGGGCGCGAACCTTCCAGTCCGCAGAACACGACCGAGCCGCTTGCGCCCTTCGCGCGATGGCTCAGCAGCTGCTCCGATGGGTTCGGCACAATCTGCATTCCGGCTTCCGTCATCTGGAAAACGCCCAGCTCATTGACCGACCCAAAGCGGTTTTTGACCGCGCGCAGCAGCCGATATTCCTGCTGACGGTCGCCCTCGAAGTACAGCACGACGTCCACCATGTGTTCCAGCATTCGCGGGCCGGCAATCGCGCCGTCCTTCGTCACATGCCCGACAAGGAAAATCGCCGTGCCGCTCTCCTTGCACAAGCGCATGATTTGGCTCGTGCATTCGCGAATCTGACTGACTGAACCCGGCGCGGACGCCATATCAGGGCGATACATTGTCTGAATGGAGTCGATGACGGCGACGTCCGGCGATAAGCCGCGCAGTTTTTCTTCCACATTGTCCAGCGCGTTTTCCGCCAGCACATAAAGCGTCTCCGACGTGATGCCGAGGCGGTTCGCGCGGAGTTTCAGCTGCTTGGAGGATTCCTCGCCGCTGACATACAGCACACGCTTGCCCGTTTTGCACAAATTCGCGCACACCTGCAGCAGCAGCGTGGATTTGCCGATGCCGGGGTCGCCGCCGATGAGCATCAGCGCCCCTTCGACAATGCCGCCGCCTAACACACGGTCAAGCTCGCTGATGCCCGTGGACGAGCGAACCGCCACATCTTCCGGGATTTCGCGGAGGAGCATGGCTGAAGCGCCTGTGCCCGGCCGCTGTTTCGGGGCTTTCGCGGGCGCACCCGTCACAATAGGCGCGGACTCCACCATCGTGTTCCACGCGCCGCACCCCGGACAGCGCCCCACCCAGCGGGATGTTTCATACCCGCACGCGGTGCAGGCAAACAGGGTCTTTTCCTTCGCCATAAGTGACCTCCGAAAATCATATGTGTCTCCATTATAGCACATCTTTTCGCGGCATGGAAGCACCTTTCGCGGGGATTACCAATCTGCAAGCCACTCCGGAAGCGGTGTCGGCGTGGGTTCTTCAGCGCGCGTCATCAGCATGTTCAGCGTCCCGCCGGACAGGGAGATACTCAGCGTCAAGTCACCGCGCGCAAGCAAAACGCCGCTGGCGATATCCTCCGCCGTCCCCATCAGGCGCGTGAAGCCCTTGTCCAGCAGGGCAGTCAGGTACGATTCCGCCGCCTCCGCTGATACATCCTCCCATACAATCTGGTAATGCCCCGACGCGGAATAGTCGCGAATGTACGAAAGGCGGCCGTCGATTTCCTCCGGCAGCTCCGCCGTGAACGCGTTGTCGGGCAGCGTGTCCACCATTTCCGGCTCGGCGGAGGACAGCCACGCATCCTGCCGGTGCAGCACTGTTGGCCGCGGCGTTTGCCAAATCCGCCATACCGCTATGCCCACCATTATCAGCAAAACTGCCAGCAGCACCAATTTGCGGCGCCGATGCATTCCTTTGCGCTTCATGCTTTGCCTCCTTATGATATTACAAAAAAAGCCGACTCCATGCGGAATCGGCAAGCGCTCCCCAGGTAGGGCTCGAACCTACAACAACTCGGTTAACAGCCGAGTGCTCTGCCATTGAGCTACTGAGGATTATGGAATCCGGCAGTGACTTATCCTCCCGGGCCGTGTCCAGCCAAGTACCTTCAGCACTGGAGAGCTTAACTTCTGTGTTCGGGATGGGAACAGGTGGAGCCTCTCCGTCATAACCACCGGAAAAAGGTTGGTTTTCACCAACGACTGCATTCTATCACGATTCTATTGTGCTGTCAAGAGGGGATGAATGTATTTCTGCTGCTGACGGCTATCGACCGAATTTGGGGAAACTGCTATCGTCGTGCTCGACGTTATTCCCTCGTTTCCGGGATGACTGCTGAGAAGTCTGTTCCTCTGAGCAAACAAAAAAATCCTGCAAGCCCGTTACATGATTCAAATGCTGCCACGGGCGTCGTTCGCCGCAGCACCATCCCCAGTGCCGCAAAAACCGCTCATGCTGGAATCATCCTTCCACACATGAGCGGCTTTCTTGCGGTTGTAGATTTTCTTGCTCTCGACTTTCTTCGTCACCGGGGAAAACGCCCATGTTGTGCGCTTCTGGGCGTCCAGTTCTTTGCGGGCTTTCTTGCTGAGCTTGGGGCGGGGGATAAACTGGGTCATGCTTGACACCTTCCTTTCTGCAGCGATATGAAAAAATCCCCGACCTTTGCAGATCGAGGATTGCGTGGTCTGTACTGGACTCGAACCAGTGACCCCATCGATGTGAACGATGTGCTCTACCAACTGAGCCAACAGACCACATGCACCAGACGATTCATCCGGCGACAGGAAATAGTATACCATAACTTTGCCCCACTGTCAAGGGGTGTTGGGCAAGTTTTTGATTTTTTCCGCGGCGCAATGTCTGTTCTCGCCACGGGAAAGCGCGCGGCAGGAAGGCCGGGCGGCGCGTGCTGCTGGTAGAGGACAATCAGCTCAATGCCGAAATTGCCGCGGAGCTGCTGAGAATGAGCGGGCTGACGGTCGATTGCGCATGGGACGGCATTGAGGCGGTGGATTGTCTGGCTAACTGCCCCGACGGATATGACGACATGGTGTTCATGGACATTCAGATGCCACGGATGAATGGCTACGACGCGACCCGCGCCATCCGCAGCAGCGCGCGCGATTACTGCAAGCGTGTGCCGATTGTCGCCATGACCGCCAACGCCTTTGCCGAGGATGTGCAGGTCGCCAAGACGGTCGGCATGAATGAGCACATCGCCAAGCCGCTGGAGCTGGCGACGCTGGCTGCTGTCCTCCGGCGGTATCTGGGCGGCGGCGATGCCTGAGGCCTTTCCTGCACTTGCTCTCCATTGACCGGTCGGCGCTGACGGCGGTGTGAGCAATGCGGGAGTGTACGATAGAGCTTGCAGTCCCATCGCCATCCCTTCCACACATTTCAAAAGCATAATTGTAAATTCACCCAATCATCACGCAAAAGAATGCGCGAACGATTGACATTTTCCGCCCAAATCGGTACAATGAAGCTGGGGAGTTTTGCCCCGGCTTTTTTGATGGACAAACGCAATTTGCAACCGAAATACATGCCGGAAATAGTCTTATACTAATTCGATTCTAAAACACGGCATCGAGCATAGCAGATTTTTCGTTCCGGCAAAGCTGAGTGAAGCGAGGCGTACTGGAGGTACGCGCGAGCGGAACGAAGCAATGCCGGGGCGGAAAAGATGCTGTGCGAATGACATGGTTTAGATGAGAATTAGTATTACTTTCAGGAGGAACGGGCTCATGACCAAATCTACCACACGCCGATTCCTGTGCTGCCTGCTGGCGCTCTGCTGTCTGCTGGGCAGCCTGACCGCCTTCTCGCTGGCGGCGGGGACAAGCTATCCTTACAGCGCGTCCGTAAATGCGGATACCAACCTGCGCCGCAGCCCCTCGTCGGCGGAGAGCAACATCATCGCCCGTATCCCGAAGGGAACGATTCTGACCGTCACGGGCGCAAGCGGTAATTTCCTCTGCGTCACCTATGACGGGCAAGTCGGCTATATCTTCAAGCAATACGCCGAGCAGGTGACGACAAACACGTCCGAATCCGGCAGCGTCGCGTATGGCTTCCCGTACTACACGACGACGAAATCCTCCGTCAATCTGCGCACGACCCGCTCCACCACCAGCGCGCGCGTGACCACCATCCCCAAGGGCGCGACCGTCATCATCCACGGCGTCAGCGGCGATTGGGCGCAGGTGACGTATCAGGAAAAAACGGGCTACTGCATGACGGCGTATTTGAAGCTGCTGACGGTGGTGGAACCGACCGCCGCCCCGACGGCTGTGCCGACCAGCGCGCCTATCTTAGAAGACAGCACCTACAAAGTGCTGCAAAACGGCTCGACGGGCAATCAGGTGCTTGCGCTCCAGCAGGCGCTGGCGGAACTGGGCTACCTGACCAGCACGCCCGACGGCACTTACAGTACCACCACCACGCAGGCGGTTATCGCTTTGCAGAAGATGAACGGCCTGCCCATGAACGGCATTGCGGACGCGAACCTGCAAGCGCTGATTTTCCACGGTCAGCCCAAGAATTCCTCCGGCACGAAGGTTTCCATCAAGACGCTTCCCGCCCTCTCCGGCATCACCATCCGTCTGCATGACCAGGGCGTGCTCGTCTCTACCGTGCAGACGCGGCTGACCCAGCTGGGCTACTATGACGGCGAAATCAGCGGCGTGTACGATGTAGCGACGCAAACTGCGGTCAAGGCATTCCAGAAAGCGAACGGCTTAAAGGCCGACGGCGCGTGCGGCACGGCGACGCAGGAGAAGCTGATGAGCGCTGCCGCCGCCCCCGGTACGCTGCCGACCATGGAAGTGACCGTGACCGCAACCCCCGCGCCGACCGACCTGCCCCCGCTGACCACGCCTGCCGCAACCGTCCGCAAGGGTTCGACCGGCAATGACGCGCGCCTTGTGCAGCAGCGGCTGATTGATTTAGGCTATCTCTCCGGCGTCGCGGACAGCATTTTCGGCACGGCGAGCGTGAACGCGCTGAAGGAGTTCCAAGCCAAGAACGGTTTGAGCGCCGATGGCGTTGCAGGCGCAAGCACTTATCAGGTGCTGTTCAGCTATCTGGCGATTTCGGCGGATTACATCGTTACCCCCGCGCCAACCGCCACCCCGCTGGCGACAGCGACTCCGACCCCCGCGCCCATCACGAAGGACAACGTCGTTACCATCCGCCAAGGCACGAGCGGCGACGCGGTGCTGCGTTTGCAGGAGCGGCTGACGGCGCTGGGCTACTACAATTCCCGCCGCGACGGGGTCTGCATGGCGGACGACGCAGCGGCCATCCGCGCTTTCCAGCGCATGAACGGACTGTCGGTGGATGGCGTAGCGGGCTATGACACGCAGGTGCTGCTCTACTCCGCAACCGCAATCGGCAGCGACGGCATCATGGCGGGCGCATCGGTGGATGTGAGCGTCACCCTCCGCCGCGGCATGACGGGCGAAGCCGTCCGCGCGCTCCAGCAGCGGCTGATTACCCTCGGCTACCTCTCCGGCACGGCAGACGGCATTTACGGCACAGCGACCGCCGAAGCCGTCTACAACTTCCAGAAGCGAAATGGACTCACCCGCGACGGCGTGGCGGGCAACAAAACGCTGATTGCCCTCTACTCCGCCTCTGCCGCCACCCCGACCCCCGCGCCGACGATTGCGCCTGTGAATACGCCCTCCGCCGCATCGGTGATTGCCAGCGCCTCCGCGCTCCACCGGGGCGACAACGGCACGGCGGTCAAGGCAATGCAGCAGCGGCTGATTGACCTCGGCTACCTCGCGTCGGGTTCTGCGGACGGCATCTTCGGCGTCAAAACGTATCAGGCGCTGCGTGACTTCCAGCTGGCGAACGCCCTGTATGTGGACGGCGTTGCGGGCAAGAACACAATTGCGTCGCTCAACAGCAGCAGCGCCACCGGCAAGAACACCGTGCGCCCGAACACCACCGCAACCCCCACACCGAACATCTCTAACGACATTGGCACAACCACGAAGGTCAGCGCGGAGAACGTCGTCTACGAATACTGGTACTCGACGGTGCGCAGCGCCTGCCGCCAGTACCCCTACGCAACGGTCTACGACTACTCCACGGGCATCTCGTGGCAGGTTCACATGTTCTCCTACGGCAAGCACGCCGAAGCCGAACCGCTGACCGCGGCAGACACGGCGAAGCTGGAGCAGGCATTCGGCGGCAACACATGGACACCCAAAGCTGTCTGGGTCATCTTCGCTGACGGCACGGTTCGTATGGCGACGACCCACTCCATGCCGCACGAGGTGCAGCACATCACGGACAACAACTTCCCCGGCCATCTGTGCATCCACTTCCCGCGCACGCAGGCGCAGGTAACGGCGATCGGCCCCTACGCCATGAGCCACCAGCAGACGGTGGAAAAGGGCTGGGCGGAAACGCAGGCGATGATTGCGAACTAATTTGGATATATAAAATGCCGCCGGGAGGATGGGGAATGTCCTTCCGGCGGCGAAATTTTGCGTTATACTATTTCCAGATAAGAATGCGCCAAGATGCGCCGCGAATTTTTCATTCTGGCTAACGTGAATGAAACGCAGCGTAGCAGCGCTACGCTAAGTGGAATGAGCGGACGCCAGAAGGGAAAAGGCGCAAGCAGATGGCGCAGGTGAATCTGGAAATAGTATTATACCGCGTTTTTTCTTGACACCACCCATGACACCAGCTATAATAAAAGCGGAAGGGATGATTTGATGTCGGAGTGGGAAAAACTATTGCAACGAATCTTGTCCTTATCAAAGGACTTGTGATTCGATGAACTGCGTAAAGTATTAGAGGACTACGGCTACCAAATGTTTTCCCCTCGCAGCGGCAGTAGTCACTATAGGTAACACCGCACAAATGAGGTGGTCGGCTGGCGAATGGATTTTTCGTCAGATGCAAATGCAAATTCCGAAGGTTTACTGGCGGTAAATCGAGGAATTTGCATGCCGCAGATGGCGGAAAAGGCATCGCCAGACGCGCCGCCGAATTGTGCGGTGGTGCCTATACCTTCCGCAAGCCCGGCTGCCAGCCAATCACCATTCCTAAGCATGAGCCCCTTAAGAAAGTATATGTCGAAATGGTTCGCAATATTGTTGAAAGTGAGGCGAATCGTCATGAAAACGCTTGAACAGTATATGGCCTTGCCCTATCCTTTGGAAATCATCCCTGATTCTGATGAGGGCGGCTTTGTTGGCAGCTACCCTGACTTGCCGGGATGCCTGACCTGCGGCGAAACGATGGAGGATGTCGTTCGGAACGCAGAGGATGCGAAGCGCGCATGGTTGACGGCAGCATTGGAAGAGGGGCTTGTTATCCATGAGCCGAATCTGCCAACCGCTTACTCTGGTCAATTCAAGCTCCGCATTCCCAAATCGCTGCACCGTTCTTTGGCAGAGCACTCTCGCAGTGAAGGAATTAGCATGAATCAATACTGCTTGTACCTGTTAGCAAAAAACGATGCGCTGTATGGCGCATAATGCACATCACCCACATAGAATCGCCGCCGGAAGGACATTTTGCATCCTCCCGGCGGCGACTTTCTATGCTATTCCGTTTCCTCCGCGCCCCACATTTCCGGCACTTTCGGACACCCCTGCCGTTTCTTCGCGGCGCGCGCTTCGACGTAGCAGCCGCAGAGCGCGCATGTTCCGCTATGCAGGTCGTCGCAGGCACGGCAGATGTTCAGGCGCGCGGCATAGGTCGCTTCGTCGGTCTTCTCGTCCGCCGAGAGCGAATCCACATAGTCGCGCACGAGCTTCGCCATATCCGCCTGACCGCTTTCCAGCAGCGTGCAGCGGCAGGGCTTTCGCGCATCAGCCACGAATCGTGACCTCCACCACTGAGCAGGCAGGCAGCGTCATCTTGAGACCCGTTTCGGTCACGCGGACGGCGTCGAACGGCTTCACCGTCACCTTTTCCGCATCCTCGAACGTGTTCTTGTCACGCATATCGCCCGTCAGGATGCGCGCGGTCACGTTCTTTGCAGACGCGCCGGAGAGATGCACCACCACGTCCAGCGCATCCGTGCAGGAGGTGTTCGTCGCGGTCACAGTAATTACGCCGTCCTTCTCCGAGGCGGTCGCGGTCAGCTGCTTCACGCCGCCGCACTCGCCGCAGGTGATGGCGGACGGCAGATAGTTCGCATCGTGATGCGCCTTGTAGAGGTCGAAGACGTGATACGTCGGCGTGCAGATCATCTTCGCGCCGTCGGTCAGGATAACCGCTTGCAGGACGTTGACCATCTGCGCGATATTCGCCATGACCACGCGGTCGCAGTGGCTGTTAAAGATATCCAGTGTCAGCGCCGCTACCATCGCGTCGCGCATGGTGTTCTGCTGATAGAGGAAGCCCGGATTCGTGCCGGGTTCGCAGTCGAACCACGTTCCCCATTCGTCGACAATCAGCCCGACGCGGTGCTCGTGGTCGTACTTGTCCATAATCGCCAGATGGCCGCGAATCAGCGTGTCCATGTAGACGGCATTGCGCAGGGTGAGGTAGTATTCGTCCGCATCAAAATCGGTTGCGCTGCCCTTCTTGTCCCATGTGTGCGGCACGGTGTAGTGATGCAGGGTAATGGCGTCGAGGTAACGTCCAGCGCGTTCCATCAGCTTGTCCGTCCAGTTCCAGTCGCCGGAGCTGGGCCCGCAGGCGATGCGGTAGAGCTTATTGTCGCCATAGTTGCGGCAGAACGTCTGGTAGCGGCGGTATTCGTCGGCATAGTATTCCGGGCGCATGTTGCCGCCGCAGCCCCAGTTTTCATTGCCCACGCCGAGGTATTTGAGGTTGAACGGCTCCTTGTGCCCGTTCGCCCAGCGCTTCTGCACAACGGTGGAATCGCCCGTGGAATTCATGTATTCCACCCACTCCGCCATCTCGCGCACCGTGCCTGAGCCGACGTTCGCGTTGACGTAGGGTTCGCAGCCGATTTGGCGGCACAGTTCCATGAACTCGTGCGTGCCGAAGGAGTTGTCCTCCACCACGCCGCCCCAGTTCGTGTTCACCATGCGCTTGCGGGTTTCTTTCGGGCCGATGCCGTCCTCCCAGTGGTATTCATCCGCAAAGCAGCCGCCGGGCCAGCGCAGCACCGGAACTCCGATTTTCTTCAGCGCCTGCACCACGTCCGTGCGCATCCCATTGACGTTGGGGATGTCGGAGTTTTCGCCCACATAGACGCCACCATAAATGCAGCGTCCGAGGTGCTCCGAGAAATGGCCGTAGATGTTCTTGTTGATTTTCTTGCCGGATTGCCCAGCCGCGTTGATGGAAAGGATTGCCGCCATCTGCTTGTCCTCCGTCTCTTTTTTGTGCTGGTTGCGCTCATTGCTCGCATTCATAAAGTAGATATTCGCCCAATCTATCAGGATTCCTGCCGCATTTTTTCTTTTTTTACGAAATGTTTTTCGACAGTGTGATGGTCGTCACCGCGGGCGAGTTGAACAGGCGGAAGCTCATCCACCACGGGTAAATCAGCCCTTTGCCCAGTCCGGGGCTAACATACTGCCAAATTCCGCCAAAGAAATTTAGCCCCTGCACCTGACTGTCCTCCGGAAACCAGCCCAGTTCCGGCACATACAGCGCACCCACGCCCGGAATGCGCCACTGCCCGCCGCAGTAGCCGCCCGCGACAATCAAGTCCACATTGTTCATCGCGCAGACGGCTTTCGGATCGGCGTTCTGCTTCGCGGTGGTGATGTACTCCTGCGTCAGCGGCATTCCGCTCACACAGACCTGCATGTCCTTGTTCGTCATTTCCGTCATGGCTGCCTCGATGCGGTCAAGCCTGTCCAGCTGATAGACCGCCAGCCGCTGGAGCGCCGCCTGATCAGCCGTCAGCGTCGGCAGGGCATTCAAGCCGTCCAGCTGCTTCTGGTATGCCTTGCGCGCGCTGGAGATGTTGAGTGTATACAAATCCTCCGGTACAAACCAAATGGTGGATTTTTCCCGCGTGAATGACACGGGGACATCCAGCATCGTCACGCCCGCGTCAATGAGCGCCTGCGCCCAATCCGCATAAGGCGAAAGGGAGGCGTGCGCCGTCGTTGCATAGGGGGACGGGTCGCCGCTGCCGGGCAGGAACAGCACCTTCGACCCCGCCGGAAGCTGCTCAAGGAGCGCCAGCGCCGGCGCCGCGTCGCCGTTCTCGCCAATCATATTGCCCGTCATGATGACGCAGGAAACGGCGCGCGTACCAACCGCTTTGCCAATCGACGCCTGATTCAGCCCGCGGTACTCCCCGTTCAAATCCGTCAGTAGAAGAATCGACCACTGATCCAGCGAATTGGGCAAATCGGGAATGGTAACCGTTTGCCGCAGCGCCTTGACGGTATTGCTGACGGCAAAGTTCGCCACCGCACCCGCACCAAACGTCAATAGCAGCACGACCAGCAGTGTCACGCCGATTTTTCGCCCCAGATGGGATTTTTCCTCAAAAATGTTCTCATTCCGTCTGGACAAGGGCGTTCCTCTCCTTTCTGACTTTCTTGGGAAATGCGGTTACTCCGCGTCTTCCCCCGGCACATACGGCATCAGGAAACAGTTCACATAGTACGCATATTTTCCCGACGTCGAGTTGCTCGGTTTTGCCGTCACGACCGTGTAATCCACGCAGTCGCTCGCCGGAATCTCGCGCTCGTCCTCCGGCACTTCGGACAGGTTTGTCGAGGTCTTTTTGTTCGTGTTCACCTCGGCGTTCATGTCGTAGTCGTGGATGTACATCTTGACGCGGCTTGCCATATTTCCCTCCAGCGTCGTGATGCGGTACTTGCCGTCGCCCAAGTCCTTCACGTCGTACACCAGCGCAACGTGAATCGTCTTGTTAAACGAGCAGCCGTACACCAGCAGGAAGCCCGGCTGCGGCACATTCGTCGTGCGGTTCATCAGCTGATAGCCGCGCAGCAGCTTGCCGACGCTGGCTTCCTTAACGTGGTGGACGCCCTCCACCTGCACGAACACGCCGTCCTCGGATTCCTTCGCGGCTTTCTTGACCGCTTCCAGTTCCTCCATCTCGACGTTCGCCTGCATCATGCACCAGGTGATATAGCCACCGCACCAGCCGAAGCCGATGCCCTTGCCGCGCCACTCGGTGTACTTATTGACGTTTTTGAGCGTCTTGCCGTCCAGATCTTTCCATTCGTTATAGGCAATATCCAGCACCTGCTGAATCTGCTCCGGCGGCTGCACGGGCGCTTCAGTGGAAATCGCGACCGGCGGGGGCGTCGGGGTGGCTTTGGCGGCGAGCGCCGTTGGCAGGAGCAAGGTCATCAGCAAGAGGGCACACAGCCCGCGAAGCAAACGTTTCATCAGTGAATCCTTCCTTTCGGAGATTTCTTCAATTTAAGCATACCACGTTTTAGGATGTTTGGAAAGGGGCAAGTGAAGTTTTTACAAATGAAAGCCGCCATTCGACTTTTGATAGCGGTCGAATGGCGGCTGATGTTCTATTCTTCTCACAGATAAACACGCGGGCACTGTATGCAGTCGTCACCAACTGAATCGCGCGGAAGGGTCAAGGGAGGAACTCCCTTGCAGGGTGCAGGGGCAGCGCCCCTGCCGGAGTCCAGAGGCAGAGCCTCTGGTGGGGTCAAGGGGCAAAGCCCCTTGGGTCACTCCTTCGTTTCCTTAGCCATGCGGGCGGCGCGCTCCTTCGCGTAAATCGCCATTGCGCATTCAAGGCGCTTCCGCTCCATCTGGCACTCCATGTCGTAGGGCTGGGAGATGTCGCCATGGAAGGCTTCGGCATTCGCAGCGCAGCCGCCGGAGCAGAAGAAACGCGCCCAGCAGTCCCGGCACTTCTCCTTGTTCAGCACCGTGTTGTGCGCGAACTTCGCCTGAATGTCGCGGTCGAACGTGCCGTCCAGCACGCTGCCCATGCGGTAGCCGTCGCGGCCGACAAACTGGTGGCAGGGGTAAATATCGCCGTCGGGCGTTACCGCAACATACTCGTTGCCCGCGCCGCAGCCGGTCAGACGCTTGCGCAGGCACGGTCCGCCCTCCAAGTCCACCATGAAGTGGAAGAAGTTGAACCACTTGCCGTTCGCGCGGCGATCCATATAAATCTGCGCCAAGCGCTCGTATTCCTCGCGGATTTCGGGCAAATCCTCCTCGCGCAGGGCGTATTCGCACTTCGGGTCGGTCACAACCGGCTCGACGCTGATCTGGTCAAAGCCCTGATCCGCCAAATGAAGCACGTCGTTGCCAAAATCCTTGTTAAAGCCGGTAAACGTGCCGCGGACGTAGTATTCCTTGTCGCAGGCATTGCGGCGGCGGACGAACTCCTGCGCCTTGTTCATGATGATGTCATAGCTGCCCTTGCCGTTGATGGTCGGGCGCATCCGGTCATGCACTTCGCGGCGGCCGTCGATGGAGATGACGACGTTGCTCATTTCCTTGTTCAGGAAGTCCATGATTTCGTCGTTCATCAGCACACAGTTCGTCGTCATTGTGAACTTGAAGTGCTTGTTCTTTTCCTTCTCGATGGAGCGGCCGTATTCCACCAGCCGCTTGACGACGGGGAAGTTCATCAGCGGTTCGCCGCCGAAGAAGTCCAGTTCCAGATTGACGCGCTTGCCGGAGTGCGCCACCAGCCAGTCAATCGCCGCCTTGCCGACCTCGTAGGGCAGCAGTTTGCGCTCGCCCATGCAGAAGTCGCCCGTCGCCGCGAAGCAGTACTTGCAGCGCAGGTTGCAGTCATGCGCCGCGTGCAGGCACATGGACTTCACCACGCCCGGCTCGGTCACCTGCTTCACGTCATCATAATTATCCGGGGCGTTGAGCGCGCCGAGTTCTTCGAGCTGCTTCAGTTCACCGATAACTTCGTCCAGCTCCTGCGCCGTGTACTTCTCTTTCAGCGCATCCCGAATCTCTTCCGGCGTGTGGTCATTCCACATTTCCAGCACGTCAAACGCCATGTCGTCGATGGCGTGAACAGCGCCGCTGCCTACGTCCAGCAGCATCGGCTGACCAACCGCCTTGAAGGTATGAATCATTGCTATTATTCCTCCTGAGTTAGATAAACCGCAAAGATACTTTTTGCACCCTTGCACCCGAAAAAAGCGAAGGCGCATGATGCCGCCTCCGCCTTTGCCTGTTGCAAACCGGATACGATTGCCAGACGAATCTGGAAAGCGTATCATTACTTCCGGTTGTACAGACGGTTGAGCTTGCCCTCGTTGCCCGCGAGCACGTCGCTGTTTTCCTTGTTGGCGCAGGACTGGTTGGCGACGGTGCAGCTGGTCTTGCAAGCGGACTGGCAGGATGCCTGGCATTCGCCGCAGCCGCCGTGGGCCAGAGAGTTCTTCAGGCAGGGCTTCTGGATGGTTTCGATATGCTTCATAGTTGTAATCCTCCATTTCTTAAAAAGGGGTATATGGGCATTATACACGATTCGGGTTCTAATTGCAATCACTTTCCGGAAATATTCGACACAATTGCGCCGATTATCCCGCCGGTCGCCGTTCCCATAGCAAGATCAGCCAAATATGCCGTCCACGGCGCGCCCTGACCACTCAGCAGCGCATAGGCCGCCACGCCCAGCGCCATGTACAGCAGCCCAATCAGCGCGCCGCGCAGCAGTCCGCCTTCCTGACCGCGCCCGACGGCGATGTACGTCCCGATAGCGACGGAAACGACCTTCAGCAGCTGGTTGAAGATGCGCACGGTGTCCTCCGTCGGCTTCACCCACTGCATCAGCAGCGCAAAAACCGCCACGACGATGATGGTCGTCAGCATCGCCGCACCCAGCCCGCGCAGCAGCTGCATCGAGCCGCCACGGCGTGCGCGCGTTGTCGTCCGGCGCACAGTCTGTGTTCCTGTCATAGGGCAATTCCCCTCCTTCCGATTCGGTAAGGAGGATATGCCCCGCGTCCGGGCGTTATTCCTCTATCCGCTCCACGCGGAAGATGTTCAGCGTATCCGCATCCGGGCAGGAGAACACCGCTGTGCCGTCCGGCTGACCGGGGATGCTGCCGCCATAGCGGAGGATATCCGCATATAGGAACGCAACGTGCATCGCCATCGGGCAGAGCTGACCGCGCTCGGTGTCAAAATCCCACGAATCGCCGATTTTATGCCCATGATGGCAGGGGCAGCTGCCCTTGCGGTCAATCAGCGTGATGCGCAGGCGCGGGTGCTTCATTCGTCCAGCACCTCCAAGCACGTTTCAATCGGGATGCCGAGGTACTTGTCCTCCTTGTCGCGGTTGCGGTCAATCATCGTGCGCACGGCGTCCATTGCGCGGTGCGTCGATTCTTGGAGCGGCACGCCGTCCACCAGCCGCCCCAGCATCACTGCGGCAAAAATGTCGCCCGTGCCGACGAAGCGCACCGGAATGAGGTCGAACGGGATGCGGAAGAATTCGCCCTCCGTGCCATCATAGCCGACGACGCAGTTCTCGCCGTCCACCTTCGCGCTCGTCACGACGACGGATTTCGCGCCCATTTCGTGCAGGCGAATCGTCAGCGCGCGCGCTTCTTCCTCGGTCATGTCCTCGTGATAGGGCATGTCCGCCAGATACGCCGCTTCGGTGTAGTTCGGCACGATGCAGTCCGCCACGGCGACCATCTTGCGCATATGGGCGACGGTTTCCTCCCCTACGCCGTTGTACAGCTTGCCCTCGTCGCCCATGATGGGGTCAACAAAGACCAGCGCGCCTTTCTTCGCGGACTGCTCACAGAAATCGGACACCAGCGCCGCCTGTTCTGCTGACAGAATCATGCCTGTGGACACCACATCGAACGAGAATCCCAGTTCCGCCCAGACTTTCAGCGACTGGCGCATGTATTCCGTCGTTTCCTGAATGTAGAATTTCCCGTAATCCAGCGTGTTGCTCACCAGCGCCGTCGGCAGCGTGTACAGGTGATGTCCCATATGCGACAGCACCGGCATCATTGCGCTCAGCGACACTTTCCCGTAGCCCGCCAGATCATGCACCAGCAGTATATGCTTACTCATCTATCTTCTCCTTATTTTTGGGGGAACGCCAAAGGCTCTGCCTCTGGACTCCGGCAGGGGCGCTGCCCCTGCACCCTGCAAGGGACTTCGTCCCTTGACCCTTTCGCGCGATTGGATTGGTAACACTCTCATGCAGTTTTCGCGTGGTTATCCGTAGAAAGTAGCGGAACAACTCAAAGAGCAAATCCCCTGTGATATTCTTGTCCGCTTACACCGTTTTCTCTGCCATAAACTCTCGAATATAGTCAATGTCCGAAAGCTCTGGATTCTCTCGAATCGCCGCAGACAGAAAAATCCGTGTGAGTTCGCGATTCAGTTCATACAAGTAGCCCATATTCCCATTACCAGCCTTATCAAATGGACTGTACTTCGCTTTGCAGTATCGCAAAATATCGCTAAGGAAATCCGACGTTTTAATCGGCATTGCAAAACGGGTATATTTGAGGTTTACGCGGCGACCATGGTTATTCCATGCGTTCTCAAAAGCCCGTTCTGCCGGCCTATCGCAGTCATAGCAGTCCGAAACGGCACTGCTCACCGCTACAACGCGCCCGTTGCATCCGTGAAGCACAATGTCGCCTGTTTTAACATGCGCCATGTTTTCCCAGTGAAAAATTTTGCTTCCGTTTTGGCTATGCTGCGGTGCCCAAATAAAGCCGCCGCGATACTCAATATCGAAAGTTTCACCTTGAAAAACATAAAACGTCATAGGCTTACCGGGAATCCGCTCAGATTTTTCCTGTACAGGTTCGCTTTCTGCAATTTCAGGGACAGCTGCTGCCATTTTTACTGCATTACGTTGCTGATCTGCAAGACGTGTCTCTTCGACTTCATGAACCACGGCATTGTGAAGATCTTCATCCACCAATGTCAAGAATTTCCCAAATGTGTCCGGATTGGTATACACAAAGTTGCTCGTTTTTGAAGCAAATGCTACCGTGATGTACTTGTCATCCTGCGCAACAATTGTTCCTCTTCCCAACATTTTGTGCTTTACCAATTGATTCTTAAGGTCCATGTCGTTTCTCCTTCTTGCCTCCGCAGCGGTGAAATCCCCTGCTCCACAGCAGTCAGCTGCCCCAAAGGCACTTACCCCTTCACCGCAATCGCCTCAATCTCCACCTTCGCATCCCGCGGCAGCTTCGCCACCTGCACACACGCACGCGCCGGCGGATTCTGCGGGAAGAACTTCCCGTAGGCTTCATTCACCGCGGCAAAGTCGTTCAAATCCTTCAGGAAAATCGTCGTTTTCACGATGTCCGCCAACGTGCAGTCCGCTTCCGCCAGAATTGCGGCAATGTTCTTCATGCACTGCTCAGTCATCTCACCAATCGTGCCTTCCAGCAGCTCGCCCGTTTCCGGCACAAAATACAGCTGTCCGGACACATACACCGTATTGCCCGCCTGAACGCCCTGCGAATACGGGCCAATCGCGGCGGGTGCGTTTTTCGTCGAAAGAATCTTGTTCATGGAAGAGAATCCCCCTTCATCTTAGTGCGTCAGAAACGCTGTCTGCATTATACCATGATTATGCGTCGAAAACAACACCGGAGGTAGAGAAAACCGCCCCCGATTTCTCGAAGGCGGTTCGTATTAAATCCCGTAGTAATAGAAGATGAGGCACACACCGGCCAGCAGGATGAACGCCAGCCCAACCAGCAGCGGCGCATGCGTGCCCTTGCCGCGGTTGGCTTCCTTCGCCATCTTGTAGTCGTAGTAGTGCTGATGCTTATGCTTTCCGGGCGCGAAAAGCACCAGCAGGTTTCGGAAACCGTAGGTAATGATGTCCAGCACACCTTCGCGCGCCGTGAACGTCAGCAGACCCACACAGGTCAGCAGCGCGCCCGGCACGAAAAGCGCATCGCACAAACCGCTCAGGATTTCCTCCCGCTCGCTCAGCGTCCAGATACTGCGCATCGACGCAACGCCAGCAAATATCAGCGCGCCGATGGCGATGCAAATCCAGTAGGGCATCGCCCGCTTTGATTTTTTCAAAGCCCAAGCTCCTTCTTATACCGTTCAAACTCTTCGTCGTTGCAGTTGATGAAGTGCCCGGGTTTGATTTCCCGCAGGGACGGCTTGTTCACCGAGTAGTCATGCTCCTTCAGGGGCTTGTACTCAATGCGCTGACGATGCTTCTCGTGATGCGGATCCGGGTACGGAATCGCGGACAGCAGCGACTTGGTGTACGGATGCAGCGGATGCTCGAACAGCTCGTCGGAATCCGCCAGCTCCACCAGCTTGCCGTAGTACATGACACCGATGCGGTCGGAGAAGTACTTGACGACGGACAGGTTGTGCGCAATAAACATGATGGTCAAGCCCATCTTGTTGCGCAGGTCGTTCAGCAGGTTGATAACCTGTGCCTGAATCGACACGTCCAGCGCGGAAATGGGTTCGTCGGCGATGATGAGGTCAGGCTCCAGCACGATGGCGCGGGCAATGCCGATACGCTGGCGCTGGCCGCCGGAGAACTCATGCGGATAGCGGTCGGCGTGCTCGCGCACCAGACCAACCAGATCCAGCACCTCGTAAACCTTTTCGTCGATATACTTTTCGTCCCTGATGCCGCGGATTTTCAGGCCTTCTGCGATAATCTCACGCACAGTCATGCGCGGGTTAATCGAGGCAATCGGGTCTTGGAAAATCATCTGCATCTTGGTCATGATGTTGTCCTTCGCGGCAACCTTCATGTCCTGCTCGTAGCGCGCCTTCCGTTCCTCCAGCGCCTGACCGGACAGCTTCTTGCTGTCTGCCTCAAACGCCGCGGTCAGCTCTGCCTTGCGCTTCTCGCGGTACTTCTCGACGCACTTGCTCTTTTCCACAGAAGATTCCAATGCGTTCGTGCGGGCCTGACGGATTTTCTCCTTCAGTTCCTTGCGCATTTCCTTAATCTTCTGGTCGTATTCCGCCTTCAGCGCCGCCGCCTGCGCCGGATTCTTCTCCGTTTTTTCCTTCAGCGCGGCTTTCATCTGGCGCTGCTTTTCCTCGAAGTCGTTTTTCAGGCTGCGAATCAGCACCGGCAGACCGTTCTGCGTGGACGAAATGCGCAGACCCTGGAAGTACACGTCCCCCTCGGTCGGGTCGTACAGGTTGATGATGGTGCGGCCCGTCGTGGTCTTGCCGCAGCCAGACTCGCCCACCAGACCAAAGACTTCGCCCTTCTTGATGTAGAAGCTGACGTCATCAACGGCCTTGTTGATATAGTCGCCGCTGCGGAAATACTGCTTCAGGTGATTGACACGCAGGAGGACGTCGCTTTCTTCCTCAATGCCCGCGTGCTCCAGACGAGCCAGCGTCACCTTGTCCGTGATGGCGTTCATCACACGCGCGATTACCAGCAGCACGATGCCAACCAGCCACAGCCACACCCAGTGCGCCGCCAGCCACCACAGCGCAATCACCAGCGAAATGGCGTTGCTGTCATCAGACTTCTTGATGGTCGTTTCTGCCAGAGACTTCAGCGCCGTCTGATAGGTCGGCGCTGCCGCCACGGACACCTGAACCGCCTTCAGCAGGCTGCTGAGCGAGCCGTCAAAATCTTCGCTCTGCATCCGCTCCAGCAGCGTCGTCGCGAACACATCCAGCGTGCCGAGGTTTTCGCTCGGATAGCGTGCCTGAAGCGCCTCGTACTTGCTCTGCACGAACGCTTCCAAGTCAATCGCTTCGCCCTGCTTCTTCTGCTCCACCAGCGCGGCAAACTCGTCGCGGATATCCTCCGTGTCGACGCGCTCCATCGTGCGCTGTTCCGCCAGTGCAGCGGCGTAGTCCTCAAAGCTCAGTGCATTCAGATATTTCTTCATGGAAGCCGGCTTGTTGCCCGCATCCACCGACGCACGAACCATCGTCGTCAGCGTTTCCACAAATTCCAGATAGCTGCCTGCTTCTTCGCCGTGCTCCTGCGCAAACGTTTCGTAGAACGCTGCAACATCCGGCTCGGTATTGGCGGTAGCAATCTTAATCGGCTTGCCCTTGGGCGCCGCCGGCGTCATGACTTCGTTCAGGTAGTCAAACGATTCCGCCAGCAGGCGGCTGTCGCTGCCGCTTTCCTGCTGCTCATAGAGCGTCAGATACGCATCCACGTCGAAATTCTGATCGAAATCAGCGCAGAAAGCATCCAGCTTCTGCTTGGACAGCGCGTCCTGCCCCGCTGCCAGTTCATTCACCCACGTCGTATAGAACGTCAGCGCGCGATTCTGGCGCACGTCCCCGCCCAGCGTCTTGGTGGACGCAGCATCAATCATGGCGGAGAAATACTGCTTGTCGAACCAAGCGCGTGTAACCACGGAAGCGTTCTGCTGATAAGAGCGCAGCGCCCCCGATAGCGTAGACCATCCCGCACCGTCATTCGCCACAACGTAGATGCTCATTACGACGGCGATGGCCATAACCACCAGCCCAATCGTTTTCAGCACCGAGGCGATTCCCTTTGCGATTTTCATGCTTCGGCGGCTCCTTTCTTCGCGTTCTGCAAGGCTTCTGCTGCTTCTCGTTCAGCCTGCTCCTTCTTCATGCGTTCAATGCGTTCCACCACAATCGCCGGCGGATTTACCTTCGGCGCATTCGGATGCAGCAGCCACGTCGCCGCCATATGCGTCTCGCTGACATGGAACATCGGCGGCTGTTCCTCAAAGTCGATTTCCATTGCGTACTTGTTGCGCGCGGCGAAAGCATCGCCCTTCGGCGGCAGAATCATATCCGGCGGCGTACCGGGGATAGCTTCCAGTTTCTCGCGCGTCTCCAAGTCCGGCATGGAGGACAGCAGCGCCCATGTATACGGGTGGCGCGGGTCGTAGAACACATCATCCGCCGTGCCGTACTCGACAATCTTGCCGGCGTACATGATGGCAATGCGGTCCGCCATGTTCGCCACAACGCCAAGGTCGTGCGTGATGAAGATGACCGACAGGCGGCGTTCCTTCTTCAGGCGGTTAATCAGTTCCAGAATCTGCGCCTGAATGGTCACATCCAATGCGGTCGTCGGTTCATCGCAGATGAGGATATCCGGGTTCGCGGACAGCGCAATAGCGATAACAATGCGCTGACGCATACCGCCGGAGAACTCAAAGGGATACTGATAGAAGCGCTTGTGCGGTTCCGGAATACCGACTTCCTTCATCAATTCGATGGCGCGGTGGCGTGCCATGCCCTTGGTGAGCTTGAAGGCGTAATCCTGCGCGCGCGCCTTCATGTAGTCCACCATTTCCACCGCCAGGACGTCAAAGTCCTTTGTCTCGCTCGCCGCGATGAGTTCCTCAAAGTGCTTCAGCAGGCTCTGGGTCATTTCGCAGAGGTTGTGCTGCGCCATATCCGCGTCAATCAGGTTCTTCGGGATAACGGACGGCGGATTCTTGCCCTTCGCCTTCTGCGCCTCAAACTTCTTCTGCTCGCGGGCGTAGCGCTTTTCTTCCTTCGGATTGTGCGTCTTGGAGCGGGCATAGCGGTCGATGTAGGACTGTGCACCCGAACGGTAGACGTACGCCTGATTGTCCTTATCCAGCTGCAGCTTGTCGATGGCTGCTTCAACCGCCGCAGCCGATTTGTGCAGCGCTTCCTTGCATTCGCCCTCGTTCAGCGGCTTTTGCTGATAGACCTTCAGGGCGCTGCGGAGCGTATCCACCGCCGCCTGCTGCGATTTCGCCGCCTGCTGGCTGGAGTACTGAAGCGCGTGAGCAATGTCCTGCAAGAAGTCAATCATGAACTCGCGGTCGAGCGTTTCGCGCGCCATCTGGTTCAGCTCGGTGATGGACTGCTTCTTCGGGTCGGGCGTTTTGCCGCTCGCCGCCAGATAGCCGATGCAGAAGAAGTTCGGCTCCTGCGCATTCACCATCGCGCCCAGCTTAGCGGTCATGTCCGCCATCAGCGCGCGCATTTCGCTTTCGCGGCGGCGCGTGTAGTTCTTCTGGAAGCCTTCCAGCGCCGTATGCCACTTCGCGATTTCCGGGTCATTCTCATCGAAGGTGTACGGGTCGAAGATATGCTTTAGGGACTTGCGGATGCGGCCGCAGATTTCGCGGACATCCTTGTCCTTGCTCGTCAGGATGGCATTGTCGATTTCGTCCATGCCGTCCATGCACTCAACGATGGATTCCATTGCTTCCTTATAGGTATATTCCATCTTCAGCCCAACGGAAGCAAAGTGGTCGAACTGCTTCGTTTTGGCGTGGATGGCTTCGCGTGCCTGTGCGCCCTGTCCGCGCGCCTCGGCATCCGCCACCATCGTCTTTTCGAGCTGCGCCAGCAGGCTGTTGAAGCGTTCCTTGCCATCGCGGCGGCGTTCCTTGTTGTTCAGCAGCATGGCTTCCGTCAGCTGCTTGCCGATGCGCATGATGGGGTTCAGGGCACTCAGCGGGTCTTGGAACACCATGGCCAGCTTGTGGCCGCGCAGGGTGTGGAACTCTTCTTCCGGAATCTTCAGCAAATCCTTGCCGTCGTAGATGATTTCGCCCGCATCCACCATGGCGTTGCCCGCCAGAATGCCCATGATAGCACGGGTGGTGACGGACTTGCCGGAACCGGATTCACCGGCGATGGCGAGCGTTTCGCCTTCCTCCAGATTGAAGGAAATATCGCGCACTGCGCGAACCGCACCGTTGTTTGTGCGGAAGGAGATGGTCAAGTTTCGGACTTCCAGCTTTGCCATATCAGTCGTCCGCTCCTCTCAACGAAGGATTCAGCGCGTCGCGCAGGCCATTACCAAACAGGTTGAAAGCAATTTCCAAAATGGCGATGAAGATTGCCGGGAACATGATGATGTGGGGGTAGGTGCTCAAGTACGCCTGACCGCCGGAAAGCAGCGTGCCGATGGAGGTCAGCGACGACGTTTCCAGATTGATGATGTGCAGGTAGCTGAGCATGGATTCGGAGAAAATGACGCCGGGGATGGTCATGACCGCGCCGGTCACGATGGTGCCCAGGCTGTTCGGGAAGATGTGCTTGAAAATCAAGCGAGCGTCGGATGCGCCCAGCGTGCGCGCCGCCAGGACGTATTCCTGACCCTTGAAGCGGTAGAACTGCGTACGCACGCGCGCCGCCGTACCAACCCAGCCGGTCAAGACGAAAGCGAACAGCAGAGATGGCAGCACGCCCACCTTTTCCGCCAAATGCAGCTGGAACAGGGTTGCGACGACCATGAACGGCACGCTGTTCAGCACGTCGGAGATACGCTCCATCACCATGTCAACCGCGCCGCCGTAGTAACCCTCAATGGAGCCGTACAGCACGCCGAGGATAAAGTTGATGCTCGCCACAACGATGGAGAGCAGGAAGCTCAGGCGCGCGCCGACTGCCAGGCAGGTGAAAATATCCTGCCCGTAGTTGTTCGTGCCGAAAATGAACGTGGGTTCATAGCCGTTGACATAGCGGAAGTACTCCAGATAGTGCACACGCACGCGGTAGCCAGTCTGGTTCTTCTGGGCGTAGGTGTACCACTGCCCATCCGCGCCGTCGTCGCCGGCAATGCGCTTGCTGTTGTAGTTCGCCTTGTTCGGGTTGTCGGACGTGAGGTAGTTCGGAATCAGGCTGCCGTTTTCATCCAGCGCCGGATCACCGTTGGTGTTCACACTCTCGTCCTTGAGCTGGTACCAGAAGTTCGCACCGCCGTTGCCCATCATGTACTGCGAATTGTGGGTCTTCTGCAGCGGGTAGATGACCTGAATGTCCTTCTCGTTCTGGTACGCCATCAGGTTGTTGTATTCCGTTTCGCTCAGGTTGACATACGCGAAGCCGACCAGCGCGTAGGAATCCACGCGCAGGTTGTAGTACGTCACGCCGTTTGAATCGGTATAGTGGTCATATTCCTTCTTCACGACCGGCACGCCCGTTTCCTGACCGATGGCGTTATAGTAATGGTAGCCGATTTCGCTGACCTTTTCCTTGCGCGCGCCATCCCAGAAACCCGCGTTTTCAAACAGCGTGTTCTTCGGCAGCACCGACTTGTAGTAGCCGTCGCGGAACTGCACCGTGTACGGCGAGACAAACGGCGTGATGATGGCAAACAGCAGCAGGAACACAATCAGGCAGAACGCCACAACGGAGGACTTGTTCTTGCGGAAGCGCAGCCACGCGTCGCCCAGATAGCTGATGGACTTGGTCTGCAGCTTTTCGTCATGGATGCGCTCATCCTTGTGAATAAACGCAAACTTTTCCTTCGGGATTTCCGGATACAGATTCTTTTCCATCATTTCTTCGACCCCATTCTGATGCGCGGGTCAATAAACCCGTAGCTGATGTCAATGACAATGCCCGAAACCAGGCCGATTGCCGTATAGAACACGTTCAGCGCCATGAAGAAATTATAATCGCGGACATTGATGGAGTTGATGTACAGGTTGCCGATGCCGGGAATGCCGAAGATGTTTTCGATAATCATCGAGCCGCCCAGAATACCGATGAATTCACCAATAATCATCGGCAGGATGACGACCATTGCGTTGCGCAGCGCGTGACGGGAAATTGCCTGTGCCTTGGTCAGACCTTTCGTGCGCGCCAGCAGCATGTAGTCACCGGTCAGCACCTCGCTCAGCTCCGCACGGGTGTAGCGCGTCAGACCTGCCACAACGCCGAAGCCCAGCGACAGCACTGCCGGAATCAGCGATACGAACATCGTCCAGCTGAACAGTGACCCGCCCGCCTGTGACAAACTTGCCGCCTGCAAGGGGAACCAGCCAAGCTTGAAGCACAGGAAGTACTGCACCAGGAAGGCGTACACATAGCTTGGCACCGAGATGAAGACCATGACCATGGTGGAAATGAAGTTATCCTGCCACTTGTTCTTCTTCAGCGCCGCATAGATGCCGAAAGCAAGGCCCAGCGGAATCGCAATCAGGATAGAATACAGGTTGACCAGCACCGTGTAGGGCAGCTTCTGCATCATGACAGCCCAAACACCCATGCCTTCATACATCTGCTCGCCGACGCCCCAGTCCCATTCGGTCAGGATGCTCTTCAGGTACAGGAAGTACTGCACCATGATCGGCTTGTTGTAGCCCATCTTTTCGCGCTTGGCGAGCACGAGGTTGATGTCGCGGCCCATTTCGCGGACGGCGGGCAGCGGCAGCAGCTTAATCAGGATAAAGCACATGGTCATGATGATGAACAGCACCAGGAACATGTACAGGACACGCTTGATGATGTATCGTGTCATACCATTTTTGGACATTCCACGTTACCTCCGTTTTTCATATTGAGCGGAAGGGGCGGGAAACCCTGCTGCCCCTCTGCTTCCGGCCGTCAGAGTGCGTCGCCCCACCCGTGACGGGGTCGCGGAGGATGCGGCTGGAGGTGCGCATCACCGCGGACTGGGCTTGCCTGACTGAATTGAATCCCTATTGGGCATTTCTTAAGGAATCACTATTCTGTACTTTTCTCTTTGGAATCATAGCGTCCCCTTAAGAAACGCCCGAAAATCAACCGTTTTTTAACACGCACATCGGGCATGGGGGTCAAAAGGCCCCCATGCCCGTGCCGAGTTTCAGAGAATCACGGCAAATGTGCGCCTTGAATTAGTATTCCAGGGTGTTGTTGGCGATGTAGTCCGCCCACTCAGCGTCATCGTAGTTGTACGTCATGTACTGGATGCCGCCGAAGCCGATCAGCGTGACGTAGGTATCAACAACGGTGTTCACCTTCTGGGAGTTCATGCTCGCGCTGTTGCGGTAGTAGATGGAGGAGCAGGGATACCAGTTCATGAACGCGCCTTCGACAGCGGTCGCAAACTGCAGACGAGTGTCGTAGGTGTAATCAGCGAACTTGCCCAGCTTTTCCTCGATGGACGGAACGTTCTGGCTGTTGCACCAGTTCGCCCAGTTCTGCAGGGTGTCGGTGATTTCGCCAACGCCTTCCACATTGTAAACAATGTCGATGGTGGTGGTGTCATAGCCGTATTCGTTCTGGTTGCCCTTGCCGTACGCATCGTCGGTGTAGCAGTTGCCGAACACGCCGAAGGGAGCCATCGTCGCGCCGCCCCAAGTGGTGAAGATCATGTCCGCGTTGCCGGACTGCATGGTTTCGTAGTAGTCGGTGTCCACGGTCATGGTCATTTCGACCTTGCCTTCAAACGGCGTGCCAACGCAAGCGTTCTTCAGCGCGGCGTTCAGGTAGTTGAACATGTTGACGTAGATAGCGTCGCTCTGGTACACGCGCAGGTCAATCTTGATGTCGCTGGTGCCATCGTAGATGCCGGCAGCAACAGCCTTGTCATACGCAACCGCCATCAGCGCGCGCGCCTTTTCGACCTCGTAGCCGGTCATGGCTTCGTACGCTTCGTCGAGGGTGTCGTAGTCGCCGCCCTCGCCCCAGGTCAGGTCGAACAGACGGCAGAGGACTGCCTTCGCGGGTTCGCTGTCACGATACAGCGCGCCGGTGAAGGGGTCGTAGCAGTACAGTTCGTTGATCAGGCCAAAGCCAGCCGTGCCAGCCGCGGTGAAGGAGGAAGCGAATTCCTTACGGTCATAGGAGTAAGAAATCGCCTGACGGAATTCCGGAATCACCAGAACCTGACTATTGGTGCCGTGAGACAGCAGCTTCTCATAGTCGGTGTTCATGGTCAGCTTGGTGGTGTAGCCGTTGTTCGGGCCGTACTTGATGTACTTGCTGTTGCCGTACTTCTTCAGGTCGTCCGCCTGCAGAGCGATGTCATCAATCTCGCCCTTTTCGAACGCCAGCACCTGGGTCGCGTGGTCGGCAATGCAGGTCACCTTGTAGATGTCCGTCTGATACTGGCCGACGTGGTTGCCGTCATGATAGCCATACCAGTTGTCATTGCGGGTCAGGGTGTATTCCTTGTCCAGTTCGAAGGAGGACAGCTTGTACGGGCCGTAGGAAACCGTGTTCTCCACGGAACGGCCGTACTTGGTCTTCACTTCGTCCGCTTCTTCCTCGGTGGCAACTTCCTTGCCGTCCTTGTAGAAGGTCTTGCAGGCTTCGTAAACGGGCTTGTAGACCAGGTAGGAGGAAGACAGGTTGTAGGGCACATAGAAGTTCGCTTCGTTCACGGGGTTGGCCAGGATGAAGTCAACGGTGTAATCGTCAACCTTCTTGAAGCCAACTTCGTCCCACGTTGCGGCATCCGCGACGCTGGCCGTGTACAGGTATTCAGCCTGCATGGACTCATACTGCTGACCCGCGGCGAAGTAGTTGTCAAACAGGTACTTCGCGGAGACCCACGCTTCGGCAGCGGTTTCGTCTTCAACAGAAGCATCGCGGTACATCGTGTCGTCCGCAATGTTCACATACTGCGGCGCGGGATTGCCCTCCGCGTCCAGCGCGCCAACCATGCCCCAAGCGCTCATGTCGAGGTACACATCGGTGCCGGCGGCAATGAGGTTCTCGGCAGTGTCTGCAATCAGGTCATAGGTCGTCTTGCCCGCGTAGAGGTAGTTCTTCGCGTTGTAGATGACGAACTCGCCAGCATAGTAGCTGTCAGCGCGGCGATTCAGCATCTTCGGGTTGAGCAGCTGCTGCATAGAGTACACATAGTCATCAGCGGTGATGGGGGTGCCATCTTCCCACTTGGCGAGCTTGTTCAGCGCGATACGCCAAGCCTTGGCGGTCTCGCCTTCCTTCACGCCGTACTGACCGACATACTCAGCGGTCACGTCCACCGGCATTTCAGCAGCCAGTTCGGGCATGACAGAGTAGCCATTCTTTTCGGAATTCAGAACGAAGGTGTAGAAACCAGAGCTGACATTGTTCAAAATATCAGTGTCTTCGTTCGTTTCCCAGGAGAGCGGGTCCCAGTTCAGAGAAGAGTTAATGCCGGGGGTGTAGCTGTTGTAGGTGTACACCTTTTCATCGGTGTAGTCCTTGCCAGCTTCGCCGACATACTGATCGGTAGAAACCGTCTGCGCGCTCCCCTCGCTCTTTTCCAGCGTGACAGTGCCCGCGTTGTACACGCGCTCACCGACATCGTAGGAATCAGCAGGCGTGAACGTGCCTTCTGCCAGCGCAGCCGCACTCAGCATCATGCACGCAGACAGGACCAGAGAGAGAATCTTCTTCATGGTCTAACCCCTCCAATTCATTTCGTACCAGATGACACGATGCAAATGATACGTTGATATTCATTATAGAGGAATTGACGCAGGGTTGTCAAGGGCTTGCCGCTTGCAATTTTTGACCAATCTTCCTGCAAATTTCCCCACTTTCACAGCAATCCCTTGATTTAACGATGTGAAATCGTTTTCGCGCCAAAATTGTTTTTTTTTTGTTTTTTCGTTCTTTGCCTTGATTTCTCTGCCTTTGCGCCATACTTGACGTTTCCCGTTTTTTCACCTATACTATCCTGTGCAGTGAAAGGAGAATTCCTTTATTATGAATGTTGACTTGACCCATGGTTCGATTTTCCGCGGACTGCTCCGTTTTTCTCTGCCGCTGATGGCGGGCAATCTGCTCCAGCAGCTTTATAACCTTGTGGACACCTTCGTCGTCGGGCGATACTGCGGTGAAATCGCCCTTGCCGCCGTCGGCAGCGCGTTTTCCGTCATGATTCTGCTCACGAGCATCGTCACCGGGCTGTGCATGGGCAGCGGCGTGGTTGTCAGCCAGCTTTTCGGGCAGAAAGACGATGCCGGCGTGCGCAAAGCGGTCGGCAATGCGTTTGTGCTGATTGCGGGCGTATCAGCGCTGCTGACCATCCTGTCCTACGCGCTCCTGCCCGTCATGATGGCGCTCCTGCGCATTCCGCCTGAAGCGCAGGGCGTTCTCTCCCGCTACCTCTTGATTGTGTTCATCGGTATCATCCCGACGTTCCTGTATAACTTCGGGGCGTGTATGCTCCGCGCCGTTGGCAATTCAACCGCGCCGCTGGTTTTCCTGCTGATTTCGTCGCTGACGAACGTCGCGCTGGACTTTCTGTTCGTGGCGGTGCTGCCGTGGGGCGTGGCGGGCGCTGCCGTCGCGACGCTTATTTCGCAAGTACTGTCCGGTTTCCTGTGCTTGGGATATGTGCTCTTCCGTGTTCCGGCGCTGACGCCCTCGCAGCACGACCTGCGCCCCGACCGCGCGCTGTTCAGGCGCATCTTCTCCGTCTCTGCCATGACCAGCATTCAGCAGTCCATCATGAATTTCGGCATCCTGTGTGTGCAGAGTCTCGTGAACAGCTTCGGTCTGGCAGCGATGGCGGCATTCACTGCCGGCGTGAAGATTGACTCGCTGGCGTACAGCCCCGCGCAGGACTTCGGCAACGGCTTCGCGACCTTCGTCGCCCAGAATCAGGGGGCGAATCAGCCGCAGCGCCTCCGTCACGGCATCCGCACAGCGTTCCTGCTTTCCGGCGGCTTCTGCCTGATTGTTTCCGCGCTCGTGGCGATTTTCGCTGAGCCGCTGCTGCTCGTGTTCCTCAAAAATGCATCGGCAGAGTCTCTTTCCATCGGCGTAACGTACCTGCGCACCGAGGGGCTGTGCTACATCGGCATCGGCTTCCTGTTCCTGCTTTATGGCATTTTCCGCGGTTTGGAGCAGGCAGGCATGAGCATCGTCCTGACGGTGCTTTCGCTTGGGCTGCGCGTTGTGCTGTCCTACGCCTTCGCGCCGCATTTCGGCATGATGGCGATTTGGCTGGCAATTCCGGCGGGCTGGCTGATTGCGGATATTGTCGGTTTCGTTGCCCTGGGGCGGCGCGGACTAATGCGTTCCGTTTCCAATAAAACGGGCAAAAGTGCCTGCTGACATCGGGATGGATTCGCCGCTTTGTGACAAGTTTGTAACACCTGCGCGCGCCCCTTGACGAATCCGACTCGGCGTTGTATGATGGGGATACTCAATAACGAAAGGATTGTGCGGAACGGGTATGAAGAAGGAAACGAATCCCAAGGCGAAGCGGAATGGCCTGTGGTGCAATGTGCTGATTGTGACAGCGCTGCTGCTGATTGTGGCGGTGCTGATGGTTGTGCTGCGGCGGAACGCACCCGCGAATGTAGACGCCAATGCGCCTTTGCTGCCCCTGACCGCAACAGATGCGCCGACCGATGCGCCGACAGAGCTTGCGACCAGTACACCGGAGGCAGCGGCGACCCCCGAAATCACCGCAGCACCGGAAGCGGCTGCCGCGTCGGAAGTCACGGACGCCCCCGAAGCCACCGCCACCCCCGACCTGTCGCAGGTGAAAGCATTCCTCGTCGTCACCGTCGGTGACAAAACGTATCAGCCGATTCCGCTGACCGAAGAGGGCTATTATCGCCTCCGCCACGGCGACTGCATCAACATCGTCCATGTCACCCCGACAAGCATCGACATGCACGAGGCGAACTGCGACAATCAGGATTGCGTGGAGCAGGGCGAAGTGACGCTGGAAAACAAGGACACACGCATTCTGGGCAACATGATTATCTGTCTGCCGAATCAGGTGACGCTCCAGCTGTACAGCCGCGACGAATTGATGGACTGGCTGACGACCGTGCAGGAGGACGCAGCGAATGAATAAGCAGCAAATCACCACAAAGCAGCTTGCGCTGTGCAGTGTGCTGCTGACGCTGATGCTGGTGCTGGGCTGGGTGGAGAGCCTGTTTCCGCCGCTGCTGGGCGTACCGGGCATCAAGCTGGGTTTAAGCAACGGCGTGCTGATTTTCGCGGTCTACATGCTGTCCTTGCCGACGGCGTGGGTGCTGATGCTGCTGAAAGTGGTGCTGTCCTCGCTGTTTTTGGGCGGCGTGGCGGCGCTGCCGTACGCACTGGCCGGCGGTGTGCTGTCGCTGGCAAGCATGTGTCTCCTTTCGCGCATGAAGTGGATGCACCCGGTCACGGTCAGCATTGTCGGCGGCGTAATGCACAACGTCGGGCAAATCGTGATGGCGATGATTATCCTCCACACGTCGCAATTGGCGTACTACATGGCTGTCCTGATGCTCAGCGGCATTCTCTTCGGCGCGCTGACCGGCGTGAGCGCCACGCTGGTGATGAAGCACATGAAGCATATCAAGTGGGGGAAATAGCGAAGGGGGGGCAAGGGGCGACCGCTGACTTCATCTGTTTTCATGCCCCCTTGTCGCCTCCGCAGAGGTGAAGCCCTCTGCACGACAAAAATCAACTAACACAGAACACAAAAAGCAGGACTACCTCCACGCCGGAGACAGCCCTGCTTTTTGTTGTGCGAATGAAACCATCAGAAGAAAAGGAAACGCTTCTTCTGATACGGCTCGCTTGACATGCCCTTGAAATCATAGCCCGTCGCGGCAATCGCAGCTTTCACCTGCGCTTCGTCCAGCGGATTTTCGGAAATGACCACCGTTTCACCCTTGCCGTGGGAGGAGGTCACCTTCTTAACCGCTGGGAATGCCTTGCGGATTGCGTCGTTGACATGGCTCTCGCACATGCCGCACATCATGCCATCAATTTTCAGCGTCGTTTTTATCATCAGCCCTCATCCTTTCGATGAATGCAATATACCCCATCGGGGTATCTGAATGATAGCACCAGCGCGGCGGATTGTCAAGCGGTTTCGTTCGATGTGACTAACTTTTTTAGGGTAACACCGCACAAATGCGGTGGTGCCTTAGCGGATGCCCGACCAGAGCGCGTCATTTTCCGCTTGAAACGCTTCCCTCAGCGCATTTTCATCTTCAGTAGATACATCCTGCTCAAAAATCAGGATGCCGTCCATCTCCGGGTCATGTTCCCAGACCTGCAGGGTCAGCACATCATTGTAGTGCCGAACGGTATAACCATCCGCGTCGAACGTCCAGTCCTCTTTCTCCTCGCCAACCGCCCAGCGCAGCAACACCGCCTCCGTCCCCTCAAAACGGTACAGCGTTTCTCTGTGAATGCCGCCCGCCAAGCCGCCGTTCACAGAACTCCTTACAATCTTGTGTTCCGCGTCAAGGTCATAATTCGTGAACGTCAGCGGACAGAGAACATACTGTTCGCCATCAAAAATGAAAAACTGGTAGACGAAATTGCTCGCGCCGCGCTGTGTCAGTATCACCACATCGTTGATGCCGTCGAAGTTGACATCCGCATAGGAAAGGTACGGGTCTTTCTCGCCGGACACGAAGCAGAGTTCCTGCCCGTTGTCCGCAATCAGGCGGTGGATGTACTCGTTCTCCGTCGTCTGCCCGATAATTTCCGCGCGGACAGGGGCGATGGTCATCAGGAGAAGCAAGGCAAGCAGGCAGAAACGGAAAATACAGTTCTTCATAAAGAATACTCCTTTCGCATTGGTATGCTAATGAAAGAACGAATACGGGGCGGCAATTCATCCGCAGAAAAAAAGGAAATTTCTTCATCGTCTGAAATGGAAATGCTTGCAAATTACTGATGTTTGCGTTATAATGAAAATGGTAATTTATGATTCAAGGTTTCTTGCTGGGGAAGTGGGGAAAGGGGTGTTTGCCACGGCGCACGAAGGAGCAGCGCAGTACTGCCGCAAAGTGGACAAGCGTGAAATTCCGGTCTGTCCGATTTTAGGGGTCAATATTGCTGTCATCAACATGAATTGGCTGCTGAAATATTTGGCGCAGAACATTCATCAATTGCAGGGAGATTACATCTGCGTATCGAATGTACATACAACCGTCGTCAGTTACGAGGATGCGGACTACCGTGCCGTGCAGAACGACGGTTTGATGGCGATTCCGGATGGCAATCCGCTGGCGCAGGAGGCACGGCGGCGCGGGTATCCGCAGATTCAGCGGACAACCGGGCCTGACCTGATGATGGAGGTCTTTCGGCAGTCCACGGCACACGGCTGGCGGCATTATTTCTACGGCAGCACGCAGGAAGTGCAGGAGAAAATGATTACGCGCCTGCAGCAGGAGTATCCGGGGCTGGTAATTGCGGGCACAGACGTGCCGCCTTTCCGCGAACTGACACCGGAGGAAGATGCGCTTGCCGTGGCACGCATCAATCAGGCGCAGCCAGATTTTGTGTGGGTCGGGCTGGGAGCGCCGAAGCAGGAGCGCTGGATGGCGGCGCACCAAGGGCGTGTGCATGGGCTGATGATTGGCGTCGGCGCGGGCTTTGATTTCTTTTCGGGCAACGTCAAGCGCGCCCCGTTATGGATGCAGAAGCACAGCCTGGAATGGCTCTATCGCCTGATGCAAGACCCGAAGCGGCTATTCCAGCGCTACTGGAGTACGAATCTGAAATTCATCTGGAACGCGGCCATCAGGAGAAAGTAAATGCAGCAAGCGACAAAACAGCCCGCTGTACTGCTGGTACACGACTATTATCAGGTTCCCGGCGGCGAGGATGTCGTTGTGGCGAACGAGAAGCACCTGCTGGAAACGCACGGTCACGCTGCGGCGCTGTATGCGCGGCGGAACGAGGAAATTTCGCGCATGGGAGCGCTGGAGAAAATCCGCAGTGCGCTGGGGATGTTTTTCAGCATCCGTACATACCGCGAGGTTCGACGGAGCATCCGCGAAAACCAGATTTCGCTGGTGCATGTGCACAACACGCTGCCGCTGATTGGCCCGGCAGTGTATTACGCGGCATTGCGCGAGGGCGTTCCCGTGGTGCAGACGGTGCACAACTTCCGCCTGCTCTGCCCGAACGCGCTTTTCTACCGCGACGGCCATATCTGCGAGGACTGCACGGAAAAGGGGCTGCACTGCGCGGTGAAGCACCGCTGCTACCGCGGCAGCCGCCTGCAGACGGTGCTCTGCGTGCTCAGCACACGTTTGCACCGCGCCCTCAAAACGTACAGCCGCCTGCATTACATCACCCTGACGGACTTCAACCGGCAGAAGCTGCTGGCGCTTAAGCAGATTCCGCCGGAAAACGTGTCCGTAAAGCCGAACTTTGTGGAACCGCCGGAGACGATTGTGCCATATGCGGCGCGCGAAAATCAGGTGGTGTACATCGGTCGGCTGGATGCGCTCAAGGGCATCCGGCTGCTGCTGGAGGCGTGGGTGCGCTACGAGCGTTCAGGCGGGGGCATGAAGCTGATCATCTGCGGTACAGGGCCGGAGGAAACATGGTGCCGCGAATATCTGACGCGGGAAAAGCTGAAGCAGGTGGAGCTGCGCGGCTTTGTGCCAAATTCGGCGGCACGGGCGCTGATGGGGCAGTCCAAGGCGCTGATTCTGCCAACGCAGTGGTATGAAGGCTTCCCAATGACGATTGTGGAAGCCTTCAGCGCCGCCACGCCGGTGATTTGCTCGGATTTAGGCAACGCGGGTTCCCTGATTTCGGACGGCGTGACGGGCTTCAAGTTTCCGGCGGACTCGGCGGAGCAGCTGGCGCAGACGCTCAACCGGCTGCAGCACGCGGAATCCGTCAGCGAGGGCGCGCTGAAAACGTATCAGGAGAATTTCACGGCGGAAGCAAATTATCGTCAGCTGATGGCGATTTACAGCAAGGCGATGCAGAAAAGCGGCGAAAGGAACGAACCATCATGCGGCTGATTGTGGCAGATGTACGGAGCACCAGCACAGACGGCATTGCCGCTGGGCATTATTTCACCGTCGCGCAGAATTATCTTGACCTGTTCGGCGCGGAGATGGATGTGCGCATTGCGGGCGGGCCGGTGTACGGCGACCGCTTCGGGAATAAGCTGATTCGTCTGCCGCATGATTACATCGTGGGCAGTTCGGCGGCGCGCAACAAACGCGCCGTGTTCCAGAACGTGCGCGCGCTGCTTCGGGAAGCGCAGGATGACGTGATTGTCCTCCAGTGCAGCGCCGTCGCAACAGCGTATCTGGGGCTTGCGCTGTTCAAGAAGAAAGAAACGCGGGTCTACACCATCCAGTACAGCGCCGACGGCGTCAATTCGCTGCTGAAACGGGGGCTGTATGCGCTGTGCAGGCGGAAAATCAGCGGCGTTATCTGCCCCAATGCAGCCATTGGCGCGGCGTACGGGCGGCCGATGTGCGTCGTGTCCGATTACATCAGCACAGGAACGATGCAGCCGCCTGTGCCGTATGCGCAGAAGCGCTATGATTTCGGCATGGTCGGGCTGATTACATCGGACAAGGGCGTCGTTGAGGCGGCAAAACAGCTGCGGAACACGCCGTATCGGGTGCTGATTGCGGGTCGGGTGCAGGAAGCGCCGCTGGAAACGGAGCTGCGGGCAGTCTGCGCGGGCGCAAAGAACATCGAGCTGCGGCTGGAATACCTGTCCGAAGCGGCGTATGACGAGGCGATTCGCCAATGCCGTTACTGCATCCTAAATTATTCGGAGAATTACTCCCTGCACAGCAGCGGCGTTGTATTCGATATTCTCTTCCGGGGCGTGCCGATTGTGGGCAGCCGCTGCGGGACGCTGCAAATGTTGGAAGCAAACGAATTGGGCAAAACGGTATCCAGCATGGCGGATTTTGCGCCGGAAAGGCTGCTGGATGAAGCCGTGCATGACCGCTATGTGCGCAACATTGCGCGCTACTGCCAATCGCAGGCGCAGGAGCGGGAAAAGCTGCGGGATTTTCTGACGCGGGGCGCGGTGGAATGACGGATGCCGCACAGCGCAAAGTGAAAGGAGGGGCTGAAGCGTGAAGGTCATGTGGATGGGGAATATTATCCTCCCTGCCATTGCGGAAAAAGAATCGCTTCCCCCGGTGTATATCGTGGGCTGGCTGGTCGGGCTGTCGCGGCGGCTGACGCAGCTGCCGGATGTGGCGCTGACGTATGTGTTTGACGCGCCGAAAGCGCTGACGGGCGAAGTGGACGGCTATCGCTATTACGGGCTGGTCAACCCCACACGCCCTACGCAGCGGTGCGGCGAAGCCTACACCCGGCAGCTGGAGGATATTCTGCGCAAAGAGCAGCCGGATGTCATTCACCTCTGGGGCACGGAAAATCAGCACACGCTGGCCATGGTTGACGCGGCGGAACACATGGGGATGCGCGAGCGGATTGTAATTTCCATTCAGGGGCTTCTGTCCATATACGCGGAGCATTATCGCGCTTATCTGCCGGAACACGTCTGCCACGGGCACACGCTGAAGGACTTGGTGAAGGGCAATATCGTCCGGCAGGAGGCAATCTACCGCCGCGTCGGGCAGTATGAGCAGGAAACCCTGCGCAGGGTGCAGCACGTTATCGGGCGCACCGACTGGGATGAGGCCTGCATGAAGGAGCTGGCACCGCAGGCTGCCTATCATTTCAACAACGAAACGCTGCGGGACGAGTTCTACACCGGCGAATGGTCGCTGGACAGCTGCGAGCCGCACAGCATCTTCTGCAGTCAGGCGCATGTGCCGCTCAAGGGGCTGCATCTGCTATTGCAGGCGCTGGCGATTGTCCGCAAGCGCTATCCCGATGTCAAGCTCTATGTGGGGCGCAAGGACTATGGGCGCATTCCGCCGCTTGCGCGCAATGCCTATGAACGGTACATCCACCGTCTGCTGCGCGAAAACGACCTCTACGACCATGTTGTTTTTACCGGAAGCCTGAATGCACAGCAAATGAAGGAGCGGTATCTAAAAAGTCAGGTGTTTGTGCTGCCGTCGAGCATTGAAAACTCCCCCAATTCGCTGGGCGAGGCGATGCTGCTTGGCGTGCCGTGCATTGCGTCGGATGTCGGCGGCGTGCGCTGTCTGATGACGCACAGCGTGGAAGGGCTGATTTATCCGGCAGACGACCCGCATTTGCTGGCATATGATATCTGCGAGATGTTCGCGCATCCGGAAAAAGCGGCGCAGATGGCGCGCGCCGGGCGAGAACATGCCGGAAAAACGCATGATGCGCAGAAGAATCTGGAGATACTGCATCAGATTTATACGGAGATTGCACGATGAAATTCCGAATCACAAAGAACCATGTGGATGCACTCTGCGTGCTGATTGGCGTGCTGGGCATGGGTTCGCTGTATTTTCAGGTGCTGCGGATGCCGCTGATGGCAGCCATGCTGATTGCGTCGATTCTGCTGCTGACGCGGGCGCATCATCCGAAAATCAGCGTCCAGAATGTACGCCTGACGCTGCTGCTGACGGCGGCGCTGCTGCTGACGAGCTTCGTCAACCCGCAGAACGGCATTCACATCAACGATATTGTCATTTGGCTGTGCAACATCGGCTATGTGCTGGCTCTGCAAAGCTGCATCGGGTATCGGACGTATATGCGGCTGTATACCAAAGTCATGCTGGCAGAGGCGGCCATCAGCCTGATTTCCTTCGTCATCGGCGATTTGCTGTCGCTGCCGCTGCCGCTGCTGCACTACGAAGTTTCCAGCGTCAACGGATTTTATCTGACGCCTTATTTTACCTTAGGCTGGCTGAACATCCCGGTTTTCCACCGCAACGCGGGCATGTTCAACGAGCCGGGCAGCCACCAGATTTTCCTGAACTTCGCGCTGCTGTTCCTGATGAGCGACGAAACGCGCATGGGCATGAGCAAGAAGAAATACTGCTGGGCAATTGCGCTGCTGATCGTCACCATCCTCAGCACGCTGTCCACAACAGGTTTTATTTGTCTGGGCGTTGTGCTGCTGACGGTGGCATTCCGCAAAAAGGGCGGGAAAATGGCGCGCAGCATCAAGATTGCGGCGTTCATTGGGCTGATTCTGCTGTTTGTCATCGAGTCTGCCACGGGCGTGGTGGAAAACAAGATTGTCGGACGAAATTCCGGCGGTTCGTTCTACACGCGGTGGAACGACACCTTCAGCGGCTTTGAAATCGGGCTGGAATCCCCCATTGCGGGGCAGGGCGTTTTCTCGGAGCGAAAGGCGGAAATCCTGCTGAAACACAGGGTGCAGAATATTTCCAACGGCTTTGCCGCCTTCGTCATGGATACAGGCCTGATTCTCCCGGCAGTTTGGCTATGGCTGATGTACCTCGGTATCCGCACCAAATTTGCCAAGGAGCGGCTGCTGTATGTGCTGGGCGTTTTCCTGCTGTATTTCCTGTGCATCAACACGGAGGGCGTTTTCCTGAACATACTGTTTCTTGGACTGCTGGGCAAGTGGCAGCCGGACGCGGAGGAAGCGCCTGATCTGCCGGCAAATGCGCGCAGGCAGAGGAAACGCAGGAGGCGCTGCACTGTGCCGCCGGAAAAACTGCGCCTGACGTTTAACACGCAGCCGGAGGACGCGGCGCAGGAGCAGACAGGCGAAACAGGCGGAGAGGAATCATGAACACAGCATCAAGGAGCGAAAACACGGCACGCAACATCGGTGTAGGCGCAGTACGGCAGGTGGTTACGCTGCTGCTGGCTTTTGCCGTGCGAACGGTGTTTGTGCGCCGGCTGGGCGCGGATTATACGGGTGTCAACGGGCTGTACAGCAACATTCTGGCCATGCTGTCACTGGCGGAGCTGGGCGTGGGCAACGTGCTGGTGTACAGCCTGTACGCACCGCTGCACCGGGGCGACACGGGCGAAATCCAGCACCTGCTGGGCTATTATCGTCGCATTTACCGCCTGATTGCGCTGGCGGTAGCGCTGCTGGGCGCGGCGGTAATCCCCTTCCTGCCGCTCATCATCAGCAGCGAGCTGCCGATGGCACAGCTAATCGTCTACTATGTGCTGTACCTGGCGAACTCCGTGGCATCCTATCTGGTCATCTACAAAACGACGCTGATTCAGGCTGACCAGAAGGCATATTTGCAGAACATGGTTTCCGCCGCGGCGCTGGTGTTGCAGTATGCGGCGCAGATCGCGTGCCTGCTGATTTGGGGCAGCTATCTTGGCTATTTGCTGATTCAGATCGCCTGCACCCTCCTGCAGAATGCGGTGCTGAGCCATTTAGCGGATAAGATGTACCCCTTCCTGCGGAAAAAGCAGAAACGTGCGCCGATGCACCGCAAGCAGGAACTGAACGACAACATCCGCTCCATGTTTCTCTACAAGCTGGCGACAATACTCATCAACAACACGGACAACATCCTGATTTCCGTCATGCTGGGCACGGTGTTCGTCGGCTACTACTCCAACTACGCGTCGCTGACGACGTATGTGACAACGTTCGTTTCCATCGTGATTACCGGCATTTCCGCCAGCTTGGGAAATCTGAATGCCGAGAAGAATTCGGAAAAGTCATACGCCATGTTCCGCAACCTGATTGTCCTCTTCGGGGCGATTACAGGCTTCTGCGTCGCCGCATACGGCGCGCTTGTACAGGACTTCATCCCCATCTGGGTGGGCGAAGAATACCTGATGGACACAGGGACGGTAGCAGCGGTGCTGTTCACATTCTACCTGAGCACCATCGTCGCGCCCGTGTGGATGTACCGCGAAACGCTGGGGCTTTTTCGGCAAATGAAGTATGTTATGTTTATGACGGCGCTGGTCAACATCCTGCTGTCCATCCTGCTGGGGCACTTCTTCGGCGTAGCGGGCATCATCGGCGCAACCGGGCTGGCACGGCTCTGCACCATCTTCTGGTATGAGCCGAAAGTGCTGTTCCATCGCACCTTCGGGCGCAGCGCTGCCGCGTATTTCAAGGCGCAGGGAGGCTTGCTGCTGCTCAACGGCGCGGTGATGGCGCTGTCGCTGCTGCTGTGCGCGCGGATGGGGCATACGCTGATATGGATTATCATCAAGGGCATCACCTGCGCGGCGGTGACGGCGCTCCTGTACACGCTGGCGCTGGGGCGGACGGCAGAATATCGCTGGATGCTTGAAAAAGGGCGGAGTTTCTTGCGCAAATGGAGGAAGAAGGCATGATCGATCAGGAAATGCAGCACTGCCGCAAAATTGTGCGTTTCGACCCTACTATCTCAACAGCGAATCAGGGAGATTTCATCATCCGCAACGCCTGTGAGCATGTGCTGCACGACTGCTTTCCTGTGCAGCTGTCCGTCGCCGTGCCGGTTCGGGACAGGCTGTCGAAGGTATCGATGAAGCACGTCGGCAGTGCGGATTTCGCATTTGTCTGCGGGACGAATCTGCTTTCCTCGGACATGCGCCGCCAAAGGATGTGGAATATCCGCCTGCGGGACGCGGTGATGATGCGCTGCGGCGATTTGCACAAGCGGGAGCTGCTGAATTTCCGCCTGATTCGTGAGAAATTTCAGCGCACGCATGTCATTTTGCTGGGCGCGGGGTGGTATCAATACCAGGACGAGCCGACAGGATACACGAAGCGGATTCTAAAAGCGCTGCTGGATGGGCAGTACCTGCACGCGGTGCGCGACGAATACACGCGCCAGCGCCTGCTGAAGCTGGGCATCACGAACGTGCTGAATACGGCGTGCCCGACAATGTGGGGGCTGACAGACGACAAATGCGCGCAGATTCCGACGCACAAGGCGGAGCGCGTCGTGACAACGCTGACGGACTACCGCAGCAGCCCGGAGCAGGATGCGCAGATGCTGACCATGCTGCAAAAGCACTATCGCGAGGTGTATGTGTGGCTGCAAGCAGTTGAGGACTACGCCTGCCTGCGCCAAATGGATGCGCGCGTGACGCAGAATTTGCACCTGATTCAGCCGAATCTGCGAGATTACACAGCGCTTTTGGCATCAGGCAGGATTGACTACGTTGGCACGCGGCTGCACGGCGGCATCCACGCAATGAACATGGGCTGTCGAAGCCTGATTCTGGCGGTAGACAACCGCGCAAGTGAAATCGCGAAGGACACGAATCTGCCTGTCCTGCCCCGCGGCGGGAATTTGGATGTGCTGGAGGAGCGAATCTGCTCCGCATGGGAGACGCAAATTGATTTGCCGACCACGGCAATTCGGCAATGGAAAAATCAGTTCCGCGAGACAGATGCAGAGAAAGTGCCTTGATTTTTGTATAAAATGCGGCTTTCTGCGCGGTAAGTATTGACAGCCGACTTGTAATTTGTTACAATATAGCTGGAATTGGGAAAGAGATTGCTATATCCACCGGGAGCACTGCGGCTCGCCGCGAAAAGAAAGATGGAAAACAGCAATCGCTTGCCATTGGCACAACCATACGTCGTGCCGGAAGATTGCACAGAACAAGGAGTGAGGACGATGAAGGACAAAAAGTGGATGCGAAAGGCATTGTCTTTCCTGCTGGCTGTATTCATGGTGACGGGCAGTATGGGAACAGTGCTGACGGCGGCTGCAGAAGAGCCGGAAACTCCGCCGACGGAAACGGTTGAGGTCGTGCCGACGGAAGCACCGGAAGCAACGGATGTTCCTGAGGTAACGGAAATCCCCGAAGTGACGGATGTTCCCCAAGCAACGGAAGCGCCCGAAGCGACGGATGTTCCCGAAGCAACGGAAGCGCCCGAAGCGACGGATGTTCCTGAAGCAACGGAAATCCCCGAAGCGACGGATGTTCCCGAGGTAACGGAAGCGCCCGAAATCGTGGACGAAGCAGCCGTAGATTACAGCCGCTCCGTGCTGGATAACGAGTTCTTTGACTCCGGCTTTGCCGCGACGTTCAGCAGCGCACAGCTGTACCTGAATCCGACGGGCGATGAGCTGGTTGGCCGGGTAACCGGCGTGGTGTATGTGACGCATCGTCCGCAGAAGGGTCAGCTGAATGAACGAATTTCCGTCTGCGTGTATGACAAGACGGCTGGCGTTGCATATGGCTATCTGGCGGCGGATGCAGTGCATCCCGTGCCGGAAGAGGGCATTGAGAATCAACGTCACACCGGTGTTTTCGCGAGCGGCGTGGAAATGCCCAGTGCCCTGCTGGTGCTTGCGGCTGCGACGGAAGAACCCGTGCCGACCCCTGCACCCACGCCCGTGCCGACGGAAGAGCCTGTAGTTGAGCCGACGGAAGAGCCCGTTGTCGTGCCGACGGAAGAGCCCGTTGTCGTGCCGACCGAGGAACCCGTTGTTGAGCCGACTGAGGAACCCGTTGTCGAGCCGACGGAGGGACCCGTTGTTGAGCCGACGGAGGGACCCGTTGTTGAGCCGACCGAAGAGCCCGCTGTCGTGCCGACGGAGGAACCCGTTGTTGAGCCGACGGAAGAGCCCGCTGTTGAGCCGACCGAGGAACCCGTTGTTGAGCCGACCGAGGAACCCGCTGTCGTGCCGACCGAGGAACCCACGTCGACCCCCGCACCTACGGACGTGCCGGATGACCTCGAAAACATCGACCGCGCGGATGTGATTATTCCGGGCAAACCGACGTTCGAAATGGACAAGGCGACGGCGGAGCTGGGCGAGAATATCACCTTCACCATCCACACGAAGAACGCCACCAAGATTTTGATGTACATTGACGGCAGCGTCAACCGCTACATCTACGACGTGCCCACTGACACATCGACGCTTACCATGTCCTTCTCCTCGATGGGGAGCAAGGGGGGCAAGCGCACCATCGCGTTCCAAGCCTACAACGGCAATACGCCCGGCGAAAAGTCCGCTGAACAAACGATTACGCTGACGAAGCCGTCTGTCAAGCCGCAGGTAACGGTAAAGAATATCGACAAGGCGACCGTGGGTCTGGGCGAGAACATCACCTTCACCTTGAGCGTCAAGAACGCCACGAAGGTGCTGATGTACATCGACGGCAGTGTCAACCGCCGCTTCGAGGACATCACCCCCGACATGACGGAATACACCTTCACCATGTCGTTCTCGTCGCTGGGAAGCAACGGGGGCAAGCGCGCCATTGCGTTCCAAGCCTATAACGGCACGACGGCGGGTGAAAAGACCTCCGAACGTGTTGTGACTGTCGCAAACGAAAGCCCGAACAAGCCGACCGTGACCAGCTGGAGTTTGAACAAATCCACGGTTGATTTGAACGAAACCATCACCTTCACCATCAACACCAAGAACGCAACGAAGATGCGTGTCTACATTGATGGCAAGCTGAACCGCTACATCTACGACGTGAAGGACGGCGCAACGACGTTCCAGATGTCCTTCTCGACGCTCGGTTCAAACGGCGGCGTGCGCACGGTGGCGTTCCAGCCCTACAATGGCAACACGCCCGGCGCTATGTCCGACACCAAGACGATTACCATCAGCGTGGCGAACAAGCCGCGGGTTGAGCTGCTGAAAATCAGCAATCCGAACGCGACGCTGGGCGAGAACATCACCTTCACCCTGCGCATCAAGAACGCCACGAAGGTGCTGATGTACATCGACGGCAGTGTCAACCGCCGCTTCGAGAACATCACCCCTGATATGACGGAATACACCTTCACCATGGCGTTCTCTTCGCTGGGGAACAACGGGGGCAAGCGTACCATTGCGTTCCAAGCCTACAACGGCGCAGTCGGCGGCGACAAGACCTCCGCAACGACCATTTCCCTGACGAGCGGTTCGTCTGCTGCCCCCGTGATTGCGAATGTCAAGATTGACAAGACGACCGCGGTGCTGGGCGAGCAGATTAAATTCACTGTTTATCTGGACAACGCAACGAAGCTGCTGATGTATGTCGACGGGCAGGTGAACCGCCGCTTTGAGGACGTAACGACCAGCATGTCGAAGTACGAGTTCACGATGTCGTTCTCGTCGCTGGGGAATAATGGCGGCATCCGTACGATTCAGTTCCAGCCTTACAACGGCACGACCGCGGGCGAAAAGTTTAAGGCGTACACGATTACACTGACGACGACCGTGGTCAACAAGCCGGAAGTCGTCAACTTCACCATGAATCCCAGCCGCGTGAAGCTGAATGTGCCGGTGACGTTCACGGTCAACACCAAGAACGCGACGAAGGTCGTCCTGTATGTGGACGGCAAGGCAAATACCAGCTACCCGACGACTGGCGATGTGACGGTTATCGAGCGCGCCTTCGCCTCTCTGGGCAGCGGCAACGGTGTCCGCACGATTCAGTTCAAGCCCTACTACGGAACGACCGCTGGCGAACTTTCCCCGGCGCAGTCCCTGACGCTGTATGTGACCGACGATCCGCTGACCGTGACCGTTCCTGCCGCGAAGCAGGGCGAGGACCTGACGGTGACGTGGACGGCTGCTGGCGGCGCAACGAAGTATCAGCTGCTGCTGACCACGCCCGACGGCACGGCTGCGCTGCTGGGCGAAACGGCGGCGCTGAACTACACGGTGCCGGGTCTGAAGCTGCTGCAGCCGGGCGACTACACCATCACGATTAAGGCGCTGTCCGGCAATACGGAGCTCGAATCTGTCAACAAGGCATTCACCGTGACAGGCGACTTCGTGTTCGCGGTTCGTGACGACTCGACGGGCATTGTGGTCGTCAAGTACAACGGCACGGCATCGACGCTGACCGTTCCGAACACGGTGGCGGGTCTGCCGGTGGTGGAAATCGGCGCGCAGGCGTTCGAGGGCAACACGAAGCTCAAGAGCGTAACCCTGCCCGCGACGATTGAAATCATTGGCCGCCGCGCGTTCGCGGAATGCAAGAACCTGCTGGAAGTCAAGTAAGGGTTCATTGGGATTACGAAAGCCGGGGATTGCTGGAAAAGCAGTCCCCGGCTGTTTTGCTGCATCATACGATTTTTTCAATTTGCCTGCGTTATCTGCTTGCCCTTTTTCCCTTCTCCATTTTCCACAATTCTTCCACCGAAAACTCCGCATGGCAGTTCGGGCAGGCAAAATACGGATTGCGGAAGTCAACTGTGCCAATCATCCTGCCGTCTTCCGTGGAAAAATCGTAGTTCTTTGCTTCTTCGGAACGGGAGTTCACCAAATGATGCGCCGTTTCCACTGTGAGTGCTGCCTTGCAGTGCGGGCAAAAATGCTTCTTCATGAACACAAAGATAGGATGCGTGACGGTGTACTTGATATTTTTCATCAGGGCAGCCTCCTTCCCCTTGATTGTAGCAAAAGCAGCAGATTTTCGCAAGTCTCTCCATTCCCCCTGAAATAATAACGCAAAATCCCCCGGAAGCTCATGCCTCCGGGGGACAAACTATCTTATTCTGCCTTTGCGCTCTCTCTTGTATAATTCAGCAGCCCGCCATAGAGGATGCAGCCCTGCTGGCGCGCGGTCAGCGGCATCAGCACAATGTAATCCTCGTCCTTTGTGTCGTTATGCAGCACGAACGTGTCGCTGCCGCTTTCCACCGTCTCGCGGACGTTCGGCAGGCTCAGCGTGTCGCCCTGCGCGATGCGGTCGTAATCCGCCTCATTCTGGAACGTCAGCGGAAGAATGCCATTGTTGATAAGGTTCGCCTGATGAATACGGGCGAACGACTTCGCAACGACAGCGCGGATACCCAGATACAGCGGGACAAGCGCGGCGTGTTCGCGGCTCGACCCTTGCCCGTAGTTCATGCCCGCAACGAGGATGCCGCCGCCTTCCTTCTTCGCGCGCGCCGGGAACGTCGCGTCCACGGGGGTCAGGCAGAAGTCCGACAAGTACGGCACATTCGAGCGGAACGGCAGGAGCTTCGCGTCCGACGGCGCAATGTGGTCGGTGGTGATGTTGTCCTCCATCTTCAGCAGCACCTTGCCGGAAATCGCATCCGCCAGCGGCTTGCCCAGCGGGAAGGGCTGAATGTTCGGGCCGCGGACGACCTCCACCGTGTCCTCTTCGCCCGGCGCGACCGGAGGGATGACCAGATTGTCGTTGACGGTGTACGTCTCCGGCATCGGGATGTCGAGGTCAATGTCAAGGCAGCGCGGATCCGTCAGCACGCCAGTCAGCGCCGTAACAGCCGCCGTCTCGCAGGAGACAAGGTAAATGCCGGCGGACTTTGTTCCGCTGCGGCCGTAGAAATTGCGGTTGTTCGTGCGAACGGAGACAGCGTTCGTGCGCGGCGACTGCCCCATGCCGATGCACGGCCCGCAGGCGGATTCCAGAATGCGCGCGCCCGCCGCAATCATGTCCGCCAAAGCGCCGTTGCGCGCCAGCATCGTCAGCACCTGCTTCGATCCGGGGCCGATGACCAGGCTTACGTCCGGATGCACAGTCTTGCCCTTCAAAATGCGGGCAACGCGCATCATGTCGGTATAGGAAGAGTTCGTGCAGGAACCGATAAACACCTGATCGACCTTAATCGGGCCGCACTGTTTGACGGTTTCCACGATGTCAGGCATATGGGGCTTCGCGACGAGCGGCTCAAGCGCGGTCAAATCAATGTCGAGGATTTCGTCATACGCCGCATCCGGGTCTGCGGACAGCGGCACGAAGTCCTGCTCACGCTGCTGCGCTTTGAGGAACGCATGGGTGACTTCATCCGACGGGAAGATGGAGGTCGTCGCGCCGAGTTCCGCGCCCATGTTCGTAATCGTCGCACGCTCCGGGACACTCAACGTTTTCACGCCGTCGCCGATGTACTCCATCACCTTGCCGACGCCGCCCTTGACGGTCAGCCGGCGCAGGACTTCCAGAATAATGTCCTTCGCCGCAACGCCGTAGGACAGCTTGCCATGCAGGCGCACGCCGACGACACGCGGGCACGCCAGATAATACGCGCCGCCGCCCATCGCGACCGCAACGTCCAGTCCGCCCGCGCCGATGGCAAGCATCCCGATGCCGCCGCCCGTGGGCGTATGGCTGTCCGAGCCGAGCAGCGTGTAGCCCGGCACGCCGAAGCGCTCCAGCTGTACCTGATGGCAGATACCGTTGCCGGGCTTAGAGCAGTAAATGCCATGCTTTTTCGTCACCGTTTGGATGTAATAGTGGTCATCCGCATTTTCAAAGCCAGTTTGCAGCGTGTTATGGTCAATGTACGCCACGGACTTCTTTGTCTTGACGCGCTTGACGCCCATCGCCTCGAATTGCAGGTACGCCATCGTACCGGTGGAATCCTGCGTCAGCGTCTGGTCAATGCGGATGGAGATTTCCGAGCCGGGAATCAGTTCACCGCTGAGCAGGTGCGCCGACAGGATTTTCTGAGTCAGATTCATCGCCATGAGGAAAGGACTCCTTTCATAATATGCACAATGCCCAAACGGGCAGAAACAGCCGAATGAACAGCTTCATGATACAGGATTCGGCGCGGTGCGTCAATGCTTTCGGGCGGAAAGAACACAAAAAGCGCAGGCTATGAAAAACTCGCCGGATGTTTTAGACATACAGCCTCTTGACAACAAAGCTCCTATATGGTATTATTTGAAGCAAACTACTATATAGGAGCATTCGCATGAAAATGAACGGCGGATTTCTTGTTACCAAAATAAAACAGCTTGGAGACCGAATCTTTGAGAAGATTCTCAGCGAAAAGAATATTGATGCGTTCAATGGAGCCCAGGGGCGCATTCTTTATGTGCTGTGGCAGGAGGATGGAATCTCGATCAGGTCGCTCTCGATGAAATGCGGATTAGCGATAACATCTCTTACGACGATGCTGGAAAGAATGGAACATCAAGGGCTGATAAGCCGTGTTCAGTCTGAAACGGACAAAAGGAAAACACTCCTGTTTCTGACTGAGAAAGCACATGCCTTAAAGAGCGAGTACGATTCTGTATCTGATGAGATGGGCAGCATTTACTACAAGGGTTTTTCAGAGGAAGAAATTACCCGGTTTGAGGAATGCCTCGACCGCATCAGAAAGAATCTTGAGGAGTGGCAGAAGTCATGAGTATTTGTATCAAAGATCAGATTCAGAACATGAATCTCGTCATCGGCTGCACAGTGGGGTGTGCATATTGCTATGCCCGCAACAATGTGAAGCGCTGGCATATGATTGATGACTTCACTGACCCTGAATTCTTTCCGGGTAAGCTCAAGATGATGGAAAAGAAGCGTCCGCAGAACTTTCTTCTTACCGGCATGAGCGATCTCTCCGGATGGAAGCCGGAATGGAGAGACGAGGTATTTGCAAAGATCCGTGAAAATCCACAGCATCAGTTCCTGTTTCTTACCAAGCGCCCCGATCTGCTGGATTTTGATACCGATCTGGAAAACGCATGGTTTGGCGTTACAGTGACGAGGAAAGCCGAACTGTGGCGTATCGACGCCCTTCGGAAAAACATCAGAGCAAAGCATTACCATGTTACCTTTGAGCCGTTATTCGACGATCCCGGCACAGTTGACCTTTCCGGAATCAACTGGATCGTTGTCGGCACTATGACCGGGGCTCAGAGCAGGAAGATTCATACGGAGCCGGAATGGGCATGGTCTCTGACGGATCAGGCACACGCACTCGGCATTCCGGTGTTTATGAAGGAAGACCTTGTCCCTATCATGGGGGATGAAAATATGATTCAGGAAATGCCGGAGGGATTCAACAAAGTGTTGGAGGTGCAGAGATCATGGCAGAAGTAATCGATGGAATTCTCATTCGTGAGGTGGAAACAAAGGACATCATGACCAAGTCCAGTCTGCCGGTAGGCGGTTACTCGGTCAATCCTTATGTAGGCTGTACACATGCCTGCAAGTATTGCTATGCTTCTTTTATGAAGCGATTTACCGGACACACGGAGGAATGGGGCACTTTCCTTGATGTGAAGCATTGGCCGGAAATTAAAAATCCGAAGAAATATGCCGGACAGCGGGTGGTCATCGGTTCTGTGACGGATGGCTACAATCCACAGGAGGAGCAATTCAGGAATACCAGAAAGCTTCTGGAGCAGTTGATCGGCAGTGACGCAGATATTCTGATTTGCACAAAGTCTGATCTTGTGGTACGGGATATTGATCTGCTGAAAAAGCTTGGACGAGTAACCGTTTCATGGTCGATCAACACACTGGATGAAAATTTCAAGAACGATATGGACTCTGCTTCGAGCATTGAGCGGCGCATCGCTGCTATGAAGCAGGTATATGACGCAGGGATCCGTACAGTCTGTTTCGTATCTCCGGTATTCCCCGGCATCACGGATTTTGAAGCGATCTTTGAGCGGGTAAAGGATCAGTGCGATCTGTTCTGGCTCGAAAACCTCAATCTTCGGGGCGGTTTCAAAAAGACGATCATGGATTATATCGCCGGAAAATATCCTGACCTTGTACCGCTTTACGATGAGATCTATAACAAGCATAACCGCAGCTACTTTGAAGCGCTTGAAGTAAAAGCTGAGGAAATGGCTAAGAAGTATGATTGTCCCTTTGTGGATAATGAAATGCCTTATGGCAGAGTCCCGCAGGGACATCCGGTGATTGTGGATTATTTCTATCATGAGGAAATCCGAGGGACAGAGAATACCGGAAAAAGAAATCGTTATACTATTTCCAAATGAGAATGCGCCAAGATGCGAAGCGAATTTTTCGCGCTGGCTAACGCGAATGAAACGCAGCGTAGCAGCGCTACGCTAAGTGGAATGAGCGGACGCAAGTGCGGAAAAGGTGCGAGCAGATGGCGCAGGTGAATTTGGAAATAGTATTAAACAGTAATTTTGCGGAGAGGAACAGAATGGACACAACGCTACAAGATACTCTTTTTTTCTTTGACCGGCATCAAGCTGTCTATCCGCTGTATGAGTGCTTTCAGGAAAAACTGCTTGCCAGATTCCCTGAAAGCCGAATCAAAGTGCAAAAATCCCAAATTTCATACTGCAATCGCCACCTTTATGCCTGTGTGTCCTTCTTGAAGGTAAAAAAGAAATCAGAACTGCCCGAAGACTATTTTGTGCTGACGCTGGGGCTGTCCGCACCGCTGGAATCTGACCGGGTGGCGGCAAAAACCGAGCCGTATCCGGGACGGTGGACAACACATTTTGTCATCAGCAGTCCATCCGATTGGGACGAGAAATTATTTGATTGGATCGAACTGGCATACAGTTTTGCTCAGGAAAAATGATGCAGTACAATTCTAAGGTAACACCGCACAAATGAGGTGGTCGGCTAACGTATGGATTTTTCGTCAGATGCAAATGCAAATTTCGAAGGTTTATTGGCGGTACATCGAGGAATTTGCATGCCGCAGATGGCGGAAAAGACATCGCCAGACGCGCCGCCGAATTGCACGGCGGTGCCTTTATCAAACTGCCGTTTGTGTCAGGTTTTTTTACACCGGCTGCGGTTTGTTTATTGTATTCCGGGGAAAATCGGGGTATCATACAGGCACGAAGCGAGATGAAGCGCGCTTCGGATGAACAATAATTTTTCTCCACTGCGTCTGATTGAAGGAGGACGAACTTATGTATTATTCCAGCGGTAACTATGAAGCCTTTGCCCATCCCAAGAAGCCGGAAGGCGTTGACCACAAGAGCGCCTATATTGTCGGCGCAGGTCTGGCATCCCTGACGGCGGCGTGCTATCTGGTGCGCGACGGTCAGATGAAGGGCGAGCACATCCACATTTTCGAGAAAGACCCGGTGTCCGGCGGCGCGTGCGACGGTCGGAAGTATGATGTCGGCTACATGATGCGCGGCGGCCGCGAAATGGACAACCACTTCGAGGTCATGTGGGATTTGCTCCGCTCCATCCCGTCTATTGAGACCGAAGGCGCAAGCGTGCTGGACGAGTATTACTGGCTGAACAAGGAAGACCCGAACTTCTCCCTGTGCCGCGCGACCGAAAAGCAGGGGCAGGATGCCCACACGGACGGCAAGTTCGCCATCTCCGACAAGGGCGCGATGGAAATCATGCACCTTTTCTTCACGCCGGATGAGCAGCTGTATGACAAGCGTATCACCGATGTTTTCGACGACGAGGTGTTTTCCTCCAACTTCTGGATGTACTGGCGCACGATGTTCGCCTTCGAGAACTGGCACAGCGCGCTGGAAATGAAGCTCTATATCAAGCGCTTCATCCACCACATCGGCGGTCTGCCGGACTTCAAGGCATTGCGCTTCACCCGCTATAACCAGTATGAATCCATCATCCTGCCGATGGAGAAGTACTTGAAGGAGCATGGCGTGCAGTTCCACTACGCCACGAAGGTGACGGATGTCCGCTTCGACGTTACCGCGACGCGCAAGCAGGCCTCCTCCATCACCGTGGAGCATGATGGGCAGACCGACGTGATCGACCTGACCGAAAACGACCTGCTGTTCATCACCAACGGCGGCTGCGTCGAAAGCAGCACCTACGGCAGCCAGAACACTCCCGCGCTCTTTGACCCGGAGCTGAAGCCCGGCAACGGCTGGGATTTGTGGAAGAAGATTGCCGCGCAGGACGCTTCGTTCGGCCGTCCGGAAAAGTTCTGCTACGATCCGGAGCAGAGCAACTGGATGAGCGCGACCGTCACCACGCTGGACGACAAGATTCCGCAGTATATCCAGAAGATCTGCAAGCGTGATCCCTTCTCCGGCCATACCGTCACCGGCGGCATCGTAACCGTGAAGGACTCCAGCTGGCTGATGTCCTGGACGCTGAACCGTCAGCAGCAGTTCCGCGATCAGCCGAAGAATCAGCTGTGCGTGTGGGTGTACGGTCTGTTCTCCGATAAGCCCGGCGACTATGTGAAGAAGCCCATGCGTGACTGCACCGGCAAGGAAATCTGCATGGAGTGGCTGTACCACATGGGCGTGCCCGAAAGCGAAATCAAGGAGCTGGCGGAGCACAGCGCGAATACGGTGCCGGTCATGATGCCTTACATCACGGCGTTCTTCATGCCGCGTACAGCGGGCGACCGTCCGGACGTTGTGCCGAAAGGGGCTGTGAACTTCGCGTTCCTCGGTCAGTTCGCGGAGGTGCCGCGTGACACCATCTTCACCACGGAGTACTCCATGCGTACCGCGATGGTTGCCGTGTACACGCTGCTGAACGTTGACCGCGGCGTTCCGGAGGTCTGGGGCAGCACCTACGACATCCGCGACCTGCTGAACGCGACGGTGCAGCTGCGCGACGGCAAGAAGATTACCGACTTGGATCTGCCGCTGATGGAGCGCTTGGCGCTGAAGGAAGTGCTGAAGAAGATTTCCGGCACGGACATCGAGAAGCTGCTCAAGGAATATCACTGCATCTAAGGGATTTGCCCCCGCTGTCTGGATTGGCAGCGGGGGATTTTTTTTCGTGTTTCGCGTGATTTCCACATAAACATTGCTTTGTCATGCAGAGAGTTTCGCGTCTGCGGACGCGACAAGGGGGCAATGAAAACAGACGAATGTCTGCGGTCGCCCCCTTGACCCCTTCGCCCGCCACCCATGTTACTTGTTTTTTATCGAAACTATCATTTGTGTAGTTAGCTTTCCTTTCGTCTTTTCAAGCTACGGCATAATTCAACCGCAAATAACCCCAAAAGTGGCGGCGCCGAAGGTTTCCAAAGGGCGATCGCAGACTTCGCCTGTTTTCATCGCCCTTTGGTCGCCTCCGCAGAGGCGAAACCCCTGCATGATAAGCACAAATCTATGCGAAAATCAGATTCCCGAAAAAATCCGCAAAAAAATAAATTTTTTTTGAAAAGCAAGCAGGAAAATTGCAAAATACGTCGAATATAAATACTGTCAGAGTTTTTGACGCTGACCAAATGCGGGAATGGCGGAATTGGCAGACGCGCTAGATTCAGGTTCTAGTGAGGGCTAACTTCATGCAGGTTCAAGTCCTGTTTCCCGCACGAAAGAAAGACATCCGGGCTGGTTGCTCCATAGGCGGGCAAACGGTTCGGATGTTTTTTTGTAATCGGATGTAACGTTTGGCGTTTTCGCGCGACTAACTTCATGAAGGGAGGTGCTGGAGATGCTTGACGCAGAAGAAGCATATCAGCAGTACCGAGACATGGTGTACGGCTACCTGATCCGCCTGTGCCGCGATCGTGACCTTGCGGAGGAACTCACGCAGGAAACGTTCTATCAGGCGGTAAAGAACCGGAAGCAGTACAAGGGAAAAAGCGAAATCGGCACATGGCTCTGCGCGATTGCACGGAATCAGTTTCTGCGCATCATGCGCAGGCGGTCGCCGCTGCCCCTCGACAACGTGCCGGAGCAGTCCGTCCCGGATTTCACGGAGATGGTCGCGGAACACAGTCTCGCCCTGAGTGCGCATCAAGCTCTCCACCGTCTGCCGGAACCGTATCGCGAGGTGTTCACGCTGAAAACCTTCTGCGAATTGTCCAGCAAGGAGATTGCGGCGCTGTTCGGGAAATCCGAAAGCTGGGCGCGCGTAACGGCGTACCGGGCGAAGCTGATGCTACTGGACGCGATGAAAGGAGAATGCAAGGAATGAAGCAGGAATGTGAAATCGTCCGCGACCTGATGCCGCTGGTGCTGGATGATGTCGCCAGCGACGGGAGCAAGCACATGGTGTCGGCGCATGTGCAGACGTGCGCGCAATGTGCCGCATACATGAATCAGCTCAAAGCTGACCTGCCCGCCGGAAAGAAAAGCGAGTTGGATTCGCGCGCCACGTTCGACGCCGCCGCCCAGACGCTGCGGAAGCAGAAGCGCCGCCGCACCCTCCGCAATATCCTGCTGGGTGCGCTGATTGTGTGCATCCTTGGGCTGGCAAATCTATACTGCTTCGATTGGCTGATGAACGAAACGCGCCCGATTCCGACGAGCGAGTACGGGATTCAGCTGGCCCAGCTGGCGGACGGCAGACTTGTCACATCGTTCGACTATCACGAAAGCATGACCCCACTCTACGTCAAGCAGCAGCAGGTGACGGAGACGGCAGCTGACGGAAGCCGCGCCGAAATCCTCTATCTCTATGCCGAAAAGCATATCGTGCCGCAGACGGCAAGCACGCCTATGCAAAACACCGGCTTCACGCTCGATTCCGGCTGGCAGACGACGACGGCGGAGATTCGGCAGGGTACGCCGGAGGAGTATCAGGTGCTGTGGCGGCAGGAGGATGAGGATGCGGCGATTCCGACAGCGTCGCCAGAGATGGAAGCATATTACGCATGGGAAGCGGTGCTGACACAGCTTTGGTCGCAGCACTCGGAAAGCGCGGATGGAAAAGCGGGCTTCCCCGGCGTGAATGGAGAACGCTACACTTTGGCAATCCACCACGCGGACGCGCTGGCGGCGTGCGTCCCGGAGTGGCAGCCGCGGGTCACGCCGCAGTATCTGCTGCTGGATGATGAGACGATTCAGTGGATTTTAGCGGGAGTGGCGGAGGAAGTCGAATCAAATGACCCGTGAGCAGTTTCTCTCCCAATAGACCGGGGAATGGTCGCCATCCGACGGGCGTGAAGCGCGATTTGGCATGTACAAAAAAGAAGGTTCGGCGTATGCGCTGATTGGCGAATATGCCACGCCGCAGGAAGCGCTGGCGCAATGCCGCATTCAAGGAATGACTTTGGGCGACATTCTCGAAGATGAATCGACAGAATTGCTTGGGCATGACTAAAGTGGAAAATGATAGCAGCTTTCCTGAAAGGGGAAGCTGTTTTTTACAGCAGATAAATGCCTATTATACTATTTCCAGATAAGAATGCGCCAAGATGCGCCGCGAATTTTTCATTCTGGCTAACGTGAATGGAACGCAGCGTAGCAGCGCTACGCTAAGTGGAATGAGCGGACGCCAGAAGGGAAAAGGCGCAAGCAGATGGCGCAGGTGAATCTGGAAATAGTATTAAATGGAAAAGATGAATCTCTTTCGCGCATTGCAAAACCCGCGCATCTGTGCTATCATGTCGATACAGGCTGAAAATCAGCCAGCAAGGAGGAGAATTTCCATGTATACGCATCAGGGTGACAAGGTCGCGGGTTTGACCGTAGCTTATATCGGCGGCGGCTCGCGCGGATGGGCATGGGGTTTCATGCGCGACATTATTTCCGACGGGCAAATCAGCGGCACGGTACGGCTGTACGACATTGACCGCGAGGCGGCGGAGCGCAATCAGAAAATCGGCACGATGCTGGCGGCGCATCCCGACGCGGCATCCAAGTGGGCGTTTGTGGTCAGCAATTCCTTGCAGGAGGCGCTCACGGGGGCGGATTTCGTCGTCATCAGCATTCTGCCGGGGACGTTTGCGCACATGCGCGGCGATGTACACCTGCCGGAGCGGGTCGGCGTATATCAGTCCGTGGGCGACACGGTGGGCGCAGGCGGCTTCATGCGGGCAATGCGCACAATTCCGATGTTTGTCGAGATTGCCGAAGCGATTCGCGACTTCGCGCCGAACGCATTTGTCATCAACTATACGAACCCGATGACGCTTTGCGTGCGGACGCTGTACGAGGTATTCCCGCAGGTAAAGGCGTTCGGCTGCTGCCACGAGGTGTTCGGCACGCAGAAGGTGCTGTGCGCGATGCTGGATAAGCAGGAGCACATTCCCGGCGTGAAGCGGCAGGACTTGTACACCACTGTCACCGGCATTAACCACTTCACTTGGATTACCTCTGCCAGCTATCAGGGCATGGACTTGATGCCGCTGTACGCCCGCTTTGTGGAGGAGCATCCCGAAGGCATTCAGCTGGGGTCGGACAATTGGATGAACAGCCATTTCGCGTGCGCGCACAAGGTTAAGTTCGACCTGTTCCAGCGCTATGGGGCGATTGCGGCGGCGGGCGACCGCCATCTGGTGGAGTTCCTGCCGCAGTGGTATCTGCACAGTCCGGAGACGGCGCACCAGTGGAAATTCGACCTGACGCCTGTGTCATGGCGCGAGGACGACCTGAAGAAGCGGATGCAGCGCTCGGACGACCTGCTCAGCGGAAAAGAGCCGCTTGACCTCACGCCGTCGGGTGAGGAAGGGCATTTGCTGCTCAAGGCGCTGCTGGGGCTGGGGAACATGGTCAGCAACGTGAACGTGCCGAATCAGGGGCAGATTCCGAACCTGCCGATTGGCGCGGTGGTGGAGACGAACGCGCTGTTCTCGCGCGGGCGCATCGACCCGATCTGCGCGGGCGACATGCCGTCGAACATCCTGCCGCTGGTGGCGCGCCACGTCTACAATCAGGAAAACACCTTGCAGGCGGCGCTGCACTGCGACCGTAAGCTGGGTTTCTCCACGTTCATGAACGACCCGCAATTGGGCGGCGTGACGCTGGAGGACGGTCAGAAGCTCTTCGACGACATGCTGCTGCATCAGCGGGATGTGCTGCCGAAGGGATGGTTTGAATAAATGAAAATCAAGCGCTGGCATGTTGCTGTACTGGCACTTTTCGTGCTGCTCTGCGGCGCGCTCTTCTACCATTTCTACACGGAACGCATCTCGAACGAGGCACTTCAAGCGGTTGATTTCCAAGCGCTGCGGGCGCACACCGCCGAACTGTTGGAAAACGGCTTTCGGGCGAATGACCAGCTGTTTTCGTCGGATTATTACGATGTGCGCCCGGACAGCACCTGCTACATTTGGCTGAATGGATCAGAGAATGATGCGGATACCCCCGTGTCTGTGGCGACGGGCTATCTCAATATCCGCAAATCGAGTCCGGATGCGGAAAATAAATGGATGCTGCGGGTTGTTCTCTGGCAGGAGGGCGGCGCGCGGGTGCGCATGGATGTGGATGCCAAAACGAGATGGGAGTGCGTCAAGCTGATGAATCAGCGTATTGTGACGCTGTTTACAGAATTCCGCATTCCGTAAACGGAGGATTTGCATGAAGCTCAGGCGAATGTTGGCACTCACACTGGTGCTGATGACGCTGATGACCGCGGCGCTGGCGGCGGACGACCCCGGTCTGCACTATATCGGGGACGATGCCACCCCGGAGAACCTGACGGGTCACACACGCATTTATAACGCGGTGGATGCCGCGCCGGGCTGGCGCTACGGTTTCGTGGCATACTTGACGGACGGCACGCGCGTGTACAGCGACGTTTGCGCCGAAGATGAGGGCGCTGTGTCCTTCGACATCCCGGAGGAAACGCAGTATCTGTACTTCGTCGTGCTGGGCGCGCCGGAAAGCTATCAGGTGCACGTTTGGGACAGCGATGAAGCGACAGATGCGCAGATGCCGTTTGAGATTCGGGCGGAATGGGGAAAGTGAAAATAGTATAGCATACGAGAACCCGCTGCTCATCCCTGCATTGGGGGTGAACAGCGGGTCTTTACGTTATATCCCTTACAGAACCGTCAAATCTTCCTTCTCGCAAGCGGCAATCGCGCCGTCATGCCCGACGACGCACACGCCGCCGTCCTTTGCCATCTGGTCAAGCACGCCGCACCACTTGAGCAGCGCGTCCTTGGTGGTGGAGAGCATTTCCGCGCGCTCACGGCAGAGATCCTCCGGCGTGATGCCGCACAGCAGGTTTTCGTCGCTGACAAGAATCTGATTCTCCGAACCCAGCGGCGGTTCGCTTTCGCCGACGGTGGAAATGATGTACTTGTCAATCCGTTCATCGCCCGCCACGAAGTCGCGCAGACCCTTCGACATGCTGCGGTTGATGCCCAGCGTACGCGCCGGGGAGGGGTCGCGGTAGGAGTAAGTGACCATGCGCCCCGTCTCGCTGGTGTTCAGCCCTGCGCCGTATGCGCCGCCCTGCACGCGGACTTCGTTCCACAGGTAGCTTAGGGACAGGATGTTGCTCATCACGCGCGCAATACCGCTGTACACCTTGCCCGCACGACGGTAATCATAGCCCAGCGACGCAAAGCTGATCTGCGACGGGATGCGGTAGGCGCACTTGGCAGGCAGGTCGCTGACATACGGCGCGGCATCCGGGATGGGCGTGCCGACCGGGTAGGCGGAGAGAATCGCGGCGGGGTCAAGCGCCTTATTCGTGGACAGGCTGAACGTGACGCGGGACTGCACCGCGCTGTCCTTGCTGAACCGCTCGCAGAGGGCAAGGAAATCCGGGTACTGTGCGTCGAAATTCTCCGCCAGCGCCTTCTGCACCATGCAGGCACTCAGACCGTTCAAGGCTTCCCGCGCTGCCGAGGCCGCGCTCATCGTCGCCGATGCGGCGTACATTGCCATCCTGTGGCCGTCGCTGATGACCTTTTGCTTCGCCATCTCGCTCAACTGGAGAATCAGCGTCTGCACACGCGCCCTGTCGTCAAAGCACGTTTCGGTCAGAATTTCCCGCACGAGCGCGGCTGCCTTGTCCACGTTCGCATCCAGCACGGAGCAGCTCACGTCCAGCACGGGCGTCGCCATTTCCGCACAGCGGGACATGACGCGCAGCTGGAACGTCAGCTTGCCGATATCGCGCTTGATGGCTTGGAAGAGGGATAGCGAATCGTGACGCTTCGTCGGCAGCTTGCCCAGCAGTTCAGGCAGTATCGACAGGCGCTTGAGTTCATCCAGGGTGAAATCGGTCAAGGAGATATACCAGTGCATGATGGTGATGCCGTTCATGGGCCAATCATGCGTGATGACCTTCGCCGCGCCGCACTGCGCTTCCGCCGCGGGAATCAGCAGCGGGTCTGCGCTGATTTCGCTCAAGGACAGCACGGGCAGAGTTGCCAGCTGCTCGGCGGTGTCGGGGGTCTGCTGCCACGCGGTCAGCTTCTCGTTCTGCACGCGCAGCGCTTCCTTGTCCGCGTCCGTCCACGATGCCTGAATCGCCTGCAGGCGCACCGTTTCCTCCGCGCGGAGTTCGTCGCCCTGCGTGTGGGACGGCACGGTGCGGATGATGCTCATCGTGCTTTCATCCAGCAGAAGTTCTGCCATCAGGCGGTCAAAGCCGTCGCCCGCTGCCATTTCCCGCAGCTTTTGATAACGCTCTTCGGACAGGAGCGGCTGCATCGGGTCGCCGCCGTAAAGCCACGCGTCAAGCGCATGGATGCAGCGGAGCAGCCCCGACGGTTCGCCCGGCTGACGGGCAGCAAATTCGCTGCTGTTGATGGAGGCAGTCAGCGCGTCCTTGTCCAGCCCGGTTTTAACCAGCTGCTGCACGGTGTCGCGGATCATCTGGCGCAGTTCCTGCTCACTGCCATCGGCAATGTTGCGCAGGGTCAGCATCATGTACGGCTGCGCCATCGCGTTGTCCAGAGACATGCTTACATCCTGACACTTGCCCGTCGCCAGCAGCGCCTTCTTCAGCGGCGCGTCGTTGCTGCCCGTCAGCACATCAAAGAGGATTTCCGTCGCCGTGATGCGCACCGTATCCGACCACGGCGCAACAATCTTCGCCAGCGTCAGCATGGTCTTGTCGGCAGTATCCTCCTCGGCGCCGATTTCATACGCCTGTTCCGCTTCAGCGGCGAAGGGCTTCTGCATGGGAATTTCGTGCTTCTCGTCCAGACGGTCGAAGCGGCTCAGGTACTCCTCCGCCAGCGTCAGCACCTTGTCCAGCGGCACAGCGCCATCCAAATAAATGCGCGCATTCGACGGGTGATAATAGCGGCGGTACATGCGCAGGAACTGCTCGTAGGTCAGGTCGGGGATGTGCTTCGGGTCGCCGCCGGAATTCCAGCCGTAGCAGTTGTCCGGGAAGAGGACATCCAGCGTCTTCTGGTAAATCTGCTCATCCACGTCGCTCATGGCGCCCTTCATCTCGTTGAACACAACGCCCTTGTACAGCGGCGCGCCGTTTTCGTCCAGCTCGATGTGCCAGCCTTCCTGATAGAAGATGTTCGGGTCTTGCAGAATTCGCGGCGCGAACACAGCGTCCAGATACACTTCCGTCAGGTTCAGGAAATCCTGCTCGTTGCGGCTGGACACGGGGTAAATCGTCTTGTCGGGGAAGGTCATCGCGTTCAGGAACGTCGCCATGCTGCTCTTCATCAGCTCGACGAACGGTTCACGGACGGGATACTTGGCACTGCCGCAGAGGACGGAATGCTCCAGAATGTGGAATACACCGGTCGAATCCTCCGGCAGGGTCTTAAACGCGACGCAGAACGTCTTGTTGTCCTCGCCGTTATCCACCCAAACCAGCTGCGCGCCAGTCTTTTCGTGGTGCATTTCCACCAGCTGACCGCCCAGCTCCTTGCTTTCGCGCAAGCGGTCAACGCAAAAGCCGTGACGCGCCGCAGTTTCGTTCAAATTCATCATGGGGAACTCCTTTCCCTGTGACCCCAGGCGGGTCATTCATTTCCTTTATCATAGCACAACGGGCAGTTGAGTACAAGCGAGAATTGGCTGATTTTTGTCAAACGGTTATCGAATGCGCAGAAGTTCCGAAACATCCTTGCGCTTGGGGGCGGCAGGAGATTCCGCAGGTACGCCAATCGGAATCAGCGCCGACACGCTCTCCGTTTCCGGCAGATTCAGCACGGCCTTGACCTTCCCTTCGTCATAAATGCCGAGGATGACCGTGCCAAGCCCCGCATCATGCGCGGCGACGCAGAAGGCTTCCGCCGCCAGACCCGCATCGAAGGACTGCCAGTGCGTCCCTTTGCTGGTGCTAAACGAGCCGTCGCGTTCGTAGCCGCTGCGGTCGTTCACGGTCGTGAGGACAACCAGCGCGGGTGCGCCGTGCAGGGTATCAATGTTCTTTTGAAAGCCCATCGTGCATTCGTCCGCTACGCGGTCAATTTCCTCGCGCTTGGTCAGCAGGGTATAGCGGGTGGTCTGGGAGTTCTTCCAGCTGGGCGCATACGCGGCAACGGCGACGATAGCGCGGATGGTGTCGGGCGACACGGGCGTTGGCTGGAACTTGCGAATGGAACGGCGGGTGGTGAGAGCGTTGCTCATGAGGGGGGTGTCCTCCTTATCAGCATATAAATGGATTTTGTGGATTTCGAGACGTGATTCATCGGGTTTTGTGATGCTTCCATGCTGATTATACCACATCCGCCGCGCGCTGCATAGGATGGCGACAGGAAAAGAACAGCGGAACACATCCACCTATCAAAAACGCGCCTCCCGAAGTTTCCGGGAAGCGCGCTTTTGTCTGACAAGTTTTGAGAAAAATCAGTGGCAGCCCTTGCATTTGCCGCAGTCGCCGCCGCAGCTGCAAGCGGAATTGCCGCTCTTTTTGTCCTTGACCATCTTCCAAATGATTGCGCCAACAATCACCAGAAGTACGCCGCCAACAATCCACGTTGCCATGATTCGTTCCTTTCTGCGCCTGTGCGGATGGAGGAAAACCGCTTTTGCGCGATAGAACATATGCCGGAGGGAAAGCGCAGATGATGCAGAACCCGCGCCAGCCCTCCGGCGTTCACAAGAGGGGTCTCAGAAAGCACCGGATGCAGCGGCGCTTTCCTCGGTTAAGCCCGATGGAAAATCAGGCAGAAACCTTCTGGGTGAGGTGGTTGTCGTTGTAAGGATTCTTACGAACGACCAGATACACCAGGCCAGCCAGCAGCAGGATGGCAATCGCCGTCGCAACGGTGAAGCCAGCGCCGCTGAAGAGCAGACCCAGCTGATAGACAATCAGGGCGATGGTGTACGCGAACGCGCACTGATAGCCAACCGCAGCCAGCGTCCACTTGGCATTGTTGAACTCACGCTTCATCGCGCCGATGGCCGCGAAGCAGGGAGCGCACAGGAGGTTGAAAATCATGAAGGCATACGCCGCCAGACGGCCGTGACCGTTGGAGGACTCGTTAAACGCCGTCGCAATCGGGCTGAGGGCTTCCGCCTTCTCTTCCTCGGTCATGTTCTCGTCGTCAACAACGTCCGCCGCGTCATCCGCGCCATACAGCACGCCCAGAACGCCAACGACTTCTTCCTTCGCAACCAGACCCATGACCGTAGCGACCGTGGACGGCATATTGCCGAAGCCCAGCGGCTTGAACACCACGCTGACCGGGTTGCCGATCTTGCCAAGGATGGAGTTGTCCATATCCGCCACAGCGCCCCAAGAGCCAGCCGCGCGATCCATTTCGGGCGCAAGTTGCGGTTCTTCCTCGTCTTCTTCCAGCGTTCCAGCTTCCGCCTTCGCGTTGTAATCAGCCAGTTCCGTCTGGTAGGTCTGCTGCGCTTCAAGCTGCACGTCCGCCGCGGGCGCCCAGCCGTAGGTCTTCGCAAACCAAATCACGATAGAGGACAGGAGGATGACCGTGCCAGCGCGCTTGATGAAGCTCCAGCCGCGCTCCCACACGCTGTGGAACACGTTGCGGCCAGACGGGAAGTGATACGCCGGCAGCTCCATGACGAAGGGAGCCGGGTCGCCCGCGAACATCTTCGTCTTCTTCAGCATGATGCCGGAGATGACAATCGCCGCCACGCCGATGAAGTATGCGGACGTCGCAACCCACGCGCTGCCGCCGAAGACCGCCGCGGCAATCAGACCGATAATCGGCATCTTCGCGCCGCAGGGGATGAAGGTCGTGGTCATGATGGTCATCTTGCGGTCACGGTCGCTCTCGATGGTACGAGAAGCCATGATGCCGGGAACGCCGCAGCCAGAACCAATCAGCATCGGGATGAAGCTCTTGCCGGACAGACCGAACTTACGGAAGATACGGTCCATGATGAAGGCGATACGAGCCATGTAGCCGACGTCTTCAAGGATAGCCAGCAGGAGGAACAGCACCAGCATCTGCGGCACGAAGCCCAGCACCGCGCCGCAGCCGCCGACGATACCATCAACAATCAGACCGCTCAGCCAGCCCGCGCAGCCAACGCCGTCCAGCCACGTCTGAAGGTTGCCCTGCACGATTTCCGCAACGAACACATCATTCGTCCAGTCCGTCAGCAGCGTACCAATCGTCGTCACGGAAATGTAATACACGAGGAACATGATGAGCGCGAAAATCGGCAGCGCCAGCACGCGGTTGGTCACCACGCGGTCAATCTTGTCCGAAACGCTCAGGCTGCCCTTTGCCTTGCCCTTCTTCACCGCGTTCTGCATCAAGGTGTTGATGTAGGCGTAACGCTGGTTGGTGATGATGGACTCGGCGTCGTCATCCATTTCCTTTTCGCAGGAGGAGACAGCTTCCTCAATGCCCTTCTTGACATCTTCGGACAGCTTCAGTTCCGCAACAACCTTCTCGTCGCGCTCGAACAGCTTCACGGCGTACCAGCGCAGGAAGCGAGGTTCAACCTTGCCGCCGATGAGATCTTCAATGTGCGCCAGCGCGTGTTCCACCGAGCCGGTGAATACATGCGGATGTTCGCCCATCGTGCGGTTCTTGGCAGCAGCGGCAGCCTTTTCAGCCGCCTTCACGCTGCCTTCGCCCTTCAGCGCGGAAGTCTCGACGATTTCCACACCCAGCGCTGCGCTCAGCTTCTTCATGTCGATCTTGTCGCCGTTCTTGCGGGACACGTCGATCATGTTCATCGCGATGACCATCGGCGTGCCGAGTTCGAGCAGCTGCGTGGTCAGGTAAAGGTTGCGTTCGATGGAGGTGGAGTCCACAATGTTCAGGATGGCATCAGGCTTGTCGTTCACCAGGTAGTTGCGGGCGACGACTTCCTCCAGCGTGTAGGGGGACAGGGAGTAAATGCCGGGCAAGTCCTGAATGACCACATCGTCATTGCCCTTGAGCTTGCCTTCCTTCTTTTCAACCGTAACACCCGGCCAGTTGCCGACGAACTGACGAGAACCCGTCAGCGCGTTGAACATGGTCGTTTTGCCGCAGTTCGGGTTGCCTGCGAGCGCAATCGTAATCGCCATTTTCGGCGCCTCCTTATGCGAATTTGTCTTAACTAACCCCACCAGAGGCTCCGCCTCTGGACTCCGCAAGGGGCATTGCCCCTTGACCCTTTCGCGCGATTGCGTTGATGACTTCTTCATACCTATATGCGCGTGCTGATGCAGGGTTTCGCGTCTGCGGACGCGACCAGAGGGCTTTCCGATCGCCCTCTGGACTGCTTCGGTTGCACCTATGTTAGTAGGTTTGAAACGTATAAGGTAGGAAAAAGCCTGCGCGAAATCAGGTTTTATCGTAAGGGAAACAGAATTACTGAACCTCGATCATTTCCGCATCCGCCTTGCGCACGCTCAGCTCATAGCCGCGCACGGTCAGCTCCATCGGATCGCCCAGCGGCGCAACCTTGCGCACATGGACTTCCGTCCCGCGGGTCAGTCCCATGTCCATGATGCGGCGCTTGACGGCACCTTCACCATGCAGGCGGACAACCACCGCGGTTTCCCCGACCTTGACATCCTTCAGGGTTTTCATGCCTTCTGCCTCCTTTTCCTCAGTTCACCAGCACACGCATAGCCATGGATTGGCTCAACGCAACACGGCTATCCTTGACAGCGCAAATCAGATTGCCGCCCATTTTGCTGACGACCGTCACTCTTTCGCCCATCACGAAGCCCAGCTCCGCCAGATGCTGACGCACCTCGTCCTGTCCGGTGATTTTGCCAATCACGCCAGACTCGCCAATTTCCACCATGCCCAACGGCATCATGTTCCATGACCTCCTTGTGTCAGTCCTTTTGCGGATAGTTTATTCCAACTAATCCGGCGATTCGCAAGCGTTAGTTTAGCATAACTAATAGGCTATGTCAAGCGTTTTTCGCGTGTTTTTTTGTTTTTTGTCCACCTTTTTTCTGGTCTTTGCATCGTTTGCCCAATTCGGGGGAATGCTGACCAGCAAAAACAAAGGGCAGCTCTGCTTTGCAGGGAAATCAGATACTTTTCCGAACAAAATCGAACCACACCCTATCAAAAACTTCTGATTATCACCACTATGGCTTAAAGTGCCGAAGGGAGCAAGCAGAAAGCCCCTTTGTCACCTCCACAGAGGCGAAATCCCCTGCATGATCATGCGATTCTATCAGAAAATGAAAACCGCAAAAAAGAGGTGCGAGAATGAAGGAATGGGCGGTCTGGATGGCGAACAAGATGGAGGAGCAATTGCTGCGGATGGAGCAGCTGCGGCTCAGTGAATTTGTTGCATATGAGAAGAACTGGAAGAAGCGTCTTCTGATGCAGTTTGTAGGCGGAATTGCAAGAGGATTAGGGACAGCGGTTGGGTTTACGCTTCTGGGCGCGCTGGTGGTGTGGCTGCTGCAAGGACTGGTGCAAAGGAATCTGCCGATTATCGGGGATTTCCTGACCCAGCTGCTGAACCTCGTGGAAGGCAAGGGCAGCGGCAGCTAAAGCGTCCCCGCCCGTAACTTCGCGCTTCCGCAGAAGCGCCCCAAGCTGCTCTATCCGCCATTTCCTCATTGTCGCGTCAATAGGCGCGACCTGATTCCGCCGCTTCCCAAATCATCATCACCAGAAAGGGCTATCATCACCATGCGCAAACCCGTTTCCCAAAGGCTGATGCCTCTCCTGCTCATCCTCCTGACCCTCGCGCTTGACCGCTTCACCAAAGCCCTCGCCGTCGCGCTGCCGGATGAGCGCACCCTCATTCCCGGCATTCTTCGTTGGATTTATGTTGAAAATACGGGCATGGCGTTCAGCCTGTTCAGCGGACAGTCGTGGATGCTGGGCGTGGTGTCCGTCATCGCGGTTATCGCCGGATGGCTCGTCCTCCGCCGCTATCAGCTCAGCGGATGGAGCAGAACCGCGGCGGCGCTGATGATTGGCGGCGCGCTTGGCAACGCCTACGACCGCTTGGCGCTGGGCTATGTCGTCGATATGCTGGATATCACCCTGTTCCCCTTCGCAGTGTTCAATATTGCGGACGCGGCGCTCGTCGTCGGCACGGTGCTGATGGCGTACTGCATCGTGTTCCGCACGGAAGATTGGAGGAAAATCAATCATGACGCAAATGATGCCTGACGCGCTCGAATCGCGCACTATCTCCATCCCCGGCGACGGGCGTCGGCTGGATGTTGCCCTGTCCGAAGCCGCTGGGCTGACTCGCTCGCGGGTGGCGGCGCTGATGGCGGACGGAAACGTCACGGTGGACGGGAAAGTCGAGACGAAATCCGGCGCAAAAGCAAAGCAGGGTCAGATTGTTATCCTGACAATTCCCGCGCCGAAGCCCGCTGTTCCCGTCGCGCAGGAAATCCCGCTCACGATTCTCTATCAGGATGATGACCTCGCCGTCGTCCTGAAGCCCTGCGGCATGGTCGTTCACCCCGCCGCCGGCAACGAGGACGGCACGCTCGTCAACGCGCTCCTGCACCACCTTGACCACTTGAGCGGCATCGGCGGCGAACTGCGCCCCGGCATCGTCCACCGGCTGGACAAGGACACCAGCGGTCTGCTGCTCGTGGCAAAGAACGACCAGAGCCAACTCGCCCTCAGCCGCCAATTGCAGGAGCGGCAGATGGAGAAGCATTACCGCGCGCTGGTTGAAGGGAATTTGCGCGAGGACAGCGGGCGCATCGACCAGCCCATCGCGCGGAGCAAGAAAGACCGCAAGAAAATGGCGATTGACCCCGAAGGCCGCCCGTCGATTACGGACTGGACGGTGCTTGCGCGCGGGCGGAACGTGACGCTGCTGGACGTCCACATTCTGACCGGGCGGACGCACCAAATCCGCGTGCACATGAAGTCCATCGGGCATCCGGTCTGCGGCGACCCGATTTACGGCTCCGACAAGGGCGCGAAAGTCCCCCGCCTGATGCTCCACGCGTACACGCTTTCGTTCACGCACCCACGGACGGGGGAAAGGATGACGTTCACCGCGCCGCTGCCGGAGGAGTTTGTGCAGGGGCTGCGGGGGAACGGGGTGGAATGGGAGAAATAACGTTTCCTCACGGAAAGCCGGGGACGTTACAGCGTGCGATAATACTATTTCCATCATGAGAATGCGCCAGAATGGAAAAGCACGGACAGATGGCACGGATGAATTTAGAAAGAGCACAACTGGATAATTGCATAGAAAAGCGCCCTGCTCCGGAGATGTTCCAGAGCAGGGCGCGGTTTTTTGATTCATCACGAAAATCCGGGGAGCGTAATACTATTTCCAAATAAGAACGCGCCAAGATGTGAAGCGAATTTTTTATTCTGGCGAACGGGCGTGAAACGCGGCGCCGCAGCACTACGCTCAGTAGAACGACCGAAAGTCAGAAGGGAAAAGGCGCAAGCAGCTGGCGCAGGTGAATTTGGAAGTCGTATTATTCCACAACCTTCGCGCCGGCAGCGATCGCGTCTTCCTTGGTTCTGAAGAACTGCCAAGTGCTTTCCACGGTGGGGGTGATTTCCTTCTGGTCGCGGATGTACTGCGCCAGAATGTTACGCACCTGTCCGTTATCGTTGCCCAGCGTATCGCCGGTGTACATATCCGTGAGGCTGTAATCCTCAGGAGTCAGACCAGCCGCCTGCATGAAGCCGGCGCCGCCGGTGAAGCGGTAGTTGTTCATCACCACGGAGAACACCTGATCAGGCGCCACGGGCTGACCCTGATACTGCATGTTCTGGATGCGCTTTCCTTCAGGCGCATAGTAGTGGATTTCGTAGTACAAACCGTAGATTTCATCGGTGTAGTAGCCACCGCCAAGGTAATCGGGGTTCGACGCACTGGTGTAGTTGGTGGTAGCATGCTCCAGCCACAGCCGCAGCTGTTCGCCGGTCATGTTCACGCGATAGAGCCAGTTTTCAAACACGTACAGCTGATACAGCAAACGCATCGGAACGTCGCCCGCAGGAATCAGGTCGCGAACCTCGGCGCCGCTGGTCAGAGGCGCGCAGATGGACAGCTGCGCAGGAACCGCAGACAGCTGCGCCTTGTTCAGCAGATCCATCAGCGCGGTGGGCTGCAGGGAGATGTTCTTATTGGAGAAAGCGCCGGTAGCAGTGCCCAGAGGCTGATCCAGATAAGCCTGCAGCTCCTCGTTGTAGGGAGCCAGCGCCGTGGCAACCTTCTGATTTTCCACCAGGCCTTCCTGATCCGCCAGGAAACGGTAGCCGTTTTCAGCCGTCACAGGGGTCACGGTCTTGGTCGCCGGGTCGTAGGCGAGCTTCATGAAGCCCAGGCCTTCACCGCCGCCACCTGCCAGCACGGGCACAACCTTGCCCTCGGCATTGAGGATGTCCTCACGGTAGTCGGTGTTATGGAAGTGACCATACACAACCGCGTCAATCCCGGTGGTCAGGTTAATCATTGCGCGAACCTGGTTTTCGTAGTCCGCGGGGTTGTTGCCATCGGTAGAAACAGCGTCTTCCACGCCGGAGTGCGCCACGACAATCACCACGTCGCAGCCCTCCTGCTCGCGCAGGATCGGCACGAAGTGCTCAACCGTGGGGACCAGATTGCGGAAGTCGATGCCCTCATAGTGGGACTCAACCTCCCAAGCGGGGATGTTGGGCGTATCCATGCCGATGACGCCGACCTTCACGCCCTCAAATTCCTTGACGATGTAAGGGACGCCCATCCAGGAATCCCACTCGGTGCCCTTCGCCACAAAGTTGGCGGCGGACATGGGCACGGAATGCTCCTCGCCGTTGTCGGGGCTCATCACATACTCAATCTGACGCTTGAGAATCGGCAGATCGTTGTTGAACTCGTGATTGCCCAAGCACCACATGTCGTAGTCCATCAGGCGCAGCGCCTTCATCATGGGATCGTCCTTTTCAGGAGCGAAGTAGGAGTAGTAATAGGTCATGGCAGAGCCCTGCACGGTATCGCCGCCATCCACCAGAATGACGTTCTCTTCCGTAGCACGAACCTGCTCGATCATGGAAGCGATCATGGACAGACCCACGTTCGGGGAAGGCTCGCCAGTGGCGTAGTTGATGGGCAGCACTTTGCCGTGCACGTCGCTGGTCGCGATGACGGTAATCATGATGGGATCCGCATTCTCTGCGAACGCCATGCAGCCCACCAGGGGGAGAATCATGGTCAGCGCCAACAGAAGGGACAGGAGCTTCTTCATGATGGGCACCTCTTTTTCTTATTTCCCGCTCGAAGCAGGATTAAAATAATTATATTCCATATTCTTTCGTTTGTAAACAGTGCCGCCAGATGCAGACTTCGCCGCGCCAAGGAGTTGGTTTGTCGGCGAATGAATCCTCCGTCGATTCTAATTGCAAATACGGCGGAGGAACCGATTGAAAATCAAGTTTTTTGCAAGCCACAAGCAGTACGAACGTCATTGTAGGCAGCGAGGCAAATCGCGCCGGTGTGGTGACAATAATATATTTTGTATTCTGTAATTTATAGGTGGCAGGCAGAAATCAAGGGTTGTCTCGGTATCTTCTTCTGCAAAATAAGGGGGCATGGGAATCTGCACCGTGCGGTATCATACTATTTCCGGATAAAGATAGGAAAAGGCGCGAACAGATGGCTCAGGTGAATCTGGAAATAGTATGAAAGTCAACGAGGCCTTGCAGCTCCCGTCGCGTCTGCGGAGACGATTGGGCGGTACAAAAAACCTGCCCCCCGCCGTTGCCAGCAGAGAGCAGGAAACTTTCGTTTTTGGGAACGCTTACGCCTTCAATTACTTCAGTTCCGCGAAGTACTTGATGGTGCGGACCATCTGAGAGGTGTAGGAGTTCTCGTTGTCGTACCAAGACACGACCTGCACCTGATAGGTGTCGTCGTCGATCTTCGCGACCATGGTCTGGGTAGCGTCGAACAGGGAGCCATAGCGCATACCGATGACGTCGGAAGACACGATCGGCTCGGTGTTGTAGCCGAAGGACTCGGAGGACTGCGCCTTCATGGCGGCGTTCACGGAGTCAACGGTCACGTCGCTGCCCTTGACGACAGCAACCAGAATGGTGGTGGAGCCGGTGCAGACCGGGACGCGCTGAGCAGAGCCGATCAGCTTCTTGTTCAGTTCCGGGATAACCAGGCCGATCGCCTTCGCAGCGCCGGTGGAGTTCGGAACGATGTTCTGCGCGCCAGCGCGGGCACGACGCAGGTCGCCCTTGCGATGCGGGCCGTCCAGAATCATCTGGTCGCCGGTGTACGCATGAACGGTGGTCATGATGCCGGACACGATCGGATACTTGTCGTTCAGAGCCTTCGCCATGGGCGCGAGGCAGTTGGTGGTGCAGGAAGCAGCAGAGATGATCTGGTCTTCCGCGGTCAGGGTATCGTTGTTGACGTTGTAGACGATGGTCTTCAGGTCATTGCCAGCGGGGGCAGAGATGACGACCTTCTTCGCGCCAGCCGCGATGTGCGCCATGGACTTTTCCTTGGAGCAGTAGAAGCCGGTGCACTCCAGCACGACGTCCACGCCCAGCTTGCCCCACGGAGCATCCGCCGCGTTCTTTTCGGCATAGATCTTGATTTCCTTGCCGTCCACAATGATGGAATCTTCGGTCGCTTCCACGGTGTGCAGGTTTTCACCAATCTTGCCGCAGTAGGAACCCTGAGCGGTGTCATACTTGAGCAGGTGAGCCAGCATCGCGGGAGAGGTCAGGTCGTTAATCGCGACCACCTCGTAGCCCTCAGCGCCGAACATCTGACGGAACGCCAGACGGCCAATACGGCCAAAGCCATTGATAGCAACTTTCACTGCCATTGGAATATACCTCCTTTAGTCGTTCAAACGGGGTTATACTATTTCCAGATAAGAATGTGCCAAGATGCGCCGCGAATTTTTCACTCTGGCTAACGGGAGTGCAACGCAGCGTAGCAGCGCTACGCTAAGTGGAACGACCGGACGCCAGAGGGGAAAAGACGCAAGCAGCTGGCACAGGCGAATCTGGAAAGAGTATCATTTCCCACCTCATATTCTACCCAATTTGCCGCCATTTTGCAAGAGGTTGCGCAGGATTTCCATCACTTTTGACACTTTTTTGACGCTTTTTTTGAGAATTTCTCATCCGTTCCCCTCTTCTTCCCAGTATTCGCCCCAATTCAGCTCGTTCGTCACATCGAGTTCCTTCAAAATCAGCTTACCGTTCTCGTCCGTGATGACACTGCCGCCTTCATCATACACCCCATAGGAGACATACCCCGTGCCGCCCTCGCAGGTGATGAAGCTCATGCTGCGGCAATAGTCACCCTCTGTTACCTCGTAATCAGCGGATTCCGACACACCGACGCCATAGCGGTACACCGTGCCGTTGACACAGCGGAAGACGATTGTCGGAACATCGCCCACCCAGTAGAGATTGCTGCCCGCAGGCGTCTGCACAACGCTCCATGTGCCGTGATACGGCTGCGTGCCGTCGCAGTCCGAGCCGTAGAATTTCCCGTCCGCGTCCAGCCGGAGATAGTTGTCCCAGAACTCGCCGCCCGCCTCCATCTGCCAGCTGCCGACCAACTTTGCTTCCTCGTCCGGCAGTTCCACGTCGTCGAACACCACGTCACGCTGCGGCACGAAGCCGCGGGTGATTTTTCCGTCCACCGTCGCTTCAACGTAGATATACGCCCACCTGTCCGGATGGGACAGTGCCGTCAGCTTCGTCCCGGCAGGCAGTTCCACCTGATGATATTCGCTGACGTTCGGGTCATCGGTCAAGTAGGTATCGAATGCCGTCATCATCGGCACATGCACGATTTCGTTCGTCGTCTCGTCGCCATGATTGCCCAACTGCGCCCAGCCGAATCGGCTCGTCCGCAGGCTGACGCGGTACTCAATCAGCGACCAGTCGCCCACGGTGAGGTACAGCTTATAATCGTCGCCCGTGCTGACGGACGCTTTGCCCTTCGCCGCGCGGTAAGAGGACGTGTCCGGCGCGGAATACACGGCATAGGACTTCTTGCCGCTCTTCTGCCCCGAAACCACCTCCGGATACAAACAGGCAAAGTATTGCAGCCCTTCGTTCGCCTCGTTAAATCGGCGCACGTCTTCAACCCCGCGTTTCGGCATATTGTGAATATTGAAGCTGCCCAGCGTGATTCCCACCGGCCACACGGCACTTTCCTCGCCCTGCGTCACCTGATAGATGTATTCTGCTATCCGCTCCACCTTCACATCGCCCATCTGCGCTTCCATCAGCGTGTAAAAGGTTCTCCCCTCATTGTTGTGCTGCAGCTCAAAATAGTACCTTTCGTCAATATCCGGGTATGCCAATTCAAAGCCGTTCTTCGTGCGTGTGATTTTGGGATAACCCGTCTCGTCCAATTCCGACGGCTGATAGACCGCGGTCGTCGAGAAAATAGCGTCCTTCCAGCCGTCTTTCACCTCATCCACCGCGACCAGCTGATTGTGATAGCGGCTGGTCAGAATCGTGTGGGTCGTGGCGGCTTTTCTGTTGTAATCGCTCACCAAGCCGGTATACTCGTCGTAGTCATGTGTCTGCTCCACCATCGCCAGCAATTGCCCGTTCAGATTCCAGCTGTTTGCAGATGCGGCGGGCAGTGCCACAGCCAGCGTCAAGCACAAAATCAGCAGTATCCACCGTTTCTTCATCGTTCGCAGCTCCTTTGCATTATTGAATCGGCAGCGTCATTTGGCGCACGCTTCCGTCCGCCGTTGCCACCCAATTGCCGTATCTGTCCACCGCGCCATAGGGGACGTAGGTGCATCCGCCCTCCCCGTAGGCGAGATTCACCAGCGGCAGGGTCAACCCTTCGCCATCCTCCTCCGTTGTGGACACGATATAGTCCACGCCGACGCGCATTGTCATGCTGTCGCTGTAATTCAGCGCCAGGATGCTTTCTGTCGAAATCCAGAGGTTGTCCTCCCCAGCCATCGGATTCCGCACCACGCACCACGTTCCGCCGTAGGGCTGTGCGCCGTCGTCATCCGAGCAGTAGAAGCGTCCGTCCGCATCCAGCCGGAGATAGAAATAGCCGATTTCGCTACCGGAATACAGATACCAGCTTCCGACATATTTCGCCGCTTCGTCCGGCTGTTCCACATCGTCAATCACCACGTCGCGCCGCGGCACAAACCCGCACATCGGCTTGCCGTCCACCGTCGCTTCTACGTAGGCATATGCCCAGTCGTCGCTCACGCCCAGCAGATACCACATCGTCAGCTTCGTCCCGGCGGGCAGTTCCGCCTGATGGTACTCGCTGACGTGCGGATCGTCGGTCAGGTAGGTGTCATACGCCGTCAGCATCGGGATATGCAGGCACTGGCTCTGGGTCGGCTGACCAATCTTTACCCAGCCAAAGCGGCTTGTCCGCAGGCTGACGCGATATTCAATCAGCGACCAGTCTCCTTCGGTGCAATACAGGCGATACTCATCCCCCGTGCTGAACGACGCTTTCCCCTTCGCCGCGCGGGACGCCTCCGTACTCGGCGCGGCATAGACCGGGTACGACTGCTTGCCGCTTTTCTTCCCCGGAACATTCTGCGCGCCAATCCAGCCCACAGCGTCGTAATTCTCGTACAGCGCCATGCTGCTGTATACATCGCGCATCCGCCGCACGTCGCCCACGCCGCGGCGGGGCATATTGTGGATGTTGAAGTTTTCCAGCGTGACTTCCGTCACCCACATTGCGCTGTCTTCGCCCTGCGTTACCAGATAGCGGTAGGATTCCTGCCGCTCCACCTCCACGCCGCCCATCTTCGCATACGTCAGCGTATACGCTGTTTCGCCCCGGTCATTGTTGATGCGCTCAAAGCGATACAGTTCTTTCACCTTCGGATACGCCAACTCAAAGCCGTTATTGATGCGCGCGAGCTTCGGCTTCCCGGATGTGCTCTGCTCCGACGGCTGATAAACGGCGGTCGTCGAATAAATCACGCCCTCCCAACCGTCTGCGCCCTTTTCCGCCGCAATCAGCTGATTGTGATAGCGGCTCTGCATGATGATGCGCGCGCTATTCTCCTTCCGCGCATAATCATCCGCCAAATGATAATAGTCGTCATAATCATTCGTGTTCGACACAAGCGGCACCAAGGCCTCGGGCAAGCCCCAGCCGTTCGCGGAGGCAACAGGCATTACCATCATCATCAAGGGCAAAATCAGCAGAATCCACCGTTTCTTCATCGTTCTCAGCTCCTTTGGAGGTATTTCCCTACCTAAATAAACGCATCAAGGCGCAGTTTCCCTGCGAAGTACCAAAAATCTTGAAAAATGTTCTGCCAGTTCATTCTGAATCCATCTTTCTATGGTATGATGGCGGACGCAAACGGAAAAGGAGGGATTGAAACCCATGCTACGGATTTTGAAACACCTCAGGTGGAAAGAGTGGCTGCTCGTCGCCGCCTGTGTAGTGCTGATTGTGGGGCAGGTGCAGCTTGACTTGGCCCTGCCTGATTATATGTCGGAAATCACCCGTCTGGTGCAGACGGAGGGCAGCCAGATGAGCGATATCCTGCTCGCAGGGGGCAAGATGCTGCTGTGCGCGCTGGGGTCAATGCTGCTGACGGTCTGCACGACATTCTTTACCGCACAGATTGCATCACGCTTCTCCGCTCGGCTGCGCGGCGAAATGTACCGCAAGGTGGTCGGCTTCTCAAACGAGGAAATCAACCGCTTCTCCACTGCCAGCCTGATTACCCGCACGACCAACGACATTTCACAGCTGCAAATGTTTTTCTCCTTCGGGATGCAGTCGCTGATTAAAGCGCCGATTATGGCATTCATTGCCGTGGGCAAAATCAGCACGAAGAGCTGGGAATGGTCGCTGCTGACAGGCGGCGTGATTGCGTTCGTGTGCGTGCTGCTGGTGTTCATCATGCTCTACGCCGTGCCGCGCATGAAGAAGATGCAGACGCTGACGGACAACCTGAACCGCATCACGCGTGAGAACCTGACGGGCTTGCAGGTCGTGCGCGCCTACAACGCGGAAAATTATCAGGAGGGCAAATTCGCCAAGGCGAACGAGGAAATGACCCGCAACAGCCAGCAGGCGAATATCGCCATGTCCGTCATGAATCCGGGCATGAATCTGGCGATGAACGGCTTGACGCTGGGCATCTACTGGATTGGCGCGGCGCTCATCAGCGCGATTGCGGTCACGTCGCCCGCCGCGATGATGGAACGCATTGGGTTGTTCTCGGACATGGTGGTCTTTATGCAGTACGCGATGCAGGTCATCATGGCGTTCCTGATGCTGGTGATGATTTTCGTCATGCTGCCGCGCGTGACTGTTTCCGCGAGCCGCGTCAATGAGGTGCTGGACACGAAGGCACGCATTGTGGACGGTAAGGAAACGCAGGGCAAGCCCGGAATGAAGGGCGAAATTGAGTTCCGCGACGTCTCCTTCCGCTATCCCGATGCCGACGGCGACACCATCCACCACATCTCCTTCACCGCACATCACGGACAGACGGTTGCCCTCATCGGCGCAACTGGCTGCGGCAAGAGCAGCATCATCAACCTGATTCCGCGCCTGTATGACGCAACAAGCGGGCAGGTGCTGGTAGACGGCGTGGACGTGCGTGACTACACGCAGGACGCCCTGCGCAGCAAGATTGGCTTTGTGCCGCAGAAGGCGTTCCTGTTCTCCGGCACGGTCAGCAGCAACGTCGGCTACGGCGAGGACAATGCGTCGGGCGCTGCCATCCGCAAGGCGGTTGCTGTCGCGCAGGCGGCGGAATTTGTCGAATCCCCGGAGGTCGGGTATTCCGGCACAGTCGCGCAGGGCGGCTCGAACTTCTCCGGCGGGCAGAAGCAGCGTTTGTCCATTGCCCGCGCAGTGGCGCGCGACCCGGAAATCCTCGTCTTTGACGACTCCTTCTCCGCGCTGGACTACAAGACCGACCATGCATTGCGTCAGGCGCTCCGCGAGCAGACCAGCGGCACGACGAACATCATCGTCGCACAGCGCATCGGTACGATTCGCGACGCGGACTGCATCCTCGTCATTGAGGACGGCGCGATTGTCGGCAAGGGCACGCACCGCGAGCTGATGGAAAACTGCAAGGTCTATCAGGAAATCGCGTATTCTCAGCTGTCGAAGGAGGAACTTGCGTCATGAGTGAAACGAAACGCCGTCCGGGCGGTCATCCCGGAATGCGCGGGCCGGGCGTACCGGGCGAAAAGGCGAAGGACTTCCGCGGTTCGCTGGGGAAGCTCATCCGCCACTGCAAGCCCTTCTATCCGGTCATTTGCATCGCGATTCTGGGCGACTTGGCGGGCGTCATTATCCGCCTGATCGGCCCGAACAAAATCAGCGAAATCACCAACCTGATTACCGCCGGGCTGCGCGGCGAGATTGACATGCCCGCCATCCAGAAAATCTGCATCACGCTGATAATTCTCTACGTCGTCGGCGCGCTGCTGAGTTTTATGACGGGGCTGGTGATGACCGTCGTCACACAGAAGGTCAACCGAGGCTTGCGTGACGGCATATCCCACAAAATCAACCGCCTGCCGGTCAGCTACTTCCAGTCCACCTCCACCGGCGACGTGCTCTCCCGCGTCACCAACGACGTGGACACCATCGGGCAGACGCTGCAGAACAGCCTGACCAGCCTTGTCTCCGCCGTGACGATGTTCATCGGCAGTGTCGTCATGATGCTCTCGACGAACTGGATCATGGCGCTGACGGCGATTGTGTCGTCGATGCTGGGCTTCGGGCTGATGCTGGGCATCATGAGCCGCTCGCAGAAGTACTTCGTCGCGCGCCAGCGGTGGCTGGGCGACCTGAACGGCCATATTGAAGAAATCTACACAGGGCACAATGTCGTCCGCCTCTTCGGCGCAGAGCAGCGCGAACAGCAGGCGTTCGACCGCATCAACAGCAAAATGCAGGAGACAGACTGGAAGAGCCAGTTCATGTCCGGCCTGATGATGCCGCTGATGGGCTTCATCGGCAATTTCGCGTATGTGGCGGTCTGCGTCGTCGGCGCGGTGCTGGCGATGAACGGCACGATTTCCTTCGGCGTGATTGTCGCTTTCATGATGTATGTGCGCCTGTTCACCTCGCCCCTGAGCCAGTTAGCACAGGCGGCGACGAACCTGCAATCCGCAGCGGCGGCGGCAGAGCGCGTCTTTGAGTTCCTCGAAGCGAAGGAAATGCCCGACGAATCCCACCTGCCCGCGCAGACGAAAACCGTCCGCGGCGAAGTGGCGTTCGACCACGTCCGCTTCGGCTACACGCCGGATAAAATCATCATTCACGACTTCTCCGAGCATGTGCAGCCGGGTCAGAAGGTTGCCATCGTCGGTCCGACCGGCGCGGGCAAAACTACGATGGTCAATCTGCTGATGAAGTTCTATCCGTTGGGCGGCGGCGAAATTCGCATTGACGGCGTGCCGCTGTCGCAGATGACGCGCGAGCATGTGCACGACCTCTTCGGCATGGTCTTGCAGGACACTTGGCTCTTCGAGGGCAGCATCCGCGACAACCTCTGCTACGGCAAGGAGGGCATTACGGACGAGCAGCTTGACCAAGTGACCCGCGCAACGGGGCTGTACCACCTTATCCACACCCTGCCGGAGGGTTACGATACCCTGCTTTCCGACAAACTGAACCTCTCCGCCGGACAGAAGCAGCTGATGACGATTGCCCGCGCGATGATTGAAAACGCGCCGATGCTGATTCTCGACGAAGCAACGTCCTCCGTCGATACACGCACAGAAATGCTGATTCAGCAGGCAATGGACACGCTGACGAAGGGACGTACCTCGTTCGTCATTGCGCACCGCCTTTCCACCATCAAGAATGCGGACAAGATTCTGGTCATGCGCCACGGCGACATCATCGAATCCGGCACGCACGAAGAACTGCTGCAAAAAGGCGGCTTCTACGCCGAGCTGTACAACTCGCAGTTCGAGCAGGCGTAACACATTTTCCAACTGCATAACAACCCCGGCAGCACACAAGGACGATTGTCCAGCGGCTGCCGGGGCTTTTCTATTGCGGCAGGATACGCTCTCCGTTTTTCCCCTGCAATGAAAAAGACCAGCATTGAGAGAAAACCTTCTCCCATGCTGGTCGGTCGCGCCCATTTGGCGCGACAATGTTGAGTTGGTCAAAAGAGCAGCTTGGGGGCGCGTCTGCGGACGCGCAAAGTTACTGGCAGGGACGCTTCGCTGCCTGCACCTTTGTTGAGCGCGTTGGGCATACTGGTCGCCCGCGGAACAGTTGGGGCGTTGCCCCAAGCCCCAGCAGGGGCGCCGCCCCTGCACCCTGCAAGGGGGAATTTCCCCCTTGACCCCTTTCGCGCGATTGAGTTGGTCGCTTTTCCCATACTCCTTCCGCGTGTTTATCCGATTATTTTGCTTCCTGCCCTAAATTTTTCCGTGCGGCGGAAAGCATCAGCTTCACGCGATTGAGCTGATTCACCTCACTCGCGCCGGGGTCAAAGTCCACCGCGCAGATATTCGCCTGCGGATACTTCTTTCTCAGCTGCTTGATAACCCCCTTGCCCACCACATGGTTCGGCAAGCACGCAAACGGCTGAATACACACAATATTCGGCACGCCCGTCAGCAGCAGTTCCGCCATTTCGCCCGTCAGGAACCACCCTTCGCCGTACTGGTTGCCCTGCGAAAGGAACGGGTCGGACAGCTCCGCAATCTGCTCAATATGCATCGGCGGTTCAAAGCGCTTGGACTTTTCCAGCGCCTTGAGTGCGGGACGCCGCAGCGCGCGAATGCCCTTCACGCCCAGTACCGCACTCGCTTCACTTGTCCAGCCCTTGCCTAAATATTCGTGCTTGAACTTGCCGTTGTAAACGGAGTAGTTCATGAAGTCCATCAGGTCGGGCACAACGGCTTCCGCGCCCTCTTCTTCCAGCAAATCGACCAGATGGTTATTCGCCACGGGCATATACTTCACCAGAATTTCGCCGACGATGCCCACGCGCGGCTTCCTCATGTCCTCGTGAATCGGCAGATGGTCAAAGTCGTCCACCAACTGCTGGCAGATGTCGCCGTAGCGTCCCGTGCCGTTCACCAGATGGTCGATGATCTTCTGCGACCATATTTCCGCCAGCCGGTTGGCGCTTCCCGCCTCGATTTCGTAGGGGCGCACCCGGTACAGGCAGCGCATCAGCAAATCGCCGAAAACAATCGCCTGTGCCGCGCCGATGAGCATCGGCAGGGTGAAGCGGAAGCCCTCGTTCGTTTCCATGCCGTTGGCGTTAATGGAGATAACCGGGATATGCCCCAGTCCGGCTTTCGCCAGCGCGCGGCGGATGAAACCGACGTAGTTGCTTGCGCGGCAGCAGCCGCCCGTCTGCGTCATAGCAAGGGCAAGGCGGTCGGTGTCGTACTTGCCGGACAGCACGGCTTCCATCATCTGCCCGACGGTGATGATGGACGGATAGCAGGCGTCGTTGTTGACGAATTTGAGGCCCGTGTCAATGGCGGAGCGTGTATCGTTTTCCAGCATGACGATGTGATACCCGTGCTTCTCCAGCACCGGCTGAAGCAGACGGAAATGAATCGGTGACATGTTCGGCGCAAGAATGGTGTAGCCCTTCTTCTGCATGTCGCGGGTATATTCCACGCGATGATACGTCGCGGGCACAGGATGCGCCACGATGCCGCGCTTTTCGCGCTGCGCCATCGCCGCCAGCAGCGACCGCACGCGGATGCGCGCCGCGCCCAGCGAGTTCACCTCGTCAATCTTGATGAGCGTATACAGCTTGCCGCAGCGTTCCAGAATCTCCGCCACCTGATCGGTCGTCACGGCGTCCAGCCCGCAGCCGAAGGAGTTGAGCTGAATCAGCTCCAAATCATCCCGCTGGCTGACAAACTGCGCCGCCACATACAGGCGGGAATGGTACACCCACTGGTCGCTCACGCGCAGGGGATGCTCGCCGTGGAAGGAAGCAGGGATGCTGTCCTCAGTCAGCACCGCCAGCCCATAGGAGGCAATCAGCTCCGGCATTCCGTGGTTAATTTCCGGGTCAACGTGATACGGGCGACCCGCCAGCACGATGCCCTTCCGATGGTTTTCCTCCATCCATTGCAGCACCTTCAGACCCTCGGCGCGCACGTCGGTCTTGGCGCACTGCTGCTCGTCCCAGCCCGCGTGAACCGCGTCGCGCACCTCCTGCTCCGGAATATTGAAGGTCTTGCGGAAGAAGCGCACAAGCGTGTCCGCCGCCGTTTTTTCGCTGGTCAGCGCGAGGAACGGTTTAAGCATCCGCACGCGCCCTTCGGTCACATCCTCGACGTTGTTGGCGATGTTCTCCGGATTCGCCACAACCATCGGACAGTTAAAGTGGTTTTGGGTCTTCATATCCTCCTGCCGCTCGTAGAACACGCTCGGATAGAAGATTGTCCCGACGCCCTGGTCAATCAGCCACTGCACATGCCCATGCGCCATCTTCGCCGGATAGCACTCGCTTTCCGACGGGATGGACTCCATGCCCTTTTCGTAGATTGCGCGGCTGGACGCGGGAGACAGCACCACCCGGAAGCCCAGCTTCGTCAGCAGCGTCATCCAGAACGGGAAGTTCTCATACATGTTCAGCACGCGGGGAATGCCCAGTTCGCCGCGCGTGGCTTGTTCGGCGGTCAGCGGCTGATAGTCGAACATGCGCTTGAGCTTGTACGCCATCACGTTCGGGCCTTTTTCGCCCGTTGCGGTTTTGCCCAGCCCCTTTTCGCAGCGGTTGCCCGTGATGTGCCGCCGTCCGCCGGGGAAGAGGCTGACCGTCAGCATACAGTGGTTCGTGCAGCCCTGACAGCGCGCCGTCCGCGTCTGCCACTGCAAGCCCAGAATGTCCTGAATCGGCAGGGTAGAGGAGGGTGTAGCGCTGCCCGACGCCCGGTCGCGCGCAATCAGCGCCGCACCGAACGCGCCCATCATGCCGGAAATATCCGGGCAGACGGCTTCCACGCCCGCAAGCTGCTCGAACGCGCGCAGCACCGCCTTGTTGTGGAACGTGCCGCCCTGCACGACGATATGCTGCCCCAGTTCCTTCGGATCAGCGAGCTTGATGACCTTGAACAGCGCATTCTTGATGACCGAGCACGCCAGACCCGCACTGATGTCCTGTATCGTCGCGCCCTGCTTCTGCGCCTGCTTGACGTTGGAGTTCATGAACACAGTGCAGCGCGTTCCCAAATCAACCGGGGCGGGCGCGAAGAGGGCTTCTGCTGCGAATCCTTCCGCTGTGTAGCCCATCGAGTTTGCGAAATTTTCCAAGAAGCTGCCGCAGCCGGACGAACACGCTTCATTCAGCAGAATCGTGTCCACCGAGCCGTTTTTCAGCTTGATGCACTTCATGTCCTGCCCGCCGATATCCAGCACACAGTCCACTTTCGGGTCAAAGAACGCCGCCGCGGTGCAGTGCGCAATCGTCTCCACCTCGCCGTCATCAAGCCGGAACGCCGATTTCAGCAGGCTTTCGCCGTAGCCGGTAGAGCAGGAGCGCGCAATCACCGCCGTGTCGGGCATCTTCTCCATCAGTTCGCGCATCGCCGTACGCGCCGTCTCAATCGGGCTGCCGGAATTGCCCGCGTAGTAGCTGTACAGCAATTCACCCTTTTCGCCAATCAGCGCGACTTTCGTCGTCGTCGAACCCGCGTCAATGCCCAGATAGCACTTGCCGGAATACGTTGCCAAATCGCCGCGCTGCACCTTTGCCTGTGCGTGGCGGCGGTTGAACGCCGCGTATTCCTCCTGATTGCGGAACAGCGGCGGCAGGTGCTTCAAGCCGAAGGTCAGCATGACGCCGTGTTCGAGGCGTTCGAGCAGGCTATCCATCGGCACGGCTTCGTCCTCGCCGCCCGAAAGCGCCGCCATCGCCGCGCCCGTCGCCGCAAAGAGGTGCGAATTTTCCGGCACAATCGCGGTTTTCTCCGTCAGGTGCAGGGTACGGACAAACGCCTGCCGCAGTTCAGACAGGAAGTGCAGCGGCCCGCCCAAGAACGCCACATGCCCGCGAATCGGCTTGCCGCACGCCAGCCCGGAAATCGTCTGGTTCACAACCGCCTGAAAAATCGACGCCGCCAGATCCTCACGCGCCGCGCCCTCGTTAATCAGCGGCTGAATGTCGCTCTTGGCAAACACGCCGCAGCGCGCCGCAATGGGATACAGCTCATGATAGCGCTTTGCCAGTTCGTTCAAGCCGGGCGCATCGGTTTTCAGCAGCGCCGCCATCTGGTCGATAAAAGACCCCGTGCCGCCCGCGCACACGCCGTTCATGCGCTCTTCCAATCCGCCGGTGAAATAGATAATCTTCGCGTCCTCGCCGCCCAATTCAATGGCGACGTCGGTCTGCGGCGCGGCCTTCTGCAGCGCTTCCGCCACCGCGACGACCTCCTGTACGAACCCGACGCGCAGCGCTTCCGCCAGCGAAATTGCGCCCGATCCGGTCATGCGCACTTTCACGCGGCACGCGCCGAGTTTCTTCCGCGCTTCCCGCATCATCTCCGCCAGCGTCTCCTGCGTATGCGCGCAGTGGCGGCGATATTCGCCCCAGACCATTTCTCCCGCTTCGTTCAGCAGCACCAGCTTGACGGTGGTAGAACCGATGTCAATGCCCGCATAATAATAGGTGTTTGTTTCCATTCCAGTACCTCGTCCGTCGGGCTTTCCGCTGCCACCACCAGCGAAAACGCCCGGATAATGATTGGTTTTTCGTTCTGCGCGCTCTGCCGTTTCTCCCGCAGCGAGGTGCAGTCCGAATCGTTTTAATTCGCCATCAACCGCGAAAAATCCTCTTGCTTTTGCAGGAAAAGTCGTGGGTTTTTGTTCAATCGGATGCGATTGCTTAAAAACATGATTTTCATACTATTCCCAGTGCGGAAAAGGCATCGCCCGACGCGCCGCCGAGTTGTGCGGTGTTGCTTATACTATTTCCAAATGAGAATGCGCCAAGATGCGCCGCGAATTTTTCGTTCTGGCTAACGGGAGTGAAATGCAGCGTAGCAGTGCTACGCTAAATGGAACGACCGGACGCCAGTGCGGAAAAGGCGCAAGCAGATGGCGCAGGTGAATTTGGAAATAGTATTATAAGTAAAAGAATCCCCGTCAGCCCACGAATCGGGTAGACGGGGAAGCATGGAAGAGAGAAATCTACGGCGTTGTGCAGGAGCCGCATAAGGCGTATTGCTGTATGCTTTTGTATTTCAGGCATCTGCCTTCGGGCGTTGCGTGCAAGGCATTGTGCCCTGCACGTCCTTCATCATACCGCGCCTTTCCCATAAAATCAACCCGGTTTGCACACACCAAAATGTGTACTTCCATATTTCTCCCTTGAAATCCACAAAAAATACACTTTGCGCTGTTTATTCGCCATTCTCCAGCTCTGCCAGAATTGCCGGAACTTTCGCGGCTTCCGCCGGATCAAGCGGCGGATAATCCGGGTTCACATCCATCAGCACATCCAGCAGAATTTCGCTCATCAGGTAGCGCGTGAACCACTTGTCATCCGCCGGAAGGACGTACCATGGGGATTCCTTCGTCGCGGTCGCATTGATGGCATCCTCGAACGCTTCGTCATACTGCTTCCACAGGCGGCGTTCGCGCATGTCATCCACCGAGAGCTTCCAGTGCTTATCCTCGCGTTCCAGCCTGTCCAGGAAGCGGCGCTTCTGCTCGTCACGGCTGACGTTCAGGTACACCTTGACGACGCGGTAGCCGTTCTCGTAAAGGTACTGTTCCCAATTGCGAATCTGCTGATAGCGCTTGGGGTAGAAATCCGGGTCGTCCGTCACGCGCGACGGCATGGCATAGCCCTTCTCCATGTGGTGCACGCGCGTCACGAGAACGTCCTCGTAGTGGCTGCGGTTCATCACGCCGATTTTCCCGCGCGGCGGAACGGTGCGGATGATGCGCCAGAGATAATCATGGCTGAGTTCTTCCTTGCTGGGCGCTTTGAATGCCGCGACTTCCAGCGCCGCCGGGTTCAGCTGTCCAAACACTTTTTTGATGAGGCTGTCCTTGCCCGCCGCGTCACGCGCCTGAATGGCAATCAGGATGCCCTCGCGCCCCTGCGCATAGAGTTTATCCTGCAGTGCCACCGCTTCCGCAAGGTTCTCCAGTGTCTGCGCCTTGAGCGTCTTTTTATCCACGAACTCCGGCGCGCCCGTCTCCGCGTCCTTCAATTCGAGCTTCTTGCTGCCATCCCAGCGGTAGTCTTTCAACGACACAATGCCCATGATGCTTTCTCCTTACAAGGGAGGTTCTCCCTTGACCTTTTCGCACGATTGAGTTGGTAACTTTTTCATACTGCATTCGTGTGTTTACGCAGGGATTTCGCCTCTGCGGAGGCGACAGGGGGGCAATGAAAACAGACGAATGTCTGCGGTCGCCCCCTTGACCCCTTCGCCTTCGCTTCCGAATGTTATTATATGGTAGTGTTTATTGAGGGAACGAAAGGCACACTAACTAAAAACTTTCGGTCAAAACCAATAAACAGGAGTGTGCGCACCGAAGGTTTCCAAAGGGCGATCGGAAAGCCCTTTGGTCGCCTCCGCAGAGGCGATTCCCCCTGCAACATGACCATAATGTCACAAAAGCGTACACCGCGAAGCCATCCAAGAGGGCAATCGCCATGCCCCTCTTAAATCTGCATCGAGGGGAACACACTCGTGTGTTCCACCAATTCCGCACGGAACCGCTGCACCAAGCGCACCTGCGGCTCGCTGTCGCTCATCACCCGCATCGTCAAATCCGTCACGCCCGTGCTCGCCAGCGCCTGTTTCGTCTGCTGGAGCAAACGCGTGCCCAAGCCCTTGCGCTGGAACTCCGGCACGATATACAGCCCCATAACCTCCGCCGACGTGTACTGCCCCGCGGCGACGCACGCACCAACCAGATTCGACCCATACAGGATGCCCAGCGCGGCGAAATTCTGCCGATTCATCTGCTGAAGCAGGAAGCCGTGGTCAAAGTAGCTGAACCCGGCGCCGCGCATCCGCGACACCAAATCCATCTGCTCCTGCACGGTGTTGAGCGGAAGCGTGATGCACGAGCAGTTGAACAGCTGCGGCACTTCGTCAGGGTCGTTCAGGCGCACCAAATCCTCGGTGTAATCCATCTTGAAGCCGTTGTGCTCATAAAACGCCAATTGGCGCTCGTCCTGCACATCCACGGCTGTGTACAGCCGTGCCGCCGCACCGGGCGCTTGATTGCGCAGCTGCCGCGCGCGCGCCGCAAGCGACCCCAGCAGCCAGTATTCGCCTTCCGGCTTGCTGGTCATGCTGAAATAGATGTTGACCGGGCGCGAAGGGAAAATCGTCGGCTGATACTGATAAATCAGGAATCCCTCGCCGACGGGGGTGTTCTGGTCGTCCTTGACGAAGAATACGTCCTCTTTCGGCAGACCCTTGTAAAATTCGTTCGGTTGCGTCACCTGCATGGCTTATTTCCTTTCTTCGGCGGTCTGAATGCGGCCGTCATCCAGCAGCACGGCGATGAACATCGGCACAAGCGCGAGCATCATCACCCCATAAAGTATTCCGTTGTTGATGGCAGACTTGTCCAGCGCAAATTCCACGGCGATGCACACGCCCGCGCCAAGCAGCAGCATCACAATGCGCGCGATGCTGATTCTTTTCAGCCCATCCCGGCGGATGCAGCGGGTCAGGCGTGATGCCAGCAGCACCGCCAGCGTCAGCGCCGCCATGAGCATATTCAGGCGGACAAAGCCGAAGCGGATAAGCTCATCCGCGCGCCACGAATCGAGCAGCACCTGCATCACGCTGATGATGGTCAGCCCGGTTTCCAGCGTCCGCCCGGCAATTTTCTGCCTGCGCCCTTGCACCAGCACAATCACGAGCGCGACTGCCGCAACGATGGCTTCATATGCCCAAACCAACATCTGCCCGTCCTCATTCTGGAAAGGCAGGAAGTACCAGCAGATATCGTCCATCTGTTTGCTGAAGCCCTGCCCCGTGAAACCCTCGGCAAGGCGCAGACCGCACAGCGCCAGCAGCGCGCCGGGCGTCACCGCGTCCAGCAGAGGCAGCGCTTTCTGCTTCGTCAGTTTCGCATACAGCGCAATCGCGCCCATGCCGCCGAGGATGCCGCCATAGAGCGTATAACCGCCCTGCCAGAACTGCCAGAAGAACGAGCTGCCGCCCAAATCAACCATGATGTACGAATACCGGGCAAGCATATACAGCACGCGTGCGCCCACCAATGCCCCAAAGCCGCCAACCGTGCAAATCGCCGCGCGGGTGTCCAGCGGGAGGCGCTTGCGCGAGCACAGCAGCGTCAGCACCAAACCGCACAGGACGCTGACGGCAGCGGTCAAGCCATATTTCGTCAGAAAGAAGATGTCGGGATTCCAATAATCAATCTCTTCTGACTCCATCAGCGGCTGCACCACGTCCACAATCCGTGCGGAAGGCGACGGCACAAGCAGCAGCACTGCAATGGGCAAGGCAATCAGCAGCAGGGCGCACCAAATCGCTGCATTTTGTTTTTTCATTTTTTCTGGGTACTCCTTCAATTCCGCCGAAGCCGACGGGTTTCTTTTTTTTGCTGATGCGGAGAATTTCGCAGAACTCCGCAGAATATATTATACTTGCTTTTTCCCCAGTTGACAAGCTGTAATCCGGATTCTTTCAGCTATCCATCACAAATTTTCTGTTACAAATTTCCGCCCGCGCTCAGCACCAGCAGCGCGATTCCCAGCGCCAATGCCCCCGAAATCACGCCGTGCAGCGCCTGCCACGCCAGCTGTTCACCCAGCCGCATCAATCCCTGCGGGTACAGCGCGCGGTTCTGCATGATGACCGCGCATCCGCCGAAACCCGTCGCTGCGGACAGGAGCGCAATCCGCAAAGGCAGAGGTGCCGGCAGGTTCGCGATCGTCACCGCGCCCGTCGTGACTTCCAGCAGCGTCGTCAGCGGGAGACGCATCGCATCAGGCAGGAAGTCCGTCAGCGTCGCAAGCACGCGAAGCATCGTCATCGTACCGCAGACAAGGAGCATGGTTCGGGCGCTGTCCTCCACCGCGCGTGCGAAGGAGACAGGGGACATTGCTGCTTCTGGCACTTTTTCAGCGGATGTAACCCTCGTCCACCGTTTCGCCAGTCGCCCCGCGCAGCAGCCGCCCGCCAGCACGCTCAGCAGCACAATTGCCCCCGCGATTCGGCTGTTCAGCCAGCTTCCGATTGTCCCCAGCAGGAACATCGGGCTCATCGTCGCGCAGGAGACCGCCAGCGCCTTCTGTTCCCGGTGCGGACGGCTGCCCTGCATCGCCAGCAGCCGCGCACCCGTCGGCGACCCGCCGCACCAGCCCAGCAGCATCAGCAGTCCGGGCTGCATGTCGCGTCCGCATCGGCTCACCAGCATCTGCGACAGCGTCAAGTACGGGAACAGCCCCGGCATCACGCTGCGCACGAACAGCGCACACGCCGCTTCCGCTGCCGCCATCGTCTCCGGCGCGCGCAGGAGCAGCAGCGCCATCATCCCTGCCAGCAAAATCCGCATTTTCGTCCCTGCCTTTCTGGGGAAAGGATATGCGGCGGTTGACAAGTTTCATTCGGGAAGGTACAATTGAAGGAGATAGGAGGAGAATCCCCATGAAAGACACCTTCCTCATGATTGACGGCAACAGCCTGCTGCACCGGGCTTTCCACGCCCTCCCGCTGATGGACGCGGGCGGCGTTTACACCAATGCGATTTACGGCTTCCTGACCATGATGCTCAAAGCGATTTCAGACGAAAACGCCCGCTATCTCGCGGTCTGCTTCGATGAGCACGCGCCGACGTTCCGTCACACGGCATATCCCGACTACAAAGCGGGACGCGCCGCGACGCCGGATGAACTGCGCCAGCAGTTCGCCACCATTCGGACGCTGCTGCCGGAAATGGGCATCCAGGTTTTCTCCTTGCAAGGCTGGGAGGCGGACGATCTTCTCGGCACGCTGTCCAAACTGGGTGAGGACGCCGGGGTCAGCCCCGTCATCCTGACCGGCGACCGCGATGCGCTCCAACTGGTGTCCGATACGACGCAGGTGCTGTTCACCCGCAAAGGCATCAGCGAAACGACGCACTTTACACCCGCCATGGTGTACGAAGTGTATGGCTTCTCGCCGGAGCAGGTGGTGGACTGGAAGGGGCTGGCGGGAGACAGCAGCGACAACATCCCCGGCATCCCCGGCATCGGCGACAAAACCGCTGTGCGCCTGCTGCACCAGTACGGGACGCTGGACAATATCCTCGCACATGCGGGCGAAGTGAAGGGCAAACTCGGCGAAAAACTCGTCACATGGGCGGATCAGGCGAAAATGTGCCGCGAACTGGCGACGATTCGCCGCGACGCACCGATTTCGTTCTCCCTCAAGGCGTGCGCCATGCCGGACTTCCGGCATGGAATTCCCGCGCTGGAAAAGCTGAAGCTGAACAGCATCATCCGCCGCCTGCAAGCGCCTGACGATGCGCCCGCGCCGGATACCGCGGCAGAGGAAACACCCTTGACGCTCCTGCCCTTTGCAGACGCTGCCCCGATTTCCTCCGGCGCTGATCTGACCGCGTGGCTCACCGCCCTGCCGGACAGTGCCCGCCCGATTGCCATCGCGCTGGATGACACAGTGCTGACGTGCGCGGCACAGGATTTGTCCTGCTGTCAGGCGGCACTCGGCGGCGATCTGCTCACCCCCGGCGCAGACCCGGAGGACTTGCTCCGCGCTCTCGCGCCCGACCTCGCCGCTCACCCCGCCGTCATCCACGACGGCAAAACGCTGTGGCACCGCCTGAACCGCGCGAAGCTCCCCATGCCGGAGGGCTATGCGTGGGACGTGCAGCTCGGCGCATACCTGCTTGACCCGCAGCGCAAGAGTTACAGTCTGGACGCGCTGTGCGGCGATTTGCCCGCCGACGCGCGCGGAATGCTCTCGCTGTGCCGGTGGCAGCAGACGAACATTGACCGCATGGGGATGAGCCACCTGATGCGCGATGTGGAGATGCCGCTTTCCGGCGTGCTGTACCGCATGGAGGATATCGGCTTCACCGTCGATACGGCGTTCCTGCGGCAGCTGGGCGAGCGCTACACGCAGGAAATTGAGCAGAGCAAGCAGCAGGTGTTCGCCGCCTGCGGAACAACCTTCAACCTCAACAGCACTCAGCAGCTGGGCGACGTGCTGTTCGATAAATTGCAGCTGCCGCACGGCAAAAAAACCGCGCGCGGCTACTCCACCTCCGCCGAAGTGCTGGAGGGCTTGCAGGACATCGCGCCGGAGGTCATCACGCCGCTATTGCGCTATCGGCAGCTGACGAAGCTCAATTCGACCTACGTCGAGGGTCTTCTGCGCCTGACGGATGCGTCCGGGCGCGTCCATTCCACCTTCGACCAAGTCGCCACCGCCACCGGGCGCATTTCGTCCAGCGAGCCGAATTTGCAGAACATTCCCGTCCGCACGGAGGAGGGAAAAGAAATCCGTCAGGCGTTCCTGCCCCGCGAGGGCTGGGTGCTGCTGGACGCGGACTACAGTCAGATTGAGCTGCGGCTGATGGCGCACTTCTCCGGCGACCACGCACTGGTGGAAGCCTTCCGCACGGGGCAGGACGTTCACGCGCGCACGGCCAGCGAAATCTTCGACGTGCCGCTGGATGAGGTGGATTCTACGCTCCGCTCCCGCGCAAAGGCGGTTAATTTCGGCTTGATTTACGGCATCAGCGGATTTGGTCTTGCGAAAAACACGGGCGTGAGCCGTCAGGAGGCGCAGGAGTTCATCAACCGCTATTTTCGAAAGTATCCGGGCGTCAAGCGCTTCATGGACAGCGCCGCCGAAGACGGGCAGCACAACGGCTACGCGCTGACGCTGATGGGGCGTCGGCGGTATCTGCCGGAGCTGAAGAGCGACAAGGCGGTTGTGCGCGAGTTCGGCAAGCGCGCCGCCATGAATACGCCCGTGCAGGGGACGGCCGCGGATATTATCAAGCTGGCGATGGTACGGGTGGATGAAGCCTTGCGCCGGGAGGGGCTGAAAAGTCGGCTGATTTTGCAGGTGCATGACGAACTGCTGCTGGAATGTCCGCCGGAGGAAGTGGAAAAAGCGGGGAAGCTGCTGAAGGATGCGATGGAGCATGTGATTGAGCTGCGCGTGCCGCTGTTGGCGGAGGTGCATCAGGGAACAAATTGGGCAGAAGCCAAGTAAGGATAGGGAAAGGGTAAAAGAGGATAAACACGCGGAAGGGGCATGGAGAAGCGACCAACTCAATCGCGCGGAGGGGTCAAGGGGGGATCCCCCTTGCGGAGTCCAGAGGCAGCGCCTCTGGTGGGGTTTGGGGCAACGCCCCAACTGTTGCACGGGCGACCAGTATGTCAAACGCGCTCAACAAAGGCGCAGGCAGCGAAGCGTCCCTGCCAGTAACTTTGCGCATCCGCAGATGCGCCCCCAAGCTGCTTTACCCATCAACTCAACATTGTCGCGCCAGATGGGCGCAACCGACCTTCCGCCCAAAACGCCAAACGCGGAACACAGCATACACAGCTGCATTCCGGCGCTTTTTGTCAAGCAGACTTATTCCATCACAATCCAAACATACGTCGTGCCGTCCGCCATCGTGTATTCGCGAATGTTGCTGGCGGGGTAGTTTTCAGGTTCGCGCAGATACGTCAGGCTGAGCCGCACATCCGCCGAAGTCACATTCATTTCGAGGAAGACGGGCGTTCCTTCGTCACTGGTGTCGCGGGAGCAGAATGCCGCCCAGTTTTCCTCCGCCATTTCATGGTAGGTGTCCTTAAATGATGCATCTCTGGCCGAAATCATCAGCCTTATCGCAGCGAATACAGAGAAGATGCGTTTAACGTCTCTGTACAGCGTTTCGCCATCGTCGGGTTCTTGATACGTCAGCAGCGAATATGTGCCGTCGTGGTTGTCCAGCAGCTGCAAGCGCACCCAGCTTTCGCAGCCTGCCATCATGTGATGCGGGTCATATTTTTCTGTCGGGACTTCATTGGGGCTGAAAACACCATGCAGAGCGGCAATCTCCATCGTGATGATATCATCGTCGGATGTGACGCTAATGGGGATTACCATGCACGTTTCCATCACTGCGCCTTCTCGTTTGGAACCCGCATTGAAAAGCAGAATCATCGACTGCGCCGCCGCAAGCGCGGACGATGCTTTGATGACGGCTAATGGTGCATCTGCTGTAGTGGACAGGTTCATGGCTGTATCAACGGATGTATCTGCAAAAGCAGACGCAGTGCTGAAACAGAGGATAAATGCGGTTAGCAATGCTATGATACGATGTTTCAATCGGACGCACCTCGCTTTATTTCTTGATGGTCTCGAAGCAAAATCCCCCGTCAGCCGGACATCATCATCCGCTGGCGGGGGATTCGTATCCCTATCAATACTCGTAAATCGTAATCAGCCCGCCCATGTTGTCCAACGACATGGTGTAGTTGCTGGTCTTGCGGCTGATGCTGACGGAGAAGGTGCTGCTGTCGTCGCCCACCTGCTGGCGGACGATTTCGTACTTCAGCTGACCGTCCTCAAACACGGCAATGTGCGGGTGCGCCATCAGGTACTCGATGTACTCTTCCAAGCACATGTCCAGATGGTGCATCACCGTTGCGTTCGGAATGCCCACGAAGCGGAACAGATTCATCTCCACGTTCACGCCCGTCTTGTAGGCGCGGCTGATGGTGCCCTTCGTCGGGAAGTCCTGCAGCGGGAAGCGGAACACAAGCCCGTACTTCCAGCTGTTTTCGTACATCCACTTGCCCTGCTCACTCTCGGAGAACACCATCTTGTTCAATTCGTCATTGCCGTTCTCGTAGAGGTACAGCGTGAAAGCCAAGCCGGAGTTATATTCGCTCGTGCCGGGCAGGTTGATGCTCTTCTTTGTGGCGGCAATCAGCTCATCGTCCGTCCACGCGCTGTGGCGGCCTTTCAAGCGGTTGTATTCCGCGTCCCAGAGCGTTTGCTGGTCGGAAATGCTGCGGTACGCCTCACGGACGACATAGCCCTCCAGCCCCGCTTCTTTTGCGGCATTGAGCGCATCCAGCAGGGCATTCGCCGCCACCGGGAACAGCCGCTGGTCGGAATTGCGCCAAATGCTCTTCGTCACGCCCATGCTCCGCGCATAGGTCATGATGGACACCAGCGATGATTCGTCAAAATCCGACGGGCGGGAATGCCACTCGTTGACCAGCAGCAGGCCGCCCAGCATCACGTCCTGACGCGACACCGTGACCGTGCCGGGGTTATCCAGCGGATAATTCGTCAGGTCGACAATGGAGATGCCTTCCTGCGTGTCCGGCGTAGGCCAGTCGGCACTGATGTTGTTGTTCGCCGTCAGACGGTCTTGCAGCTCCTGCACTTCCTGCCGATACGCTTCGTAGCGCTCCGTGTTGCGCTTCTCCACCTCGGCGCGCTGCTCATTGACGTTGCGCACACGCATGGCGTAGAGCAGATTGCTGCCGAACAGGCACAGCACCGCCACCGCCGCCAGCACCGCCGTCGTCGCAATCAGGAACGTCAGCGAACTGACGCGCTTCTTCCCGGATGACTTCTTCATATACGAAAAACACCTGCCTTTTCGGGTGAAACCCTTTCATCAGGATGCCCGCGCGGCAGAAAATCAGTCAGCACAGGCACATTCTCTATCTCTATTCGCCGCGCAAGGGCGATTTTCCTGCTTGCGGAGAAAATCTGCATCAAAAAGCGTGTTGATTGAATGACTTTTCCTGCGCGGGACACAATAACAACGTCGCAGGGAGCGATTTCCCTGCAATCTGGAAGATTGAAAGGGGATTTTTTAATGCAAACCAGTTGGATAACGCGGAAGCGCCTGTTGATGGCGCTGTCACTGTGTTCCTGCGCCGTTCTGCTTGCGTCCTGCCGCGCCAGCGCCGACACGCGCACGGGTCAGGCGGATGGCTACGGCGGCATCCTGCGCGTGCAGGTGATGATGGAGGACGGCGCCATCAGCGCCGTGAACATTCTGGAGCAGCATGAGACGGACGGCATCGGCAGCCGCGCGCTGGATATTCTGCCGGACGAGATGATTCGCATGAACACATGGGATGTGGATGTCGTGACGGGCGCAACGACGACGAGCAATGCCCTGCGTGAAGCCGTCCGCGTCGCCCTGAACGCGTCGGACACAATGGACGAGGCAACGGGCAATCCGGCAAACCGCGCGGGTCAGGCGGTTCGCGAGGGCATCGGCATGGCAGCGACCGGGCGCGTCGGGCCGGGCAAGGATGACGAGGACGGGCAGGTTTACTCCTTCAACGTCGTGTTTGCGCACGGGACGTTCGACGAGGACGGGCGCATCGTGTCGATGGCGGTTGACCAGCTCGAAGTGGCAACGCCGAATTACAGCGGCGCGTCCATGCCTCAGTTCAGCGGCTTTCCGGGACAGGGCGGCTATTCGCTCTGGGATGACAATACCGGGAAGGTCGTCGGCTACACCGAGGACAGCGAGGACAACTACATGCAGGAAATTGCCGCATGGACGAGCAAGCGCGCCCGTGGAGAGGATTACCAGCTGACGAGCGGTTCATGGCGCGAGCAGATGGACGCCTATCAGAACATGATGGTCGGCATGACGGTGGACGAGGTAGAGACGTGGTTTGGGCGGTACTTTTCCGCCGAGAACGGCCACCCGTTGACGGAAAATTCCTCTTCCGACGCTGATCGCGCCCGCTGGGAAGCCTTCTCCGACGACGACCGCGCCCGCGCCGCCGACATTGTCTCCGGCGCCACCATGTCCCTGCGCGACGCCCACGGCGACATCCTTACCGCCATCCGCCGCGCGTGGGAAGATGCGCAGAAGAGCGAATGAGGGGGGAGACCCAAGGGGCGTTGCCCCTTGACCCCAGCAGGGGCGCTGCCCCTGCACCCTGCAAGGGAGAATGAAACGGGACGAAGTCCCCTCCCTTGACCCTTCCGCGCGATTCAGTTGGTGACACTTTCATGCAGTGCCCGCGTGTTTATCCGATGAACCTTCGGTTCAAGCCAACAAACATGAAACCCTAAAAGTTGCGGCGCCGAAGGTTTCCAAAGGGCGATCGCAGGTTTCACCTGTTTTCATGCCCTTTGGTCGCCGCCGCAGCGGCGAAACCCCTGCCGCACGAATCAGCTTTCGATTCGTGCGGCTTTTTCTTCGATGGCTTTCATCAAAGCATCAAGCTCCGGCATTTTCTCTCGCACTGGCGCAAGCGTGTTCCGCACAACCTCCGCTTCCCGCGCTTCATGTGTCACCAGCATCGCCACCGCATAGGCAGGAAGCGCATAGTCCACCATGCGAAACATCACCTGCCGTATTGCTGCGCCGGCTTTTCCACGATAGAGCGCCGTAAATTCACCCGGTTCACCTGCCAGAAGTTCCGCAACCACCCCATCGCTCAGCAGAAGTTTCCATGCAGTATATGACAGCCGCGCCTCGCTTTCCAGCACCTGTTTCATCAGCCCATACGCCTTCTGTGCATCACACTGAACCATCAGCGCAATCTGCGCTCGCTGAAAGACGCAGATTGCATCCTGACATGTCTTCACTGTTGCAGGCTGCGGAATGTTTTCAATCGAAACATCTGTCACCTCCACCCCGCCATTCGCCTTCATACGCGCGAAATACAGCCACTCCGCCAATTGTTCCGGATCTCGAAGCATCCGTGCGATTGCCATCGGCGATGCGATAAACCGCTCATCCATCGGCAGAATGCACGTCATCACCAGCACCACGCCGCCCATCGCCAGTTCGCACAGCACCAGCGACACCGGCTGCCCCAGCGTCAGCAGGGTCAGCACGCCGAACAACACCGCCAGCGCCCCGCCATACAGCAGGGGACAGAGCGTGTACAGCGTCACGTCGTGCCGAGAGGCATCCTCCGGCGGAAGCAGATACGGCTGATAGCGCAGACGACTTTGCGCCGGGGCTTGAATGCGCACGAACGCCCCCGCGCCGTCCGCCTGATAGACCCGCCCGAACGCCTCGTAACGCACGAGCTTCCAGCCAAAGTGCCTGCCGACCAGCATTTTCGGCACATCTTGCAGCAGATACGTCACGACCGCCGTCAGTGCCAGCCCCAGATACGTCGCCAGATTCCGCTCTTCATTCGTCCCGACAGTCAGCTGTGCGTTCACGCCGATTAGTGCCGCGCAGAACAGTACCGCTGCCAGCAGGATGCTGCCCATCCGCAGGAGCGGAAACAGGCGCTGAAATGTCCGATTCTTCATTCTTGCGCTTCCTTTGCCTTTCTTGCTTCGTAGATTGCCTTTTCCTGCGCCATCCGTTCTATCGTCCACTGATAGCAGCGCGGCATGGTCGTATGGCGGATGCGGCGCAGGAACTGCTTGCGGCACTGCTCCGCCTTCTGCTCGTCGCCGTCGCGCAGCAGATGCACCGCATACGCCGTGCGCCAGACAAGCGGCTGCTTTTCATGCTTGCGCAATTCCTTCTGCATGTACAGCGTGTCATACTCTTTCAGGAAGTATCCCGGCTTGTCCAGCGCCAGTTCACACAGAACGCCGCGCGGAATCAGCTGCCACCAAAGGCGCTTCGTCTGCTCCCGATGCTCCTGCGCCAGCATAGTCAGGATGTCCAGCGCCTCTTCGTAGCGGTTCTGCATCACCAGCCACGCGGAACGGTTAATCATGAGCGCCGCATCATTCTGATCCTGAATTTTGTCCGGCGGCGTGAAGTACTCCTCCGGCATTTCCGTGAGCAGGCGATCCGTCAGGTTCTCCGCCAGCAAGCACTGCATCTGCCACATTTTGCGCCGCTTTTCGGGCTGGAATACTTTCCGAATTTCGCTTGGCGGCATGATGATGCCGAGAAACGCATACCCCCACGCCAGCACAAGGCAGGCAATGGCGGATGCTGTCCCATACAAATTGACTGCCAGCGCATAGAACAGTATCGCCAGCGCCGTCTGCACGTAAAACAACGCCGTCCGCGCCCGTTCCTGCTGCCTGCCCGTTTCCTTTTCCCACGGAACAGCCGCCAGCAGTATGCCCACCTTGCGCTCCGCCGCCGGAAGGTACTGCACGCGCCAGCCGACGGTTTTCCTGCGGATATATTGAAGAAAGTACAAAGCCACCAGCTGTATTCTGCAGCCGTACAGCACCAGAAGCAGCGTATACAGCAGCATATGCAGTGCCAATGCTATGATCAATCCGCAGATAAGCGGCGGCACAGCAAACACCATCAGCATCAGCGCATCATCCGTTATCTCGATGAGCGGCAGAAGCAGGCATAAAAACGATGCAATACCCATGATGAATATTCCCAGTGCCAAGTATCCCCGCAGTTTCTGCATCATTCTTCTCCTTTTCGCGGTCATCCGTGGAAATTTCCGCTTCCAGTATACGCCTTTCCCCCGATTGCGTCAAGGGAAGGGAATTTTTCCGGCAGCAGTCATGGGTTCGTCATCTGTTCGTCACTTGACGGGGATATGATAGAAGCGGAAAGGAGTGAAGCTCCATGAAGCGGCATTTCGCAAACATGGTGTTTGCTTTGATTTTGGCGGCATACACGGTTTATGCGGCGCTGGACACGTTCGTGATTGTCCGTGTGCTGACGCCGGACACGCTGCCGACGGCAACCGCTGAAGCCTCCACCGCGCCGACTGCGACAGAACCTCCGGCGGAACAGGCGACCACCGCGCCCATTTCCACCGACACGGAATATCACGATGACCAAATCGACATTGTGCTGACGACGATGCGCGTCGAGAACACGACGGTGTACGTTGCGGATGTGCAGATTGCGGACATCTCCCTGCTCAAAACAGCGCTGGCGGGGAACACCTACGCCCGCAACCTGACCGAAACGACCTCCGTGCAGGCGGCGAACGCAGGGGCGATTCTCGCCATCAACGGCGACTATTACGGCGCACAGGAACGCGGATATGTGCTGCGCAACGGCGTGCTGTACCGCGCATCGGCGCAAAGCGGCACGGACGCACTGGTCATCGGTGCGGACGGCAATTTCCGCATCATCACCGAGGGCGAAACGAGTGCCGACACGCTGGTGCGTGAGGGCGCATGGCAGGTGCTGACGTTCGGCCCGGCGCTGATCAACGGCGGACAAGTGACCGTCAGCAGCAGCGACGAGGTCGGGCGCGCCATGACCTCCAACCCGCGCACCGCCATCGGGCAAATCAGCGAAGGGCATTACCTGCTGGTCGTGTCCGACGGGCGGACGAAGGAGAGCACCGGGCTTTCCTTGCGGCAATTGGCAGAGCTGATGCAGTCGCTGGGCGCACAAATCGCCTACAACCTCGACGGCGGCGGCTCTTCGACGATGGTGTTTCAGGGGCGCGTCGTCAACAGCCCGACCACGAACGGGCGCAGCATCCGCGAAAGGAGCGTGAGCGACATTGTCTACATCGGCTATTGACCGCAAATGCGTGAAACTTGCGCTCTACGATCTGCTTTTTGCCGCCGTGACCGCGCTGGGCGGATTCGTGTATGAGCAGTTCAGCCACGGGGTCTATTCGGGCTTCATGGTGTATGCGTTCCTGCCGCCGCTGGTGCTGGGAGCGTGTCCGCTGCTGATTCGCGCCCTGCGCGGGAAAGCGCTGCCGGGGCGCTGGTGCATGCGGCTGTACCACTGGGGCATCATTGCGCTGACAGTCGGCTGCCTGTTTCAAGGAGCGCTGGAGATTTACGGCACGACGAGTCGCCTCGTAATGGGATACTGGATTGCAGGCGGTGCGTGCTTTGCAGGAAGCCTTGTGGCGGGCGGGAAAAAATGAGCCGCATACCCCTTTGACGAACCTCGTGCTTGACCCGCTGCTGATTTTCGTCTGCCATTTTGGCATGGCGGTTGTCGGGCTGATTGCGCTGCTTGTGGTGGAGCTGCTGCCCGATCAGGTGATGCTGCTCTTCGGCGCGCAGAACGTAAGTAATACAGAAAAACCGGGGCGAATCCTCCGAAACAGGGGAGGTTCGACCCGGCTTTGTTTTTGATATGCCATTACTCCTGCGGATTTTCGGGGTGCTGCTCCCGCTCCTGCATCAGCTTCCGAATCGCGGTAAACGATTCCTCGGAAATATCATGCTCGATTTTGCACGCGTCCTCGCGGGCAACATCGGAATCAACGCCCAAACTCTCCAGAAAGCTCGACAGCGTCTTGTGGCGGTCATAAATGCTCCTCGCAATTTCCATCCCGGCGGGCGTGAGCGTAATCAAGTTGTCAGCATCCATCGTCAGATAACCGTTTTCGCGCAGACGCTTCATCGCCACGCTGACCGATGGCTTCGTGACCCCCAGCAGCAGAGAAATATCCACAGAGCGTGCATAGCCTTTTGCTTCTTTCAGGCGGAGGATTGCTTCCAAATAGTCCTCAGCGGATTCGTGAATGTTCATTCGATACTCCTTTCCGGATATAATGCGTTTCCTTTTCTTCTTATTTTACCATGCGCGGCGAAAAAATGCAACCTTCATTTTTCTGCCTGTGCCAAGCGGAAATACTCCGCCGCGCCATCCGCAATCGCTTCACCCAGCTTCTCCTGATAAGCAGGCGAGAGCAGCAGCGCTTCCTCCGCCGGATTGGAAATGAAGCCGCATTCCACCAGCACCGACGGCGTATCCAGTTGGAGAATGAAGTAGTCGCCCGGCATGGCGGCGCGCTCCTTTTGGGGCGAAAGGGCGGTAATGAGCGCTTCCTGCATTGTTCCGGCGAGCAGACGCCCCGCGCCGCTGCCCGCGCGGTAGAACACTTGCGGCCCGGATTCCGACCGCACGCGGTATTCGTTCATGTGGATGGACAGCACCATGTCCGCCTGCCCTTGAACCGCCATATCCACGCGGCACTGCATGTCCTGCCGCTTCTTCGTCACATTTGCCGGGCGGGTTGTGTCGTCGCAGAGATCGGTGTCTGTCCGGCGGGTCATCAGCACCGTCGCGCCGCGCTGCGTCAGGCTCTTTTCCACTGCCAGCGCTACGGCGAGGTTGACCTCTTTCTCCCACACGCCAGAATCTCGGCAGCGCGCGCCGCCGTCATAGCCGCCGTGGCCGGGGTCAACGAGGATCGTCCGCCCAGTCAGGCTGCCCGCGGCGATATATGTCGTTTCCGGCGTGGGAGACGGGGGTGCTGCGTCCGTCGGTCTTTGGGGAATTCGAGTCAGTGCAACACCCACCAGCGCCGTACCGACAAGCAGCGTTGCAAAGGTCAGCACCGGCAGGATGTGCGATGCGAAATTGCGGAAAAAGGGCGATTTTTCTGCCAAGAAACCCACCTCCTCTCTCCAGTCTATGTCGGATACGGTATAGGCATGTCCGAAGCGCACAAAATTGACGCATGATTATGCTTTTGTTGATGTATCCAAGTCTGCTATCCATCCGCTGTATATGTATCCCGTCTTTCAAATCGTTTCAAATTGGGCGAAAGCATCCACAGTTTCCACAGGATTATCCACAGTGTTTTTTGCCGATTTTGCCTTGACAAACCGCGTATGACCGCAAATTATCCACATTGTCCACAGGGTTATCCACAGAAGTTGTCCACCCCCTGCGCGGCTTGTGGATTCTTTTGCAGATAACCAGAAAATGGTGTCGGATGTTCGCATTTTGCGGATAATTATTCATTTCTGTGCATAAACGTTCTTTGGTGCTTGTCCCAAATGGCATGAGCGCTCCCCGCGGAGGACAATGTGACGAAACGTGCCTTTTCACCGCGTTTTTCGTCGGACGGGGCTGGGGATAAAGCGGTGTATCTGTGAATGATTTGGGGATGAAAAGTGGATAAATTGGGGATAACTCCAATGGCAGTGGGGTTGTCCCCAATGAAGCCCCTTCACGCTGCACCTATGCGGCTTGACTTTTTCGCTGCAGGGGGAATCACCTCTGCGAAGGTGAAACCCCTGCGCCGCACGCGAACACTGCACAAAAGTGTCGTACCATCGCACAGAAAGGTCAATCAAAAAGCTGCTTGAAACTTTTTTTGCCGTTTGCTGAAAAATCGGAAAAAATAGCACCATGAACGCCATGAAGGCGCGGAAAATGGCTTGACAAGGCACGTTCTTGGCGGTAAAATATCTTTTCGGACATTCTTGTCTTTTTCGTGCATTTTGCACGTTTTGAGTTGGAAGAAATATCCACTTTCAAGGAGCGACAGACACTTTACGAGGAGGACGATTCATGCTGCCAGCCCACGACACGCCGGCTTTCCGGGAGCTGCTCCACCAGCAGGTGGAAAAACGGCGAACCTTTGCCATCATCTCGCACCCGGACGCGGGCAAAACTACGCTGACCGAAAAGCTGCTGCTGTACGGCGGCGCAATCCGCTCGGCGGGCAGCGTCAAGGCGCGCAAAAGCGATAAGCACGCCACGTCCGACTGGATGGACATCGAGAAGCAGCGCGGCATCTCGGTCACATCCTCCGCAATGCAGTTTGAGTTTGACGGCTTCCGCATCAACATTCTGGACACACCGGGCCATCAGGACTTCTCTGAGGACACCTACCGCGTGCTGGTTGCGGCGGACGCAGCCGTCATGCTGATTGACGCGGCGAAGGGCGTTGAGGCGCAGACCATCAAGCTGTTCAAGGTCTGCCGGATGCGCAACATCCCGATTTTCACGTTCGTGAACAAAATGGACCGCGCGGCGAAAGACCCCTTCGCGCTGATGGAGGAGCTGGAACAGGTGCTTGGCATCCGCTCCTGCCCCATCAACTGGCCGATCGGCACGGACGGCGATTTCCAAGGCGTTTACCACCGCGACACAAAGATGGTCGAGCTGTACACGGGCGGCGACCACGGCAAATCGATGGTGCAGAAGACTGACATCGCCATTGACGACCCCGCGCTGGAGCATGTGCTGGCAAAGCACTACCGCGAGCGCCTGGCGGAGGAAATCGACCTGCTGGACGAAGCGGGCGACGCTTTCGACCTCGACAAGGTGCGCCGCGGTGAGCTGACGCCGATGTTCTTCGGTTCCGCCGTCACCAACTTCGGCGTTGAGCCGTTCCTTGAGCGCTTCCTGCAATACACGCCGCCGCCCCTGCCCCGCAAGAGCGACATCGGTGACATTCAGCCCGAAGAGCCGTACTTCTCCGGTTTCATCTTCAAGATTCAGGCGAACATGAACCCCGCGCACCGCGACCGGCTGGCATTCATGCGCATCGTCTCCGGCGCGTTCGAGAAGGGCATGGAGGTCTGGCACTCCGGGACGAACAAGACCGTCGCGCTCAAGCAGCCCCAGCAGTTCATGGCGGACGAACGCGAAGCCGTGGAGGAAGCATGGGCGGGCGACATCATCGGTCTGTTCGACCCCGGCATCTATCAGCTTGGCGATACGCTCTCCGGCGGCCCGAAGCTGCACTACGAGAACATCCCGGTCTTTGCGCCGGAATTCTTCTCCCGCGTGCGTCCGGCGGATTCCATGAAGCGCAAGCAGTTCCAGAAGGGCATCACCCAGCTGGCGGAAGAGGGCGCGATTCAGACCTTTATCCGCACAGAGACGGGGCGCGAAGAGTTCATGGTCGGCGTCGTTGGCGTGCTGCAGTTTGAAGTGCTGGAGCACCGGCTGAAAACCGAGTATCAGGTGGACATTGTGATGGAGTCCATGCCCTTCCGCTTCGTGCGGTGGGTGGTGAGCACGCCTAAGCCCATCGACCAGCTGAAGCTGACATCCACGTCCGGGCGCGCGAAGGACAGCCGCGACCGCGATGTGCTGCTGTTTGAGAACGAGTGGAGCATCCGCCTTGCCTGCGAGAACAACGCAGGGCTGGAACTGGCGGAAACCGCCAATCGCAAGTAAACCGCGCAGAACTTAACACGCGCATACAGTATGCAGCTGCGCTCAACTCAATCGCGAAAAGGGGAGTCCAGAGGGTCGAAGAACCTTTGGCGGAGTCAAGGGGCAGCGCCCCTTGCGGAGTCCAGAGGCAGCGCCTCTGGTGCCTCTCGATTATATAGAAGGAGAGAACACGTTATGGTTCGTGAAGATATTCGTAACATTGCAATTATCGCCCACGTTGACCACGGCAAGACGACGCTGGTTGACCAGATGCTCAAGCAGGGCGGCGTTTACCATGAGAATCAGCAGACGGTTGACCGCGTAATGGACTCCGGCGCCATCGAGCGCGAGCGCGGCATCACGATTCTGGCAAAGAACACCGCCGTGCATTACGGCAAGACGAAAATCAACATCGTCGACACCCCCGGTCACGCGGACTTCGGCGGCGAAGTGGAACGCGTGCTGAAAATGGTGGACGGCGTGCTGCTGCTGGTGGACAGCTTTGAAGGTCCGATGCCGCAGACCCGCTTCGTGCTGAAGAAGGCACTGGAGCTGAAGCTGAAGGTGCTGATTGTCATCAACAAGATTGACCGCCCCGACGCGCGCTGCGAAGAGGTGGTGGGCGAAATCCTCGACCTGCTGATTGACCTGGAAGCCGACGAGAGCACCATCGAAAACCCGATTCTCTACGTTTCCGCCCGCAAGGGTACGGCGACGCTGGATCTGGACACCCCCGGCACGGATCTGCGCCCGCTGTTCGATGCCATCCTGAAGTACATCCCCGCGCCTGAAGGCGATCCCGACGGCCCGGCGCAGGTGCTGATTTCCACCATCGACTACTCCGAGTATGTCGGGCGCATCGGCGTTGGCCGCATCACCCGCGGCGTGTTCAAGGCGGGCATGAACGTCGTCCACACGAATGTACAGACCGGCGTGACGAGCCAGCCGTGGCGTCTGGGCAACCTGTATCAGTACGACGGCTTGAAGCGTGTGGACGCGGAAGAAGTCCGCATGGGCGACATCGTGGCGCTGTCCGGCGCGGCGGATTTGTCCATCGGCGACACCGTCTGCGCGCCGGAGTGCATCGAGGGTCTGCCGTTCGTCAAAATCAGCGAGCCGACCGTCACGATGACGTTCCAAGTCAACGATTCCCCCTTCGCGGGCCGTGAGGGCACTTATGTCACGAGCCGTCACCTGCGCGCGCGCCTGATGCGCGAATTGCAGACGGACGTTTCTCTGCGCGTCAGCGACACCGACAGCACGGATGCGTTCGAGGTCTGCGGACGCGGCGAACTGCATCTGTCTATCCTGATTGAAAACATGCGCCGTCAGGGCTACGAATTCGCCGTCTCCAAGCCGCGCGTTATCTACCGCGAAATCGACGGTGTGAAGTGCGAACCGATTGAACGCCTTGTCGTGGACACGCCGCAGGCTTCCGCAGGCGCGGTCATCGAGAAAATCGGCCGCCGCCGCGGTACGCTGGAGCACATGTCTGGTCAGGATCGCGTTCGTCTGGAGTTCCTTGTGCCGTCGCGCGGGCTGTTCGGCTATCGCAGTGAGTTCATGACTGACACGCGCGGCGAAGGCATCATGTCCGCCGTGTTCGAGCGCTACGAGCCGGTCAAGGGCGATATTCCGCACCGCAGCGTCGGCGCGCTGGTGGCGCACGAAAGCGGCGTTTCCACCCCCTATGCGCTGTTCTACGCGCAGGAACGCGGCACGTTGTTCATCGGCGCGCAGCAGAACGTCTACGAGGGCATGATCGTCGGTCAGAACTCCCGCCCGGACGACCTTGTCGTCAACGTCTGCAAACAGAAGCACGTCACCAACATGCGCAACGCTTCCGCTTCCGAAGACGCAATGCGCCTGATTTCCGTCCATCCGATGACGCTGGAAGAGTGCCTCGAGTTCATCGATGATGACGAGCTGCTGGAAATCACCCCGAAGAACCTGCGTATGCGCAAGCGCATCCTGAACGCGGGCGACCGCGCGCGCCAGTGGCGGTACAAGCAGGACTAATTGAGTTCTCTGCATTCGCATTTTTGAGCATATAGAATCCCCCGGCAAGGCTGATTGAAGGACTGCCGGGGGATTTTTTTGCGTGCGCCCGGAGGCGCACGCAAAAACAGCACCGAGAGAAACGTTTCTCCCGATGCTGTCTGGTCGCGCCCATCTGGCGCGACAATGTGCAAGCAGCGAATAAAGCAGCCTGAGGGGCGCTCCTGCGGGTGCACAAATTTCCCTTACTCCCTTATCAGCCCCAGCAATACCGACCCCTCCGGGTTCTCCGCAACCCGTATATCAACCTGCCCCCACGGTGTCCACACATTCTCCCTCACATATCTCCGAATCCTCCGCATCAGCATTTCCGAATGGCATGGCCCACCGCTGAGCAGCAGCACTTCCGGGTCATACGCATGAATCAAATTCACCGCACCCATCCCCAGCGCCGTCGCGACCGTCTCAAACACCCGCAGGCTGACCGCATCCCCCTGCGCCACGCCGTCCAGCAGCGCGCGGTAATCTACCTTTCTCGCATTCGCCAAGGCACTTTCCGCAAACCCATCCTCCTGACGGGCAATCTCATCCAGCGCCCAAGTTCCCGCCCATGCTTCCAAACAGCCCGTCGCGCCGCAGGTGCAGCGGCGGGGGTGCAGCATTTCAATCGCCATGTGACCGCCGAGCATCCCCATTGTGCCGTGCCGACCTGTCAGAATGCGCCTGTCCTGGGCGGCGGCACTGCCGATGCCTGTACCAATCATGAGGATGACGGCGGCGTCCGTGTCTTTCGCCGCACCGCAGCGCATTTCGCCCAGCAGTGCAGCAGCAGCATCGTTCATCAGGAAAACGGGCGCGCCGAATGTCTTCTGTGACCAGCGCGCCCAGTCGAAGCCGACTGCATCCGTGTATTTGCCGTTGCAGGCAATGACCGTTCCACGGCAGACCACGCAGGGCAGTGCAATCGACACGGCATCGGGCTGTCCCCATGCGGCGGCATGCTGCGCGACGAACGAGAGCGTCTGCGCAAGCGGCGCGCGCGAATCCACCTCGAACACGTCCGGCTGCGGGTGACTGTCCGCTGTCATCAGCGCCAGTTTCACCCGCGAGCCGCCTAAATCAACGCACAGCGTCTTCATACCGTTTCCCCCTTGTGCCGACGAACGAAATCCATATAGAACAGCCAGTCCTGACGGCTCAGATAGTGCAGCCCGCCGCGCAGATGGTACGCGATATGCCCCTCCGGGTACGCCGCACCGACCGCGGCGGGTGATTCTGTACCCACAAAGCCGCGCAGTCCGTGCAGCTTCCACGCGGGCGACGCGGCGGCACAGCAAAGCTGCTGCGAATATGGGTCAGCCCAGCGGTCAAGCGACGCGCTGCTGACGGCGGCGAAGCGCGGGGCGATGGCGCCGAGCAGAAAGTGCTGGTCGTAGGGGCGCTCCTCCGGGTGGTCGATGTAGCGGCTGCGATTGCCGCAGAACCAGTACGGGAAGCTGCGCGCCATCGTCGCGTAATCCTCCGCGCCGGGGTGCTTGGTCTGTTCCAGCGCGTCGCCGCCGCATCCGGCATCGTTGGCGCAGGTGAAGCGGATTCGGGTGTCCTGCGCGCCGCAGAGCAGCGCCGCTTTGCCCAGCCGCGAATGCCCAATCACGGCGATATTCCGCGCGTCCACCTCCGGGCGAAGCGTCAGCACATCCAGCGCGCGGCTGGCAGCGTATGCCCAGAAAACGAGCTTACCGGGGTCGTTGTCGGGATGCTTCCGCGGATAATGCCCGCATAGCCCGCTGCCCCAGTCGCTATCGTCCGCCGTAATGTCTGTGTAGCACACGACCGCCAGTGCAAAGCCATTGTCGAGGATTTCCTCCGCCGGACAGTAGATGTCCGGAATGAGCGGACGGAAATTCAGCAGCAAAAACAGCGGATGCGCCTGACCGTCCGCCGGATAGAGAAACCGCAGCGGGAAAGCGAATTCCCCTGCCGGGGTATCAAAGCGGACTTCGAGCGTCTCCTGCATGGCGTGTCCGGCGCAGACGGGCATTGGCGACGCCATTACCCGCGCGGATGCGGTGGACGGCGGCAGAAACGTGCCGTACTGCTCCCGCGCGAGGATGTTCAGCAGTTCCCCCCGGCGCGCCTCCCACTGCGCGGATGACGTGACGGGCGTGCCGTCGGTCATGGTGAGCAAATCGGGCGTGTACATGCGGGTGTCCTCCCCGTTATAATTGTGGCACGATGGCATCCAAGAGCGTTTCCAGCAGCTGCTTCTGATTCCGGTTTTCCGCCGTGCAGGTGATGACTGCCTCCTGCGCCGGCAGAATGACGCTGTACTGCCCATACAGCCCGTCCGCGCGGTACGAATCGTACTTTCCGCGCCAGAACAGGTAGCCGTAGCCGTCTTCCTCGTTTTCGACCTGCTTGCGCCCGCTTTCGCGCACCCAATTGGGGTCAAGCAGCTGTTTTCCCTGCCATTGCCCGCCCTGCTGATAGAGCAGTCCCAGCTTGTGCAGCTCTGGCAGCGCCAGCAGCAGCCCCGCTGCGCCGAACGTCCGCCCCAGCGGGTCAACCTCCCAGACCGTGCGCTGAATCCCCAGCGGCGTAAACAGCCGCGGCATCAGGTAATCCACAAGGTCGCACCCGGCGCGCTTCTGCACCGCCAGCCCCGCCAGATACGGCCCGACGTTGCTGTACACAAAGTGCGTCCCCGGCGCTTCGTCGAACGGCAGCGCCAGCACTGCTTTCGCCCAGTCTTCTTCCGCCATGCCGACGCGCTGTGCGCCCATCAAGTACCCGCGCGACTGCCCGATGCACATCGTCAGCGCATCGCGAATCGTGGCGCGGCAAAGGTTCTCCGAGGGATTTTCCGGCGCTTCGTCCGGGAACAGTTCAATCAAGCGGTCGTCAAGGCGCAATAACCCCTCCTGAACCGCGAAACCAACTGCCGCCCCGGTGAAGCTCTTGCTGGCAGAGAACAGCAGGCGGCGGCACGGGCTGTCCCAATTGTGCTGATAGATTGTTTCGCCGCGCTGGGCGACAATCAGCCCCAGCAGCCGCAGGTTTTCGGCATTCTGTTCGATGTTCATCAGATTCATGAGATGTGACCTCCCTGTTCTGTTTCTGTCTGCACCAGCAGCATCGGCAGGTGCAGCGTGACGCGCGTTCCGCCCTCCGGGGGACAGACGATGTCCAGCCCGTAATTTGCGCCGTAGAGATTGCGCAGGCGGTTGTGGATGTTCACCAGCGCCAGACTGTTCCCCGCCGGGACGTTCAGCACGTTCTGCATACTCTTGTCGGACAGCTTCCGGTGAATTTCCGCCAGCCGCTCCTGGGGAATCCCCACGCCATCGTCCGTTACGCACAGCGCGCAGCCTCCCGTCTCCGTCGTGTGGCAGGAAATCGTCAGCGTCCCTTTCTCCAAGCGCGATTCCAGCCCGTGATAAATCGCGTTTTCCACCACGGGCTGGAGGATGAAACGCGGAATCGCGAGATCTTCGAGCGCCGGATCTACGTCGAAAACGTAGTTGAAGCGGTTCGGGAAGCGGATACGGATGATGTCCAGATAGTAGTTGACAATGGTCATTTCCTTGCGCAGTGCGACGATGTCCGCGCCCTTGATGCAGTAGCGCATGATGGAGGATAGTGCGTTGGTAATCGCCACAATTTCGCTGCTGTTCAGCATGTACCCGTATCCGCGGATGCAGTCCAGCGTGTTGTAGAGGAAATGCGGGTTAATCTGGCTTTGCAGGGCGGACAGCTCCGCGCGCTTCTTCGCCAGATTCATCTCGTAGAGCCGCGTCTGATCTTGCAGCCGCTCCGCCGTCATTTCAGACACCTTGTCCAGCAGTGTGTTGATTTCCTGACAGAACAGCTCCATTTCGCTGCTGGTGCTGATGTGGATGCGGTTTTGCAGCTTGTCGTCCAAGTCATTTTCGATGAAGGCGGTCAGCTGTTTCACTGGCGCCATGATGCTGCGCTGGATGTGCAGGTTCCACACACCGATGCAAATGGCGAACACGACGCAGATCAGCATTCCCAGCCAGAGCAGTGGCATCAGGTCTGCCGCGATTTCGTCCTCCGGCACGAGGCTGACCAGCCGCCAGCCCATTGATGAGAGCAGCAGCGAATCCGTCAGGTATGTCGTCTTGTTAAGCGTCAGACTGTGCTGCAAGCCGTCCGCCATGTCACTGCAGAACGATTCGGGCAGCAGGGACAGCGTGTTCCCGTCTGCGTCGCAGCAGAGGATAATCTGCTCGTCCTGCTCGATGAGCATCAGCGCTGCACCGGGCGTCGGCAGGGCGCTGCGCAGCGTGGATTGCAGCAGGTCAAGGCGGGCGAAGATGACGCAGGTGCCTAACTTCTGCCGGAACCGTGCGCCCTGCCGGGTGTTGTAGACCGGCTGAACGTATGCAAAAAAGTTGATGTTCGTGAAGGTATCGAATGCTGGCCCGTAAAAACCGGAAGACAGATTGTCGCTTTCAAACAGGTGATACTTGGAATCCAGCGTGTCCAGCGCAATGATGTTCCGCTCCGTCGGGCTGAGGATACTCTGGTCGTTGTTGACGATGACGATGTGGCTGACCGTGGTGCTGTGGTTGAGCAGGCTGGAAGTAAAATCAATGAAACTTTTGCCGTACTGCATTCGTTGTATCGCTGTCGGCGCGTGATAATACTGCTGCAAGACCTCGTTGGAATGGAGGGCGTTGCCCAAGTAGGACATTTCGTTGCCGATGCGGTCAAGGCTGTCGCCCAGCTGCACGAGCATCGAATGCACGAACGTCGCTGCTTTCTTCTCAGACATCCGCTGGGCGCTGCTGTAAAACACCGTCGCCAGAATCACCACCGCCAGCACCGTGCCGGTCGTCAGCAGCGTCATCTGGCTGCGCAGAGAACTGAAATGCTTGCGCATATGTCAGCGCACACTCCCTTCTTGATGCGCTGTGCGGTACGCGCCCGGCGTCTGCCCGAAATACGTCTTGAAGGTGGCGGAAAAGTGGTTGTAGTTGCTGTACCCCGTCTGCCGCGCGATTTCGGAGATGCTCATGGGCGTCGTGATAATCAGCGTCCGCGCACGCTCCATGCGGTGGCTGGATAGGTACTTAGTGAACGTCGCGCCCGTGATGGCGCGGAACAGCTCACTACAATAGGTGTAGTTCAGGTGGAACTGCGCCGAAAGCCTTTGGAGGGACAATTCGTCGCTCAAATGCTCATCGACGTAGTTCAGCATGTCGAAAAACGTCGGACTGCAGTCGTTGACGTAGATGGATACCGGCGCCTGACCGGGCTGCACCTCCGCCATCGTCTGCCGAAGCAGCTGCAATTGCCGAACGGGATTGAGGATGTCCTGCAATACAGGTACAGTATAGCACACACGCACGTCAGGCGACTTTGGCAGGGTAGATAACAGCGACTGTTCTGTCATTGGCGTGAACAGCAGGACTTCGTTCGCGTCCGCCCAGAAGGACAGAGACGCCTGAAACCCGTTCAGCAGCGGTGGAAGCGTCTCTGACTTCTCCGCGGACAACAGCACCATGGACAACATCCCTTCCGGCACGGGCAGTCCGCGCTGCGTAAAAAGCGGTTTGAGCGGCGCTGTACTGCTCAGCGTCGCCAGAAACGCCGGGTCGCTCCCCACACGAATGTCGTGGATGCGGCCCGACAAGCGCTCCAGTGCAGCCTGCGCCGCATCGGGCAAAATCGGTTTCAGGCAGTAGTCGAATGTAGACAGCCGCAGCGCTGTCTGCACATAGCTAAAATCGGAATACCCGCTCAGAACGATGAACACCGTCTGCAAGCCCGCTTCCCCGGACAGGCGAATCAGGTCAATGCCTGTCATCTGCGGCATCCGAATGTCCACAATTGCAGCGTCGAAGCGTTCCGTGCGCAGCTTGTCCAGCGCAGCGGGCGCTTCCGTCATCAGCACGGGCGGGTCAAAGCCCCAGTCCGCCCACGGGAAGGTGTGCGCGGTGGAATACAGCGCCATCGGCTCGTCATCAGCAATCAGAATGCGGTACATCCTCGTCCTCCTTCCTCCCGAACGGCGTTATCGGGAGTACATCCAGAAACTTATGAAAGCAACCCTTTTTAGCAGGAAGATGTTCTTATTATAGCAGGGAAGTTTTCGCTTGTCCACTGCTGAAAATGTATAATCTGGTCTAAATGTAGCCAAACCGAAAATATTGAGGGTGCAAACCGAAAACAGTGCATTCCTTTTCGGGCAAAAAGCGATAAAATAAAGCCATGAACAAAAACGAGAAAGCGGGTGGCTGATGGCATGGCGAAAGAACATGCGATGATTGAATCAGGGCGTCGGCAGTCCCTGGGCAAACGGATCTGGAAAAACCGCTGGGTGTATCTCTTCCTGCTGCCGGGCATTGCGTTCGTCCTGCTGTTCTGCTACGGCCCGATGTATGGTCTGGTGGTCGCCTTCAAGGACTACAAGATCAGCAAGGGCATTCTGGGCAGTCCGTGGGCGAATCCGTGGTATAATAACTTCGCGATGATGTTCAAGGACAAGAAGTTCAACGCGGCGTTCTTCAACACCATCCGCATGGGTCTGGCGTACATCATTACCGGCTTCCCCGGCCCGATCATTCTGGCGCTGCTGCTCAACGAACTGCGGAGTCGGCACTACAAGAATACCTTGCAGGTGATTTACACCTTCCCGAACTTCCTAAGCTGGGTTATCGTCGGTGGCTTGATGACGACGATTTTCGCAGGCGAGGGCGTCATCAACAGCCTGATTCGCGCATCCGGAGGACAGACATACGGCTTCTTGACAGACAAGAGTTTGATTCGTCCTCTGCTGTATGCGACAAGCATCTGGAAGGGAACTGGCTGGTCAGCCATCCTGTATCTGGCGGGCATCGCGGGCATCAGCCCGGAACTCTACGAAGCCGCCGAGGTGGACGGCGCAAACCGCTTCCACAAGATGTGGTACATCACATGGCCGGAAATCCGCTCGACGGCGGTGATTCTGCTCATTCTGGCGTTCGGCGGCATCATGAGCAAGGGCTATGACCAAATCCTGAACATGACCAATGCGGTTGTGCGCGACGCGGCGGAGACGATTGACACCTACATCTACCGCATCACCTTCCAGGAAAAACCGAAATACGGCTTCTCCACCGCGATCGGCTTGTCGAAATCCGTCATCAACTTCGCTTTCCTGCTGCTGGCAAACAAGCTGGCGAAAGCACTTGGGGAAGGAGGCATCATGTAATGACAGCAATTTCCTCGAAAAAAGCGGAGAAACAGCTTGAACGGGAAATCGCGCGGAAGAAACGCAAGCTCCAGAAAACGACGGCGTTCGATGTCTTCAACATCATCTTCCTGCTGATTCTGGCGTTCATCGTCATCGTCCCCTTCTACTACACCATCGTCCGTTCCTTCCTCACACAGCAGGAATTCATCATGAACGGCACGACGCTCTGGCCGCAGAGCCCGACTATAGGCAACTACCGCGACATCTTCGTCGGCACGGGCCTGCTGCGCTCGTTCTTCAACTCTGTGCTGTACACGGTGACAGGTACGATTTTCAGCATGTTTCTCGCCACAACCTTGGCATATGGGCTGAGCAAGAAGAACTACCCCGGACGCGCGCTGTTCCAGAACATGATTGTCTTCACCATGTACTTCGGCGGCGGCGTTGTCCCCTTCTTCCTGCTGGTTAAGGACTTGGGGCTGTACGGCAACCGCTTCGCCGTGGTCATTGCGCTGGCGTTCAATGCGTTCAACATGATTATCCTGCGCAACTTCTTCGAGTCTCTGCCGCCGGATTTGGAAGAAGCGGCAATGCTCGACGGTGCAAGTCCCTTCCGCATCTTCTGGCAGATTGACCTGCCGCTGATGAAGCCCGCACTGGCGACGGTGACGCTGTACTTCATCGTTGACCGCTGGAACGAATGGTTCTGGAGCAACTTGTTGTTCCTCGACAGCAAGATGTGGCCGATGCAGCTGGAACTGCGGCAGATTCTGTGGACGAGCAGTGCGCTGGCGGCGGATGTTCCGGCGGAGCTGGGGCGCCGCACATACGCCGACGGCATGAAGGCGGCGGCGGTGATTGTGACGATGCTACCCATCATGTGCGTGTATCCTTTCCTGCAAAAGTATTTTGCAAAGGGCGTTATGATTGGGGCGATTAAGTCTTAAGTTGTTTAAGGTCAGAACATCACTTTTCTCTTTCCGTTGATTTCTATTCATCCGGCAAGGATGATAGGACATAAAAAGGAGGTATTCCTACATGAAACGGTTTCTATCTCTGGTTCTGTCTCTGGCAATGATTCTCCCCATCATGCTGGCTGCAACGCCCGCATTGGCGGAAGAGAATCCCTACGCCGAACACCTGACCTTCAAGGTCTTCACCATCGACGGCTCGGACGACATGTTCAACTGGCCGCTGGTGAAGCAGGCGATGGAGAAGTTCAACTTCGACTTTGAAATCCAGCTTGTCGCGTGGGATTCTTGGGATGAATCCACCCGCACGCTGGCATACACCCAGAGTCTGCCGGAAGTCATCGCGTGGTACAACCTGAATAAGGATGAGTACCTCGAATGGGTGGAAGAGGGCGTGTTCAAGGCGCTGCCGGACGACATGTCTGCGTACCCGAATCTGGAAAAGCTCATCAACAGCTACACCTGCTTCGACCAGTTCCGCGTCGATGGCAAGCTGTACACCTTCCCCAAGATTAAGAACAGCAACCCCGTCAACCTCTACACCACTTACATGTTCGCGTATCGCCGCGACTGGGCGAAGGCGATGGGCTATGACTGGGCGCCTGTCCAGACCTTGACCTACGACGAATTCGTGGCATACCTGCGCGACGTGAAGGAAAAGGATCCGGGCCACATGGGCGATAAGCTCGTTCCGCTGGATCTGGACAACGGCGGCAAGCACTGGGCGATGCTGGCGCAGCTGTGGAATCAGCGCATTGGCTCCTTCGACATCGTGGATGGCCAGTATCGCTGGAGCGCAGAAGACCCCTCCTCTCTGGAAGCCATCAAGCAGATTAAAACCCTCTACGACGACGGTCTGCTGGCGATGGACAGCTACAACGACTCCAACAACGCGGGTCGTGAACGCTTCCTCGCGGGCCGCTCTGCTGTCCTGTACGGCAACCTCGGCGCGACCATCCTGCAAACGACTGCCCGTACCCTCGCGACCAATGTCGAAGGCTTCACCGACGAAGACCTCGGCATCATCTGCCTCGAAGCGCCCGACGGCACGTTCCATGTCAGCCAGATCGACGAGTGGTGGGCTGCGTTCGCCTTCTCCGCGAACTGCCGCGACGAAGTCATGGATCGCTGGCTGGCGGTCGGCAACTGGCTGCTCGAACAGGAACAGATTGAAACCTACGCTTACGGCGTGAAGGGTGAAGACTGGGACTACGACGCGGACGGCAACGTCGTTCTGAACTACACCGATGCAGACATCGCCGCCACCGGCAGCAAGTACTACATCGTGCAGGAGCGCGCCTTCCAGAAGTACTTCGTCCTCGAAGGCTTGGACGTCTACCTCCCCGGCAACCCCGCATACTCTTCCTACATCATCAATGACCTGTTCACCACGAACATGAAGACGTGGGAATCCAACGCAACATTCGCTCCGACGGACTATAACCTGACCAACACCAAGAACGAGGCGTATTACTCCTTCCGTTCTGCCGTCATCAACAACATCCGCGACATCATCATTCAGGCGGTCATCTCTGACGATCCGGAAACGGTTTGGAACGACTTCGTGAATGAACATCGCGAAGAAGGCGACAAGCTGGCTGCGGAACTGACGGAAGAATTCCTGAAGTAATTCATCCACGGGTCAGTGCTTGACCCGCAATCACCCGTCTGCATTTTCAGGCAGCAGGGAGCTTTCTGAGAATGGAAGCTCCCTGCTTTTCGATTTCGGCGTAAGAATCCTTCGTAATGTACGCCAAATCTAAAAGGCTACAGCAAAAACAAGCTGCTTATTTCCTGCAAATACCGCGCACTTCTGCGAATGTTTCCGTCCAGCACCGGACGTTCCTTCCGACGCTGCACCGAGGCATTCCCAACCCCATCAACGGGAGGCAAAACACATGATTCACCCCCTCGCCATCACCATGTGGGATTTTTCATGGATTGAACGCCGCTGGGACGGCGCAGGCTTCGAGGACTGGAACGCTACCCTCGACGGTGTCAAAGAACGCGGCTATGATGCCGTCCGCATCGACGCATTCCCCCACCTGCTGTCCCAAGCCCCTGAAAAAGAATGGCTGCTCCTGCCTGTCTGGTATTCCAATGACTGGGGCAGCCCCTATAAAGTCCGCGTTCGGCTCTTTCCGGCGCTCATCGACTTCCTGAAAGCCTGCCGCGCGCGCCGCATCAAGGTCGCCCTCAGCAGCTGGTTCCGCGAAGACGCCGATAACGTCCGCATGGCGCTCAGCACCCCGCAGGCGATGGCGAAATGCTGGATTGACACCCTTCGCCTGATTGCGAACGCCGGGCTGATGGACACCATCCTCTATGTTGACCTCTGCAATGAGTTCCCCGGTGACTTCTGGTCACCGTACTTCCGCAATGACCCGCCGTGGATGACGTGGAGCTGCTGGCATACCGACGCCGCGATGGACTATATGCGCACGGCGATTGCGCTCGTCCGTCAAGAATACCCTGATTTGCCGTACTGCTTCTCCTTCGACGGCGAGAATACGCACTTCTACCGCGAACGCGACCTCTCCTTCTTCGATTTGGCGGAGCACCATATCTGGATGACGAAGCTGAACAAGCAGCAGTTCTATCACGAGGTCGGTCAGGCGAAGGACGGGCGATTCACCGAGGAAGCGTATCACCTGCTGGCTGACCACGCGCTGGATGTGTACCACGGCAAGGAAGCTTATTGGAAGCAACTGCTTGTGGACGGCATTCAGACGCTCGCGGCGGACGCGAAAGCCGCAGGGCTTCCGCTGGCGACGACCGAATGCTGGGGCATCACAGACTACAAGGATTTCCCGATGCTCCCGTGGGGCTGGGTGAAAGACCTGTGCGCGCTGGGCGTAGAGACGGCGTGTCAAACGGGGCAGTGGGCGCTGATGGCGACGAGCAACTTCGCCGCGCCGCAGTTCTGCGGCATGTGGCGGGATGTTGCGTGGCACCAGCGTTTGACGACGATGATTCACGAAGCGCCCCTGCCGCCGGAAGCGGAAAAGACCGCGCTTGGGCGCGCGATGCGGTGGTAATGGTTTTCCTGCAATGCCGCTTCCCAAAAGCATTGCGTTGTCAGGCAGGGGATTTCGCCTCTGCGGAGGCGACAAGGGGGCTTTCCGATCGCCCCCTTGACCCCTTCGGCGCCGCAGCTTTTGGGGTTATCCCATATTGAATATAGTGTGAGTTGGAATATGGAAGACGGGAAAAAGGAGAACGAACACATGCGTGAGCAGATTTCCCTAAACGGCACTTGGCAGCTCAAAGGCACAGCATCCTATGTGCCGCTGCGCGATAAGAGCATGGAAACCGGCAAGCCGCTGGAAGGCGTGACCGGCTGGATGGACGCGCAAGTTCCCGGCGGCGTGGCGCGCGCGCTGTATCAGGCAGGCTATATCGACCACCCTTATGTGGATATGAACAGCTTGAAGTGCGAGTGGATAGAAAACCGCTGGTGGATTTACCGCCGCGAGTTCGACCGCCGGGACATCCCCGCGCACCGCAAGACCCTCCTGCACTTCGAGGGCGTCGATTATGCCTGCATGATCTACCTGAACGGGCATCTGCTGGGCGAACACGAGGGCATGTATGAGGATTTCGCCTTTGACATGACCGACCTTCTGCAGACGGCGGAGCATTTCGTGCTGGATGTGCTGATTCTCCATGCGCCGGACGAAATGGGGCAGATTGGGCGCACAAGCCAGACTTCGACGCAGAAGAGCCGCTTCGGGTATAAGTGGGATTTCAGCACCCGACTGGTCAATCTGGGCATCTGGCAGGATGTGTCGCTGATTTTGGAGGACGAAGCCGCGCTGGACGACCTTTATGTGCATTCGGACGCAGCGGACGGCACGGGGCTGCTGCATATTTCCGGCACAACCCGTGCGGATGGCAATCTGCCGTTGACGGTGGCGGTACGCTGCGCAAAAGACGGCGTGGAGAAAGCCGCTACGACACTGCCCGTGCAGGACGGCGAATTCGCTGGAACGCTGACCATCCCGGCACCGGAACTGTGGTATCCCAACGGGCTGGGCGAACAGCCGCTCTATGACGTGACGCTGACGCTCCGAAACGGCGAAACCGTGCTGGACGAGCGGACGATGCGCCAAGGCATCCGCCACTTCGAAATGATTCAGAATGAGGACGCCCCGACGGGTGCGCTCCCCTATACCATTATCATGAACGGCGAGCGCGTCTATATGAAGGGCGTCAATATCACGCCGATGGATCATATCTACGGCGATATTCCGGCAGAACAGGTCGCATATCAACTGCATCAAGCGAAGCGGCTGAATGTGAACATCGTGCGCATCTGGGGCGGGGGCGTGATTGAGACGGAAACGTTCTACCGCCTCTGCGACGAGCTGGGTCTGCTGGTCTGGCAGGAATTCATTCAGTCCTCCTCCGGCGTGGACAACATTCCGTCGGAACTGCCGCATTTCCTCACACTCCTGCGGCAGTCAGCGGTTCACGCGCTGAAAGTCAAGCGCAATCACACATCGCTGGTCATTTGGAGCGGCGGCAACGAGCTGATGGACGAGAACCGCAAGCCCGTGACGCTGGAAAACAAGAACATCGCGATGTTGGCAGACTTGGTTAGGACGCTTGACCCGGCGCGGATGTTCGTGCCGACGTCGCCCTCCGGCCCGGAGGCGCACATTTCTCGCACACCGGGCAGAAGCCATGATGTGCACGGCTGGTGGCAGTATCAGGGCAACGGGCGGCAGTACAGCTATTTCGGGGATACGGACAGTCTGCTGCACAGCGAATTCGGCTGCGACGGCATGAGCAGTATGCAAACCGTTGCGCGGACGCTGTCAAAATGCCCGACGAAGCCGGAGCGCATGAAGGACAACGACCTCTGGCGCTTCCACGGCGACTGGTGGTGCACCTACGACCGCGAGGAAGCCATGTTCGGGCATGTGGAGGACATCCGGCGCTATATCCGCCTCAGCCAGTGGATGCAGGCGGAGGGGCTGCGCTTCATTCTGGAGAGCAACCAGCGCCGCAAGTGGCATAACAGCGGCAGCATCATCTGGCAGCTTAGCGAGCCGTGGCCGAATCTCTCCTGCACGTCCATTGTCGATTATTACGGGCATGAGAAACAGGCGTATTACTGGACGAAGGACGCCTTTGCGCCCCTGCATCCAACGCTGGATTACCGCCGCTTGGACTACGCAGCAGGAACGGCGGTGGAACTTCCGCTGACAGTGCTGACGGACAGCGGCATTGCGTGCGACGCGGAAGTCGCGTGGTCTGTGCGTGGTCTGGATGGCGCGACCTATGCCGAGGAAACCCGCACAGCGCACTTGGCGGCTGCTGCGGTCAACCGCGTGGGCGACGTCGCGTTCGTCATGCCGCAGACGGCGGATGGACTGGTGCTGGTGCGCCTGACAGTGCGGTTGGGCGAAAGAACCGCCGTCAATGAATACTACTTCTCCTGCGAGAACAATCGCCCCTACCGCGCGGCGGCATCCCTGCATGGCGGACACCTGACCGCGCGGGCGCTGGAAACGTCCCCGGACAGCGCCGTCATTGAGGTGCGCAACACGGGCGACACGGCCGTGCTGTTTGCGGACATCACGGATGCGTCGGACGAATGGAATCTGGTGCGCGACGACAACTTCCGCACGCTCCTCCCCGGCGAGCGCTGGCAGACGCGGGTACAGTGGTCTCGCCGCTTCCGCATCGGCTTCGACGACTTCACCGCGCACACGACCGAGCGCCCGATTTTGACCGTGGACGGCATTGGGCTGGATGCGCCGGTATTGATTTAAGGCACCTTGCCGCCTCCGCAGAGGCGAAATTCCCTGCTGCGGAAAAAATCAATAAACATAGATGTGCATCCGAAGCAGTCCAGAGGGCGATCGGAAAGCCCTCTGGTCGCCTCCGCAGAGGCGAAACCCTCTGCATGACAACGCAATACTATGCAGAAACAGTACAAACAAAGGAGAAAAAGCTCACCATGAACGGAACGATGGTTGACCTGCTCAGTGGCTACCTGAGCGGTGACAATATCAGCGAATCCAAACGGACACTCGGCGACCTCAAAAACGTATTTCAGGACGAAGCCGCCCGCGCCCAAATGAACCCTGCAACCATCGTCTATGAAGTTCAGAGCCATATGGCGGTCAAAGACGGAACGCCCGGCGGTCTGTTCTTCGGCACGAGCAACGTCATGCCCGGTCAGGTCGGCGGCGAATACTTCATGACCAAGGGACATTATCACGCGCGGCGGGAATGCGGCGAATATTACTGGTGCATTCAGGGCACGGGCGCGCTCATCCTCATGGATGAAAGCGGCAAGTGCTGGTTCGAGCCGATGCAGCCCGGCAGCCTCCACTATATCCCCGGCTACATCGCGCACCGCCTCGCCAATACGGGCGATACGCCCCTGCGCGTCGGCGCGTGCTGGCCGTCCGACGCGGGACATGACTATGCGTCCATCGCTGAACATGGCTTCACCGCGCGGCTGATGAACGTCGGCGGCGTCCCGACGCTGGTTCAGGAGGGGCAGGCATGAGAAAAAGCAATTACGATAAGCGTCCTGTTCTCCATGTGCGGACAAAGGGTGTCAGCGCATGGCAGGGCTGGGAAGCTATCGGCGCACAGCTGCGCAAAGCCATTGTGGGCAAGCCTGACGCCGTCGTTTGCGTGGACTGCTATCACGGCGTGTGGGAATCGGATGTGCTGAGCGCGCTGACAGAGCAGCTGAACCCGTCGCGCGTCTTCTGCACGGCACAGGCGACGCTCCCCAAAGAGCAGGTCAATGCCATGCTGAAAGACCACCTGACCGATGACCGTGTGTTCGGCATCATGGCGCACTACCGCATCGAGCAGTTCTTCGACATGGAACGGGTGGCGGCGCTTCGGCAGGAAATCGCATTGGCGCACGGTGTCCGGCTGGTGTTCGGCGTCGGCGCGGCGCTGCTGTGCGGGCATCCCGATGTATTGGTGTATGCGGACATGGCGCGCTGGGAAATCCAGCTCCGCTTCCGCTCCGGCAAACTGGCAAACTGGCTCAATGACAACTACGGCGAAGACCCGCTGCGCAAATATAAGCGCGGCTACTTCATCGAATGGCGCGTCCTCGACCGCCATAAGCGGACGCTGCATTCGCATATTGACTACCTGCTGGACACCAATGACGCCGAGACGCCCCGCATGATGACCGGCGACTGCTACCGCGACGCGCTCAAACAGGCGGTCACGCAGCCCTTCCGCGTTGCGCCGTATTTCGACCCCGGCGTTTGGGGCGGGCAGTGGATGAAGTCCGTCTGCGGGCTTGCCCCGGAAAAGCCCAATTACGCATGGAGCTTCGATGGTGTGCCGGAGGAAAACAGCCTCCTGCTGGATGTGGACGGTATCGTCGTGGAAACGCCCGCCATCAATCTGGTGCATGAGGAAGCGAAAGCGCTCTTGGGTGACAAGGTTCACGCACGCTTCGGCACGGAATTCCCGATTCGCTTTGACTTTCTGGACACCATCGGCGGCGGAAACCTGAGCTTGCAGGTGCATCCGCTGACCGAGTACATTCAGGACACGTTCGGGATGCACTACACGCAGGACGAAAGCTACTACATCCTCGACGCGGTGGAAAACGCCGACACGCATGTCTATCTGGGCTGCAAGACGGGCATTCAGCCGGAAAAATTCCAGAAGGCGCTGGAAGACAGTCAGCAGACCGGGCAGTTCGACGCGGAACGCTTCGTCAACGTTATTCCGGCGAAAAAGCACGACCACTTCCTGATTCCCGCCGGAACAATACACTGCTCCGGCAAGGACTGCATGGTACTGGAAATCAGCGCGACGCCCTATATCTTCACCTTCAAGCTCTGGGATTGGGGGCGCCTTGGGCTGGATGGACGCCCGCGCCCGATTCACCTTGCGCATGGCATGAAGAACATTCAGTTCGACCGCGATACAGACTGGGTGCAGAAGAATCTTGTCAACTGCGTGGAGGTGATTCACGAGGAAGACGGCATCCGCGAGGAACGCACCGGGCTGCACGAACGGGAGTTCATTGAGACGCGGCGGCACTGGTTTGACCGGAAGGTGGAGCATGAGACAGGCGGAAGCGTGAATGTGCTGAATCTGGTGGAAGGTGAAGAAGCGGTGGTAGAGAGCCCGGAAGGGAAATTTGCGCCGTTTGTGGTGCACTATGCGGAGACGTTTATTGTTCCAGCGGCGGTGGGAAGGTATACGGTTGCACCGCATGGGAAGAGTATCGGAAAGAACCTGGCGACGGTGAAAGCATTTGTGAGGGTGTAGCGATCGGGAAGCCCTCTGGACTATGCCAAAGACCACTTTGAAAAAAGGAAAAACAACTACATTTATCAAGCAGGGGATTTCGCGCCTGCAGAGGCGACAAGGGGCCAATGAAAACAAACGAAGTTTGCGATTGCCCCCTTGCCCCCCTCGCAGCGGACACTGCCATGCTGCTTGGTTTTCGCCGCGAGTAAGGATTCTGTGTCCAATATGACACACACACTCATCATCAGAAGAGGAAAAACACCATGAAACTTGATTTTGATCCCGGATTCGATATTACGCCGCTGTCGGTGGATGAGGGCTTCCGGCTGGGGGCTGACTGCTTTGATAAAGGCACGGAGTTCCGCAAGCTCGATAGCGTCCGCAAGAGCCTTCGCGACCCGAATTGCGATGGGCCGGAAAACGTCTATGCCATCATGATGGACGTCGGGCGCAAGAAGGACTTGCCCGCCATGCAGCAGCGGATGCTCCTCTATGGCGTCGTGACGTATGCCGCCGGGCAGTTGGGCGATGAACCCATCCGCAGTCAGGGGCATATCCATAAGGTTTCCGCGCATTGCGGGTGGTCTACGCCTGAGGTCTATGAAATTTGGACGGGCAAAGCTGTGATTTATATGCAGGAATCGGGGCAGGATGACCCCGGACGGTGCTTCGCGGTTGAGGCAGGCGCGGGCGATGTGGTGATTGTGCCGCCGGGGTGGGTTCATGCCACCATCAGCGCTGACCCCAAGCAGCCGCTGACTTTCGGCGCATGGTGCGACCGCGATTATGGCTTTGCGTACGCCGACGTCCGCCGTCATGGGGGCATTGCGTGGTTTCCGCTGCTGACGGCGGAGGGCAAACTTCGCTGGACACCCAATCCCGCTTATCATACCCGTCAGTTGACCATCAAGCCCCCGCACGATTACAGCGATATGGGGCTGGAAAAGGGCAAGTCGATTTACCGCCAGTTCGAGGAAGACCCGGATCGGTTCCTGTTTGTGTCCGACCCGGCGCGCGCGGCGAATATCTGGAAGAATTACATCCCGTAAGGGAGAAAGGGCAAAAGTATGCAGTTTCCGAAAGACTTCCTGTGGGGAACAGCAACGTCCTCCTATCAGATTGAGGGCGCAGCAAATGAAGACGGCAAGGGCAAATCCATCTGGGACGTATTCACGCACGCGCCGGGCACGGTGAAAGACCGCTCGAACGGCGATATGGCGATTGACCACTACCATCGCTTCCGCGAGGACATCCGCCTGATGGCAAAGATGGGGATTCGCAATTACCGCTTCTCCATTTCGTGGGGAAGAATCCTCCCCGACGGCACGGGCGCGGTCAACGAAAAGGGACTTGCGTTCTATTCCGAGCTGGTGGACTGCCTGCTGGAAAACGGCATCCGCCCCTTCTGCACGCTCTATCACTGGGATTTACCCTATGCGCTGCACCTGCGCGGCGGATGGCTGAGTCCTGATATGCCGGAATGGTTCGCAAACTATACGACCATCGTCGCGGATGCGCTGGGCGACCGCGTGAAGGATTTCATCACCATCAATGAGCCGCAGTGCATCATTGGTTCAGGGTACGCGCTGGGCGTTCACGCGCCGGGGCTGAAATGCTGCGCGGCGGACATCGTTCGCGCGGCGCATCACCTGATGCTGGCGCACGGGCGCGCGGTTCAGGTGCTTCGGGCGCACGTTCCCGGCGTTCGCGTCGGCTATGCCCCCTGCGGCGACCCGTGCGTGCCGTATACGAATTCGCCGGAGGACATCGCCGCCGCCCGCAAGGAGTATTTCACCGTCCATATTGACGAGAAAGTCGGGCCTGCGTGGAATATTGCGTGGTTCTCTGACCCGGTGATGCTGGGGCAGTACCCGGCAGATGGGCTGGTCGGCTACGAGCAGTACCTTCCCAACGGCTGGCAGGAGGACTTGAAGACCATCCAGCAGCCGCTGGACTTCTACGGGCAGAACATCTATCAGGGGCAATGGTGGCGCAGGGGGGCGGACGGCAAGCCGGAGCATGTGCGCTACCCGGCGGGTCATCCGCATAACGCCTTGGAATGGCCCATCAATGAAGACGGGCTGTACTGGGGGCCGCGCTTCCTCTATGAGCGCTATCATACGCCGATTCTGATTACCGAAAACGGCATGGATGCCCACGATGCGGTCAGTCTGGACGGCAAAGTGCATGACCCGAATCGGCAGGACTACATGCACCGCTATCTGCGCGCGCTGGGTCAGGCGGTAGCGGACGGTGTGCCGGTGCTGGGCTACTTCTATTGGAGCTTCTTCGATAATTTCGAGTGGGCGCATGGGTATCAGGAGCGCTTCGGTCTGGTTTATGTGAATTATCAGACGCAGGAGCGCATTTTGAAGGACAGCGCATACTGGTATCAGCAGGTTATGGCAACGAACGGAGAAAATTTGTAAAAAACGCGAAATTAAGCAGGAAGGACGAGCCTTATGAGCGAAATTAAGATAATTAATGGACAATCCCTGCCGAATATCCCGTGGCAGGAGCGCCCGGCTGACCTTGAAGAAGGTGCAGTGCTGTGGCGCTACACTGAAAACCCCGTCATGGGGCGCAATCCCACGCCGAAAATCGGGCGCATTTTCAACAGCGCGGTCGTGCCGTGGCAGGATGGGTATATCGCCGTGCTGCGCGGCGAGCAGGTCAATGGCGTGCCGCATGTGTATCTGGGACGCTCCAAGGACGGCATTCACTGGAATGTAGACCGCGAGCGCGTGCAGTTCGTGGACGAAAACGGCGAGCCGTGGATGCCTAACTACGCCTATGACCCGCGTCTGGTGAAGGTGGAGGATACTTACTATATCATCTGGTGTACGGACTTCCACGGCGCGGCTATCGGCATGGCGAAGACGAAGGACTTTAAGCATTTCACGCGCATGGAGAACCCGTTTATCCCCTATAACCGCAATGCCGTGCTGTTCCCGCGGAAAATCGGCGGCATGTACAAGATGCTGTCACGCCCGTCGGACTCCGCGCATACGCCGTTCGGGGACATCTTCCTCTCCGAAAGCCCCGACCTGATTTACTGGGGACGCCACCGGCATGTGATGAGCCGCGGCCCGATGTGGTGGGAAGCGGTGAAAATCGGCGCGGGCGCGTGTCCGATTGAGACGACGGAAGGCTGGCTGATGTTCTTCCACGGCGTCGCCAGCACCTGCAACGGTTTTGTGTACTCCATGGGCGGCGCGATTCTTGACCGGGATGAGCCGTCGAAGGTGCTGTACCGGTGCGAGAATTATCTGCTGACGCCGGAAATGCCCTATGAAGTCAGCGGCTTCGTGCCGAATGTCGTCTTCCCCTGCGCGACGGTTCAGGATGCGGACACCGGGCGTATTGCCATCTATTACGGCTCGGCGGACACCTGCGTCGGGCTGGCGTTCGGGTATGTGGACGAGATTGTACAGTACATCAAGGACAACAGCGTCCTGAATCCCGACGACGGCGTGGCATTTGAGAAATTCTGATACTGCGGAGGAAGAACCTATGAATCCCTTTCGCCGCCCCAACGTGCTGCTGATTTATACTATTTCCAAATGAGAATGCGCCAAAATGCGAAGCGAATTTTTCATTCTGGCTAACGGGAGTGAAACGCAGCGTAGCAGCGCTACGCTAAGTGGAACGACCGGACGCCAGAATGGAAAAGGCGCGAGCAGATGGTGCAGGTGAATTCGGAAATAGTATTATACCGCCCAGCAGCGCGGCGAACGGCTTCGGTCACTATCCCGGCGGGTCTATCAGCAATGAAAAAGGAGAATCAGTCATGAAGGACGCATGGTGGAAGGAAGCCGTCGTCTATCAAGTCTATCCACGCAGCTTCATGGATGCAAACGGCGACGGCATCGGCGATTTGCAGGGCGTGACGTCGCGGCTGGACTACTTGCAGGAGTTGGGCATCGATGTGATTTGGCTGTCGCCTGTGTACCAGTCCCCGAACGTCGATAACGGCTATGACATCAGCGATTATCAGGCGATTCAGCCGGAATTCGGCACGATGGTGGATTTCGATGAGCTGCTTAAACAGGCGCATCGGCGTGGAATCCGCATCGTGATGGACTTGGTCGTCAACCACTCGTCCGACCAGCATCCGTGGTTCGTGGAGAGTCGGAAGAGCAAGGATAACCCTTATCGCGACTACTACATCTGGCGCGAACCGAAAGCGGACGGCCGTGCGCCGAACAACTGGGGTTCGTGCTTCGGCGGATCGGCGTGGCAGCTTGACCCGGAAACAAACATGTATTACCTGCACCTGTTCGCGCCGCAGCAGCCCGATTTGAATTGGAAGAATCCGAAACTGCGCGACGATGTGTACCGCATGATGACATGGTGGTGCGACAAGGGCGTGGACGGCTTCCGCATGGATGTCATAAGCATGATTTCTAAACCCGATGAAATGCCGGATGACCCGAACGCCCCCGTCGGCGGTTATGGAAACTTTGGCGCATACTGCATTCACGGTCCGCATGTGCATGAATACCTGAAGGAAATGAACGAGCGGGTGCTGTCCCGCTATGACCTGATGACCGTGGGCGAAACGGCGGGCGTGACCATCGAGGAGGCACAAAAGTACGCCGGAGAGGATTCGCATGAGCTGAGCATGGTCTTCCAGTTCGAGCATGTGGACGTTGCCGGAAAGTACGGGGCGTGGCGCACGGAACAGATTCCGATGCTGTTCCTGAAAAAGGTACTGAGCAAATGGCAGACAGAGCTGCACGGCAAGGCGTGGAACAGCCTCTTCCTCGGCAACCACGACCAGCCGCGCACCGTGTCCGCGTTCGGCGATGACCGCCCGCAGTGGCGCGTCCGCAGCGCGAAAATGCTGGCAACCTGCCTGCACATGATGGAGGGCACACCTTATATCTATCAGGGCGAAGAGCTGGGCATGACGAACTGCCCGTTCCAGTCGCTGGACGAGTTCCGGGATATTGACAGTCTGAACGGGTATCGCCGCTGGGTGACGGACGGGCCGCTCACGCACGACGAGTTCTTCCCCTACCTGCTGTTCAAGAGTCGCGATAACGCCCGCACGCCCATGCAGTGGAACGACAGCCCGAATGCCGGATTCACCTGCGGCACGCCGTGGATTCGCGTCAATCCGAACTACACGGAGGTCAACGCGGCGGCGGCAATGGCTGACCCGGATTCAACGTTCTACTACTTCCAGAAGCTCATCCGCCTGCGCAAGGCGCACCCTGTGATTGTGCATGGGCGCTATGAACTGCTGGAAAAGGACGACCCGGCACTGTTCATTTATACGCGCACGCTGGATGATGCGCAGCTGCTCGTAATGTGCAACTTCAAAGAGCAGAGGCGAGAATGGACAATGCCGGCGGGCTTCGCGGGCGCGCAGGTGCTGATTTCCAACACCGGGCGGACACAGCAGACGGAGCAGACCATCACTTTGCAGCCTTATGAAGCATTGGTGCTTCTGAAATAACATTGACGGGATAGAAAGGGGAATTTCAGATGAAAATGGAACTGGGTGCGCAGACATTTACCGTGCGGGACTATATGCAGACGACGTGGGACTTCCGGGAAGCGATGAAGCGTATTGCGGAAATCGGCTATACCTGCGTGCAGCTGTCGGCGGTGGGCAATGTGCCGGTTCAGGCGCAGCGGGACATCTGCGATGAATTTGGACTGAAAATCGTCCTGACGCATACGAACCCGGATCGCATGATTTCCGACCCGGAGGGCGTCATCCGCGACCATGACATCCTCGGCTGCGACTACATCGGCATCGGCATGATGAACCCGAAGTACCAGCGCGCAGAGTGGATTGACCAGTTCGCGAAAGACTTCACGACGCCCGCGAAGAAGATGCGCGACGCGGGCAAACTGCTGATGTACCACAATCACAATCTGGAATGGACGCGCCTGCGCGACGGCCGCCGGATTATGGACGTGCTGCTGGAACAGATGCCGGCGGACTTGATGGGCGTGACGCTGGATACCTACTGGGTGCAGGCGGCGGGCGCGGATGTGCTGGAATGGATTGACATCCTGCAAGACCGCATCCCCTGCGTCCACCTGAAAGACATGTCGGTCAATGGCTTCGACCAGCGCAAGGCGGTCGTCGGCGAGGGCAATCTGAACTTCCCGAAAATCCTCGAAAAGCTGCAAACGCTGGGCAAGACGAAGTACATGCTCGTCGAACAGGATGACTGCTACGGCGAAAGCGCGTTTGACTGCTTGAAGCGCAGCTATGACAATGTGAGAAAGATGGGGTATTGAGCGATGGCAAAGGTGAAATTGGGTATTATCGGCGTCGGCAATATGGGCACGGGTCACAGCAAGAACTATCTGGACGGTCTGATGCCAGAAATCGAAATCACGGCGGTGGCTGACCGTAATCCGGCGCGCCGCGAGTGGGCGAAGGAAAACCTCCCCGGCGTGAAGGTTTTTGAAGAGGGCGTAGATCTCATCCATAGCGGCGCGTGCGAAGCCGTGCTGATTGCCACGCCGCACTATCAGCATCCGCCGCTGGCGATTGAAGCATTCAAAAACGGGCTGCACGTCATGGTGGAGAAGCCCGCCGGGGTCTACACCCTGCAAGTGCGCGAGATGAACGCCGAGGCGGACCGTCACCCGGAACTGACCTTCGGCATGATGTTCAACCAGCGCACGAATTGCACCTACCGCAAGATGCACGAGTTGATTCACAGCGGCGCAATCGGTGACTTAAAGCGTGTCAATTGGATTATCACCGACTGGTACCGCACGCAGTTCTACTACGATTCCGGCGCATGGCGCGCGACGTGGGCGGGCGAAGGCGGCGGTGTGCTGCTGAACCAGTGCCCGCATCAGCTGGATTTGGTGCAGTGGCTGGTGGGACTGCCGTGCAAGGTGCAGGGTTTCTGCCACGAGGGCAAGTGGCACAACATCGAGGTCGAGGACGACGTGACCGCCTATTTCGAGTACCCGAACGGCGCCACGGGCGTTTTCATCACCACGACCGCCGACGCCCCCGGCACGAACCGTTTGGAGATTACAGGCACGAAGGCGACGCTCATCTGTCAGGATGGCAAGCTCATCATGAAGAAGCTGGAAATGGACGAGCGTGAATGGTGCGCGACGTGTCAGGAAGGCTTCCGTGCGCCGTCCTACGAAACGATCGAGGTCGAGACGGACGGGCAAAACGGGCAGCATCCGGCGGTGCTGAACGCGTTTGCGGCGCATATCCTGCGCGGCGAACCGCTGGTCGCGGACGGACGTGAGGGCATCAATGGGCTGATGCTGTCCAATGCGATTCATCTGTCCTCGTGGCTGGGGCATCCTGTGACTTTGCCGATTGACGAGGCGCTGTTTTTGGAGAAGCTCAATGAACGTCGGGCAACGTCACGGGTAAAGACGGGGGAAAGCGTTTTCAGTGATACAAATGGGACATATGAGTCAAAATAAAGGGGAGCTCCAAACACGAGGATAAACACGCAGGCAAAGCAAGATAACGCGACCAACTCATACTAATTCGATTCTAAAACATGGCATCGAGCATAGCAGATTTTTCGTTCCGGCAAAGCTGAGTGAAGCGAGGCGTACTGGAGGTACGCGCGAGCGGAACGAAGCAAAGCCGGGGCGGAAAAGATGCTGGGCGAATGACATGTTTTAGATGAGAATTAGTATCAATTGCACCAGACAGGCGCGAACGGATTGTATGCTTTCCTCCACAAAACCACATAAAGATGTGCCCTGCCCCGGCAAACTCATCCGCCGGAGCAGGGCGCTTTTCGATGCAGTTGTTCTGTTACATTCTGACCGTTTCCCCTGCTTTAATCGTCATGACCTCTCCTTTGTTCTCCACCCAAATGTCGGTGGCGGTCGGGTTAAAGACGATGTGCCCGTCGGCGCTGGTGCGCAGCTGGCGGCTGGCGTTCAGGTAGTCCACAATCTCGATATTTGTCGCGTACCAAATATCCTTCTTGCCGCTCATTTTCTCGCAGAAGGCGCGGATGACCTCCCAGTTGTTATGCTGCTCAAACTCGTAGCTATGTCCCCACAGGTAGAACAGCTTCAGCCCGAATGGCAATTTCCCCGTAAGGAAGCGGTCGCACAGCTCGTCCAGCTTCGGGTCATCGTGATGGCAAGTTGGGTGGAGGCACAGCCAGTCGTTGGGAATCTCAAAGTTGTGGGTGCTGACGACAGTGCGGGCATAAGCAATGCCGCAGGTGCGCAGGGTGTCGACGGCTTCGTCGCTGTATGTGCCGTAAGGGTACGCAAAACCGCGGACGATTTTGCCAAACAGCTTTTCCAGATTATCGCGGTCAGCAAGAACCTCATAGGCAATGCGCGGCGCGGGAATCGCGGACAGCGACGCATGGGTCAGCGCGTGGGAGGCGACTTCGTGGCGGCCGCCGGCATAAAGCGCTTTAACGGCGGATTCGCTCATGCGGCGGTGAATCGTGCCGGCAGGGTAAACCGTGCCTTCTGGGGCAAAGCAGCCGCTGTTGAGGTTGAAGGTGGCGAGAATACCGTATTCATCGAGGATGCGGATGAGTTCGATGTCGGTTTCCACGCCATCGTCGTAGGAGAGGGTCAGCGCCTTGCGCAGACCGTAGGGGTAGAGAATCATCATGGGAAAAGACTCCTTTCTTTGTGGGTAAGAAATGATTGGCAAAAGGATCTCTTTTGCCTTGGTTACGCGAGTTTATTGGGAAAGTACTTTTGGGTTGCAGGGGTTCGCGCCTGCGGGCGCACAAAAGGGTCAAGCCTTTTGCTTCCGAGTAAACAGCTTTTTCAGCGCCCACGCGCAGGGCTTTTCAATCAGCAGGGTGATGAGAATCGCGCCGAGGAGGGATAGACCGAAGCAGAGCGCCATGTACTGCCATTGCCACGGCTGTTCGCCGACGCGGTTCGGTTCATTGCTCACGGACGGCGGGATGTGCAGCCGCTTCAGGTGGACGGCGAGGTTCTGATGCAGCAGGTAGTAGTTCATCGAGATGGCGGCAAGCCAGCCCATGACGCGGTTGCCCAGCAGGAAGCGCAGGGGGCGCACGGCGAAGGGGAGCGAGAGCATGAGGCCCGCAATCGTCAGGCAGAGCAGTGGACGGCGCATCATCTGCGCGGCCTGCATGGCAGCTTGTCCGGACGTGTACGCCTGTGTGCGGATGACGCGGAGCATCCCGTAGAGAGAGACGCAGAACACAAGCGTCGCCGCGCCCTGCCAGAGCCACTTGCGGCGGCTTTCCGCCGGGTACAGCTGCGTCAGGCGCACATACAAGATGGACGCGCCCATGCCCATTGCGTAAACATCAAGGAAATTCGCCAGCTGATTGACAACCATGTTGTACTCGTCCAGCCGCCATAAACACCAGCCGCGGAACGCAAACGCGACCGCCGCCATGCTCATCAGCGTACCGAGCGGATTCTTCATCGCGCCCTTCGCCAGCAGAGGGAAAATCAGGTACGCCTGCATCTCGATGGCGATTGTCCACGATGCAACGCCAATAGGCGTGGCGATGTAGGTGGCGTAATTGAACGTCTGCGTGAACGTCAGGTGCATGAGGACGTCGCGGACGGCTTCTGATGTGCGCCCGTAGAGGTTGTACGGAATCGCGACGGCGACAAGCATCAGCAGCGTCAGGAAATAATAGCTGGGCACAATGCGCATGATGCGCCGCTGATAGAACGCCTTCGTGTCCGGCACGCGCTCGCCCAGCATCATCGTCCGCGCATACGGTAGGAACAGCAGAAAGCCCGACAGCAGAATTGTGCCGTCAACCGGCATATATCCGGCGCGCAGCAGATAGTCCAGCGAGTAACGGCCGATCGACGGCGTAAGCCACGACTGCTGCCAGAAGTGATACCAGCTGACGATGAACACCAGCAGCACACGCAGCCCGTTCAACTCCGGAATCCTGCGGCAGTTCGGGCGATAGGCGGTCATGAATCCGCCTCCAGGAGGGCGCGCATTCCCATCACATAGCCGTAGAAGCCGAAGCCGACAATCTGCCCCCGGCAGGCGCTGGCGGTGACGGACTTGTGGCGGAATTCCTCCCGCGCGTGGACGTTGCTCATGTGGCACTCAATGACCGGCATCGGCACGGACGCAATCGCATCATGCAGCGCAACGGACGTGTGCGTGTACCCACCCGGATTGAACACCGCACCGCAGAAGCCGTCGAAGTACGCCTTTTGCAGCGCATCAATCAGGTCTCCCTCGTGGTTGGACTGCACACAGCGCACCTCCACGCCGAGCTTTTCCGCTTCCGCATGGCACAGCGCAAGCAGATCGTCATACGTCTTTGCACCGTAAACTGCCTTTTCACGCAGCCCAGTCAGGTTGATGTTCGGGCCGTTGAGAATGAGAATCTTTTTCGGTTCGCTCACAGCAAATGCAGCTCCTTCATCAGCGTTTCCGCAAGGTTCGGCGGCATGGAACACCCCTGCCAGATGCTTTCAGCTTCCACCGCCTGAGCAATGAGCATATACAGCCCTGTGCAGGCGGGTGTCCCGACCCGTTTTGCGGCGGCGGTCAGTACCGTTTCCGCCGGGTTGAAAATAATGTCCGCTACGCCGTCGGCGCGGGCGACGATGCTGGTCAAGTGCGCCGTATCTATCGGACAGCCCTCGACGTGCGGGTACATTCCGGCAGGGGTCGTGTTGACAATCAGCCCGCCCATATCGGGGAAGCGCGCATAGAAATCGTCGTAGCTGATTTCATCCGCGTGCTTCGGATTTCGGGATACCACCCACGTTTCGCGCGCGCCCATACGCTTCACGGCGTTTCGGCAGGCGTGCATTGCCCCGCCTGAACCGAGGATGAACACCGGGCGTCCGTCCGGATTCATGCCGAAGTGGCGCAGCATCTGCTCAAAGCCGGGGTCGTCCGTGTTGTAGCCGCGGCTTGTCTTACCCGTCAGCACTGTGTTGACCGCCCCAACCTCCCGCGCAAAAGGGGTAATCTCATCCAGCAGGGGCATCACGTCCGTCTTGTACGGCACGGTGATATTGAAGCCGTCCAGCGTGCACAGCAGTTCCGGTACAACCGCCGCCAATTCACCGCGCGGAATCTCAATCAGCCGGTAGCTCGCCGCCAGAGAGATTTTCTCCCAAATCGCCTCGTGAATGGGAACGGACAGGCTGTGCCCAAGCTTCTCCCCAATCAGGCCGTACTGCTTCATGAACATGCACCTCCGGGCTGCTTTGTTCCCATTATAGCATGATTTAGGCAAGGGGGCAATGCTTGTACAGTTTTTTTCTGTTTTTGCATTTTGGGTGCAACGAATGGCGGACTTGATTCGTCTAATAGGTAACAGGCTGGAAAAGGAGGGCGCGTATGGTCAGACGGCTGATAAGCTACTGCATGGCGCTGCTGATGCTGGGGTGTGCGCTGGCAGAGGACGAATTGGACATCACTTATCGCTTCGGCAGCCGCGAGGAGCAGAAAATTGCGGTGACGATTGACGACTGCTATCACGCAGAGGACGTTCGGGCGGTGCTGGATATTTTGCAGGCAAACGACGTCCGCGCGACGTTCTTCCCCATCGGCAAGGCACTCAAGTACGAGGATGCGGCGCTTTGGCAGGAGGTTGTGGCGTCTGGGTGCGAAATCGGCAATCACTCATGGGGACACACTTACCTGACGAAGCTGAGCCGGCAGAAAATCAAGTTCCAGATGCTTCGGACGCAGGAAAAAGTGGACGCGCTGCTGGACTGCCATTATCCCATGCAGGTCATGCGCCCGCCGATGGGCAAGACGAACCAGAAGGTGGAGGAAAGTGTCGCGGCGGTTGGCTATCTGGCGGTTGTCAAGTGGGATGTCAGCGAAACCGACCCGGTAAAGGCACTGGCGGCCGTGCAGAACGGCAGCATCTTGCTCTTTCATGCGCGGAAGAAGGATGCGAAATGTCTGTCCGTGCTGATTCCGCAGCTGGTGGCGGAAGGCTATCAGCTGGTCACGGTGTCGGAGCTGCTTGGACTGCCGGAAATTGTATGCAGTGCGGAAAAGTACGTCTATCATCGCCGTGATACGGAGGAAAATATCCGCCCCGATGCTGTTCCCCAGAATTGACAACCCTTCCCCATTCCGGTATAATGAAAGACGGGAAAAGGACGTTTTGCTGTGGCAAAATCAAGCATGAAGAGGAGTGAACCCTGATGAAGAAACGACTGTTGGCGCTGCTGAGCGCCATCGTGCTGATGGGTAGTGTATCGCTGGCGGAAAACACGGAAGAATCGGCGGGAACCCCGGCGACGGCGGAACCGATGGTTTCCCTGCCCATCGATTTCTCTCCCGGTATGCCCGCTGATCCGGACGGCTTTACCCTCGGTGACGGCACTTGGAGCTATGAGGATCCCACCATCAGCGTGCAAGTGACGCAGAAGCGCAAGGCGGAGTGCGACTATTGGGTTGCGCATATCAAGATAGCGGATGCTTCCCAGCTGCGCACCATGTCCGCCGGCGGCTTTGACTCCACCCGCACGGTCAAGGGCACGATTATGGCCAAGCGCAGCAACGCCATCCTTGCCATTGACGGCGATTATTTCTGCTATACCGGCATCGGTTATATCGTCCGGCAGGGCACGGAGTATCTTGACCACCTGCGTGGCGACCGCGACGTTCTCCTGATTGATGAGGACGGCGATTTCCACTATGTCCTCCGCCCCAAGCGCAATTCGCTTGATGGCACGGTGGACGGCAAGAAGGTCATCAACAGCTTCTTCTTCGGCCCGGTGCTGGTGCGCGAGGGCAAAGCCGTGCTGAACCCGATGGCGGAAGGCATGGCATTCGATGAGCCGCGGCAGCGCATGGCGATTGCGCAGGTTGGCCCGCTGGAATATATGGCGATTTGCTGTGCCTCGCAGGCGCGCGGCTCGATGGGCATGACACTCAAGCAGTTTGCGAAGCTCTGCGCCGATGAGGGCGCGTATATCGCCTATAATCTCGATGGCGGCGACTCCACCATGATGATTTTCAACGGCGAGAAAATCAACGACGTACTGAATGAAAACACCCGCGCCATCTCCGACATCGTGTACTTCGCGTCGGCATGGACAGGTGAGGAGGCGGACGAGTGAATACCGTCTATTGGGTACTCGTCGCGTTCGGCATCGTTGTGCTGGAGGCGCGTCTGCGCGCCCGGAACGTGCGCTATCTGCCGATTCTGCCCGCTATTGTGCTGGGCGCGGTGCTGTCCAAGGTCACTTATGTGGTGCTGCAATGGCACTATGCGTTCCCGCACTGGGGATGGGGTGCGTTCACTGTCCTTCGGCCGGATACGTTCTGCTTCTTCGGCGGCGCGGTCGGCGTGGTACTGGGCGTCATCATCAGCGCAAAGCTGACGCATCAGCGCGTCCTGCCCGTGCTGGATGCGTTTGCTCCGGCGGGCGCGCTGCTGGTCGCCATTGCCCGGTTCGGCGAAAAGTATCTGGGGGAAATCGGCACGGCGGGCTTTGAGATGCCCGAACAGCTGGCTTTCTTCCCCTTTGCCCTGACGAACGAGTGGGGCGAAAGCTATCCCGCCATCTTCATGCTGTCCTGCCTTGCGGCGCTCATTGTGGCGATTGTCGGTCTGACCCGCAAGCCCGGCGGACGCGATGGTCAGCTTTTCCTGCGCACGGCGTTTTATCTGGCGCTGCCGCAAATCATGTGCGAGAGCCTGCTGGCGGAGTGCATGAAGTGGGGCTTCGTGCGGGTGCAGCAGCTCCTGTGCGCGCTGACGCTGCTGGCAATTCTGATTGTGGAGTGCCGCCGTGCAGCGGGTTCATTGACCTTTGCGAAGCGCTGGTGGCCGGTTGGCGCGCTGCTCCTGTGCGCGGCGGGGCTGGTCGGCGTGGAGTTCGCGCTGGATAAGTCCGGTTTGCCCGCGTTCGTGGGGTACGGCGCGATGGTCGTGCTGCTGGCGCTGATTGCGGCGGCGGAATGCGGGGCGGGGAAAAGGGTGAAATAAAGGAAAGGCTGATTTATTCGCTGTTGTTGCTGAATAAATCAGCTTTTTCATGTGTTTTCTTTTTCATCAAAGGCTTCATCGTCAAACTCTGGTTCTGGCAGACCTATTCCCTCTAAGCGTGCGTAATATGAAAATGGGTCTTTATCGCCGACAAACGATTTGCAATAACTGAGTTCATCTTGAAGATTATTGCCGAGAGAGTCGGTTTCAAAATGCTTTGTAATCACGCTAAGAACTGCGACATTCATTTCCTGCCGAAAAAGGACTCGTTCCTCTGGAGGAAGCGTGTTGAATTGCTCTATAGAGATATCATTTATTGTGAGAAGAGTTTCAAAATAAGAGGTATATCCTATATCGCTTTTAGCTTTTAATAGATAAGGGTACTTTTCGGGTTTGATGAAAGATTTAAAAACGGCTCTTAAATATTTATCTTCTATGCGGTCAACATTGTTATCATATACGCCTGATAAATAGTTTGGGTGAACATTCAGATATTTTGCAATCCTGTCTAAAAGGTCAGGCGGCATTTCCCCGGCATCTAAACACCGACGGATGGTTTTTTCGGTTCTCTCTATCTGTTCATAGGCTTCTCCCAATTTTCGTATACTGCAATTACGCCATTTTAGGACTTCAAAGAAACGCTGCTTGTTTACTGGAACTTTCTGTACGGCTTTGTTTGCCATAATACTTCCTCCGTTGCGGACATTTATGCCCAAAACGCCGCACCAGTGACTATTGACTGTGCGGACATTCACAGCTATAATATTATAGCAGATGCGGACATAAATGTCCACATAAAGGCGGAAGGAGGCATTCAAATGGAAGCAGCGCGGACGGAACAGCGCGGCGCTATTCAGTGGGTGAAAGAACACAAAACGGTGCTGATTGCTATTGGCGTTGGTGCAATCGGAATATTTTTTGTCGCGAAAAACTGGAACTCAATCAAGGGACTTTTCAAGGCAAGCGAATCAGCTCCTTGCGCCATCGAAAAAGCGGCAACAGCTGTGAAGGAAACTGTTGTTCCGATAATCCCCAAGGATGTTCTGGATAATCTTACCGGGAATAAGCTGACCGCGAGAGCGCTGGGCGACAAAATGGGGTGCACCGCACAGGAAATCAACAAACGTATTTGTACAGCTGGTCTGGCAGTAAAGCACCCTTGCGGCGGATATATTATGACAGAAGCTGGGCGGCTGCTCGGAGAAGAAACGGTGAAAACCACAAAGTATGATTATACTTTCTCCAACATCGAATGGGACGAGAAAATCCTTGAATTGCTGTTTAGCAAAGAAGAATTGCTGGAAATTGCTGCAAAAGAGGAAAGGATTCAGCAAATTCTTGCCAAATCAGCTTAATAGACTATACAAAAGACAGGGCATCCCTCTTCATTCCGAGAGAGACGCCCTGCATCATATACGGAATTACCCAATATTTCGGGTTGAATTTGACGGTAAATTCGGGTATAATACAGACGAAGGGAGTTGATAACATGACGAACATCGTCCCTATTTCTGACTTGAAGAACTATACCGAGGTTCTCAGCCATTGCGATAACGGTTCGACCGTCTACCTCACCAAGAACGGACGCGGCAAATATGTAGTACAGAGCCTTGCAGAGCATGAGAAACTTCAGGCGACGGTGAAGCTGCTTGCCGAACTTGCTAAAGGTGTCGAATCCATCCGCACGGAAGGTCTTTTGACCATCGACGAGGCGTTTGCCGGGCTGGATGAGGAAAAGCAAGACCCGAAAGAAGGTTGAGTATGGCGAAGGTGACACTTTCCAAAGAAGCGCAGCGCGACATAATAGCCATTCGCAACTACATTCGGGATGAACTGTGCAATCCGAGCGCTGCCAAGCATATTATCGCCTGTCTCAAAAAGAGCATCCAGTCCCTCGAAAAGTTCTCCGGGCGTGGTCGTCCGCTGGACGCGCTGCTGTCTGTTCATACGGAATACAGATACCTTGTGTGCGAAAATTACTGCATCTTTTATCTGGAAGACAATGAGCGGGTAATCATCGTCAGGATTCTGCATCAGCGCCAAGACAGCCTGCGGGCGCTTTTCCTTGAAAAGTAACACAAAAATCAGGGGCGTCCCTCTCCATTCCGAGAGAGACGCCCCCTTCTTCTGTCCTTATTTCTCCACCTTCGTCAGCCGAATCCGCACATTCGCCCCATTGCGCTGATCAAAGAGCCATGCGCTGGTGGCGCTGATGCCGGTCAGCTGGTGCGTGGCGGTCAACGCATCCGCGGATGTGCCCGTGCGGATGGTCAGGCCGTCCACCGCGAAATACAGCGATTCGCCCGCAAGTGTGCAGGTGCCATCGAGATTGAACGTGTAGGCGTTTCCTGCCGTATCCTGCCATGTGCCAAGCACCAGATAGCACGCTTCCTTTAGGCGCTCCTTCACGCGGCGCTCGTCGCTGATTTCCTGATAGTACGGGTACGCCTGATACACCTGTCCGGCGGCATAATAGCTTTCGCCCGCCTGATAGCAGCTTTCACGGAAAATATCGCGCAAATCGGCGTAATCCGCGGGCAAATTCTCCATGTTCAGATTCATCAGCAGGTCAGCCACAGCCGTGTACTCCTGCTGATTGTACTGTGCGCGGGCGCTGTCGGCAATCGGGCCATAGTAGGCGGCATACTGCGCCGCGGCGCGGTCGGCGGCATCGGAATAGTCGCCCGCCTGCGTGAAGAACTGCGCTGCCGCCAGGGAAAGCGAATCCGCCACGGCTTTTTCGCCCTGCGCATAGCGCACGATTTTAAGCTGCTCATCCGCGTCGGAATAGCCGGAAATGCTTTCCAGCAGCGTCGCCGCTTCGTCTAACTGTCCGGCTTCTTTCTTTTGCAGCGCAATGGCGTAGTCGCACGCCTTCAACTGCGTCGCGGCATCCTCATACGTCCCCAGCGCGGCGAAAATCTCCCGCGCATCGGTATACTTGTGATTTTCCAGCAGCAGCGCCGCCTGCTGATACTGCGTCGCGGCAAGGCTCGTTTCGTCGCCCAATTCGGCGTAGATGACGGCGGCGGACTGCAGGTTGTCCAGTGCGCCGGTCGATGCAAGCGCCTGCGCCTTCATCGTGCGCACTTCGCTGATTTTCTGCGCGCTGTCCTTGTAGTCGCCCAAGGCTTCATACAGCGCGATTGCGCCGTCGTAATCGCCATCCTGCGCCTTCTTCGCCGCCCAGTCGTAGTTGCACAGACGAATCATGTCCGCCGCTTCGGAGTAATCCGAAACAGCCGTAAACCCGGCAATCGCAGCTTCATACTCGCCGCGCGAATACGCAATCTGCGCCGGCTGATACACGCAGTCTTTCAGCAGTGTCGCGACATCATTGTAATCTGCCGGCAGCTGATTCAGCAGCGCCGTCGCCGCATCGAAATCCAGCGCTTTCATTTCCACCAGCGCCTGCTGATAGATGGCTTTCTTCCACAGGTCGTCCGCGTCGCTGTAATCGCGGATGTTCTGCAGCAGCCGCGCTGCTTCCTTGAATTTTCCAGCCTCCAGTGCCTTCACCGCCGGAGCGTAATAGCTGACGTTTGCCTGTTCATCGGCATCCTCATAGCCCTTCGCAAGGTAGAACTGCTCGGCGGCGGTTGCGGTTTCTCCTGCCGCTTGCATCTGTTTGCCATAGGCGTAATGCGCCTGACGCGCCAGTTCCGCCGCGCCCTCGTAATCCGGTATTTCCTCCAGACAGGCAATGGCGGATACCGGGTCAGGATTGTCGCCCTCCAGCAGGCTCTTCGCCTCCAGATACCACGTTTTTTCGATGAGCGCTGCGCTGTCCTGATACCCGTTCAGCGCAGTCAGTCCTTCGCGGATGGCATCGTAGTCGCTTGCCGTCTCCATTTCGGCGGATAGGCGGCGATACGCGATTTCCTGCAGCTGCGTCCGCGAATTTTCGTAATCACCCAGCGCCGTGAACAGCTTTTCGGCATCATCCAGCTTGCCCTCGTTCAGCAGCAGCAGACCCTCCTGATAATCGGCAGACTTGCGCAGGTCGTCCGTGCGCGTCTGTTCCGTCAGCGTGTCCAGCAGCGTGCGCGCCTGTGCAATATCCTCCGCTGTCACGTTGTCGCTGTCCAGCAGGGCTTCCGCATGGCGGTAATTGCTTTCCTCCACCATGTCCGCCGCATCTTTGTAGCTGCTGATTTCCGCGAATTTTTCCGCCGCGGCGGTATATTCACCATTGGTGAGCGCCGTCTGCGCGTCGTTGTACTTCATCTGCGGCAGGAGGTGGAACATGATGCCGTAGCCACCGCCGAGAATCAGCAGAATCAGCGCAACCGCCCCCGCCACAACGCGGCGGTGCCGACGGCGCTTGGTCACTTCCTGCTCACGCTGGGCTTGCAGCTTTGATGTTTCCTCCACGGCGACGCGGTTCTGGTCATCCGTCGCCTTTTCGCGCGCGGCAATCACGGCGTCCACCGCTTCTTTGCTGAAGTGGGTGAACACATCGCGCTTATCGCGTCCGCAGCGGGCGCACGTCGCGACAGACACGGGGTTCGGACGGCCGCAGACGCACAGCCATAGGTCGCCCTGCATTTCGGGATATCCCGCCGCCATGTTGCCTGCCACCTCGCGCAGCTCGCTCAACGCGGTACTGCGGTGCAGGTTATTCGGCGTGTACTCCGTCAGTGGCTCTTTGCCGCGGCGCCAGATGCTGCTGTTATCGTACCAAACCTTCTCGATAATCGCTTCGCAGCCGCCGACGTTCGCGGGCTCTTCCACCGGCACGGTCATGGAGAATGTACGCATGGGTGCGCCGGTCAGCCCGTGCGCACGGTGGGTGATGCGGGTGATTTCCTGTCCGTCTGGATCAAGCAGGGTGAGGGTGACTTCCACGGAGACGACCTGCTGTCCGGAGAGATTGAACAGGGTCAGCTCGCAGGAAGGGAAGCCAGTATTGGGCGCATCAATGCGCCAGACCTCGACGGGGCTATTCAAATCAATCTTCAAGGGCAAATGCCTCCTTTGCAGCGTGCATTTTTGTTACTTGTTTTTTCTTGTTGCAGGGGGAATCGCCTCCGCGGAGGCGAGGAGGGGGCTTTTCGGTCGCCACTTCCATGCTTTGGGGTATTGTAGCTTCTATATCCCGTTCCCAGATAAACACGCGGAAGAAATATGCAGAAGTCACCAACTCCATCGCGCGGAAGGGTCAAGGGAGGGGACTTCGTCCCGTTTCATTCTCCCTTGCGGAGTCCAGAGGCAGAGCCTCTGGCGCCTCTCCTCACTCAATATACACCATGATTTCAGAGAGGACGGAGGCGGTGAATTCAAGGCGCAGAACAACGCGCACGCCGTCATCAAGGACAAGACCAAAGCGCATGACCGTGCCGTCTACGGTGTACTCCACCACGCCGTACTGACCGCTTTCTTCGTCGCCGTAAAGGTGCTCAGTGTCGTTCTCATCAATCGCGGTGTTGTCATTGCGGAAACGGTTGTATACCTGCGCGAAAGTGTCGCCGATGCGGCTCGCGCGCGGGCCTTCCATGCCATCGGCGGCAATCAGCAGCATTTCCACCTGCGGGTTCTGCTTCTGCGCGTCGTAGAGGAACGTGATGTCGCACGCCGCGAACGTCATCGTGCGCACATAGCCATCTGTGCCGTTCTCCACCCACACGTCGTCAATCACGTCTCCCAGCACGTCCGCAGCGGATTCCGGCGTCAGGCTCATGAAGTCAATGCCGGAGAACTGCAAGTCCGTCCCGTCAAACATGGGCAGCTCCGCGCCATTGTAGCTCGACGGAACCTGCACATAGTCGTCAAAGAGCGCATCGAAGCGGAGATTGTCGCGCACAGTGCTGATTTCCGCCTCGGTCGTGCGCGCGGACAGACCGTAAACGCGAATCGCGCTGACGATATTGTCCTCCATCGTAAAGATGACGCCCGTGTCCGTGTAGCCCTCGCCATCGGTTTCCACGCGCTCATGCACGGCGTATTCCACTGTCTGCACGCGCTGGCCGTCGCGCTTCACTTCGCCCCATCTCATGCTTTCCGGCAGCAAGTCCAGCACATACAGCACAGCGGATTCGCGGCTGCCGCGCAGAGACGGATTCTCGCTGTAATTCGCTTCCAGCACGATGGACAGTTCGTCGCCTACCTGAATGTCACGCGGGCCCCGCTCTTCGGCGCTCGTCAGGACGATGGAAAGCAGCTGCGTGTCAATGCTCATCGCGGGCGAATCGGCATAAATCGTGCCGAAGGAATACTCGAAGGCATAGCCGTCCTCGGTCTTGGCATCCGCCGGATCGTTCAGGGGCGTAGAGGCCATTGCCAGCGTCTGCATCCGCGCGGCGAAGGCTTGCAGTTCCGCCAGCGTCAGGGCATCCGCGCTGTTGTCCTGCGCATCTTCCGCCGATGCGAAGATGCAGCTTACCCCCATCAAGACCGTCAGCAGCAGACAGAACATCCGTTTCATCATCGTCAAGCGCTCCTTTTTTCGGAAACGATATGATTTACCAATGCTATTGTACCGCAAAAATCCGCCCTTGTACACCCTCGAAATGTGTGGAAAATGTAAACTTTGCGCAGAAAATCGCGGAAAAAAGACGATTTGCAGAAAAATATTCCACCTATTCCGCGGAAAATTCTCGATTTGCGCCACAAGGATGAGGAAGAATCCGACGCTGTTTCCAGCGCATCCGCCAAATCTCCCAAAATGCGCCAGCAACGAACATCCGCCCCCTGTCGTTGGATGGGTGAAGCGGAAAGAAACGCCGCTTCAAAAGCACAACCTTTCTTCCATGGAAAGCAAAAGGAGGCAACAATCCATGAACAAGAAGAATCTGACTCGTGTGGCTGGTCTGAGCGCGGCGGCGATGCTCGCGCTGAGCGGCATGGCGATGGCAGAAACGACCGAGAGCGCGCTCGTCAAGGGCGGCGCGCTGAACCTGCGCGAAACCGCGTCGCTGGACGCGAAGGTGCTGGGGCAATACCCCACCGGGACGCTGGTGGAAATCATCAAGGCGGGCAGCGAATGGCATCGTGTCAGCGTGAACGGCAAAACCGGCTACATGTTGGCAAAGTACCTGAATAGCGCTGACAGCGCTATCTCCGCGACCGTCCGCACCAACACCGGCACGGGGCTGAACCTGCGCGAGCAGCCGAACATGAACGGCACGATTATCATGGCGATCAAGAACGGTCAGTCCGTCAGCGTTCTGCAGAAGAGCAGCCCTTGGAGCCGCGTCAAGGTCGGCAACCGTGAGGGCTATGTGGCAACGAAGTACCTGAACTTCGGTTCTTCTTCCGGCAGCGTGTCTGGCACGGCGGCTGTCGTTCATAACCCGAAAAGCACGCAGGTGCTGAATCTGCGCCGCGAACCGAACCTCGACGCGCAGGTGCTGGCATACTATCACAACGGCACAAAGGTGACGATTCTGGGCAATGTGGACAGCAAGTGGGTCAAAGTACAGGTGACGGACGGCAAGATTGGCTACATGATGAAGCAGTATTTGAAGGTGAGCGGGGGAGCGGGCGAAGTGAAGCCGTTCACGGCAAAGCTGTGGAATGTCAACGGCGGCAGCTATGTGAATTTCCGGAAGGGCGCATCGCTGAATGCGGAAGTACTTGCGCGCGTGCCGGTGGGGACGGAAGTGAAGGTGCTGGAGCATGGCACGGATTGGTGCAAGGTTGAGGTTGATGGTAAGACCGGGTATATTTCGACTTGGTTCATGAAGTGGTAAGGGATAGGGTTAGGGCTAACACCCAAAAGAGCAACACGCGGAAGAAGTAAGGCAGTGAAGCCAACTCAATCGCGAAAAAGGGTCAAGGGGCGTTGCCCCTTGCGGAGTCCAGAGGCAGCGCCTCTGGTGGGGTTTGGGGCAACGCCCCAACTGCTCCTCGTCAAACCTACTCCAAGGGAAAAGTCAACAAGGCGCAGGCAGCGAAGCGTCCCTGCCAGTAACTTTGCGCGTCCTCAGACGCGCCCCCCAACTCGCTTTATACTATTTTCAGATAAGAATGCGCCAAGATGCGCCGCGAATTTTTCATTCTGGCTAACGTGAATGAAACGCAACGTAGCAGCGCTACGCTAAGTGGAATGAGCGGACGCCAGAAGGGAAAAGGCGCAAGCAGATGGCGCAGGTGAATCTGGAAATAGTATTCCCCACCACTTGCACATTGTCGCGCCAAATGGGCGCGACCGCGAAGCACGAAAGCCATCCTCCTAACAATTTTTCTACAACTCCATAAAAACAGGCTCATGCCCCAAAACCACCGGGACATGAGCCTGCTTTATTATCTCGCCTTTTCAATCAGCATATGCAGCGCGTGCTTCATTGCCAGCGTGCGGATGCGCTCGCGGTTGCCGGAGAGCGCCAATCGAACCGCGCTCGTGCCGCCCGCCGCCGATACGCCGACGCACACCGTCCCTACCGGGCAGTCCTCCGTCCCGCCGTCCGGCCCCGCGACGCCCGTCGTACTCACCGCAATGTCCACGCCCAGCCGCTTCCGCGTGCCTTCCGCCATTGCGCACGCCGTCTCCACGCTCACCACGCCGAAACGCTCGATGACCTCCGCAGGCACGTCCGCCAGAATCGTCTTCGTGTCCGTCTGGTACGTCACCAGTCCCGCGCGGACAACCGCCGATGCGCCCGGAATATCCACCAGCGCCGCAACGACCTTGCCGCCCGTCAAGCTTTCGCACGTCGCGCACGTCATACCCTGCGCCCGCAGCGTCTCAATCGCCGTTTTCGCCAGTGAACCGCCGTCTGTTTCCTCCATCGCGTACACAACATTGCCCAGACGCGCCTTGACTTCCGCCAGCAGCGGCGTCAGCAGCGCCAGCGCCTTCTCCGCCGTATCAGCGCTCGCCGTTGCGCGCAGCTGCACCTCGCCTAAGGAGCAGTAGGGCGATAACGTCGGATTTTCTCCGTTCTCCAAGTCGCGCAGGCGCGTGTCCACCTCGGATTCACCCATGCCGAAGATGCGCACATACCGGCTCACCAGCGCGCGCCCTGACCGCGCCATCAGGTACGGCTCGACCGATGCGGTGAACATCGGCTCCAGCTCGCAGGGCGGGCCGGGCAGGTGGATAACGACTTTTCCATCACCCATCGGGACAATCGCGCCGGGGGCTGTGCCGTTCGGGTTCATCAGCAGCGTAGAATCCGCCGTGAACATAGCCTGCGAAAGGTTGTTGAGGGTCATGTTGCGGTGATACTGCTGGAAGCGGGTGCGAACCATTTTCTCCGCTTCCGGGAAGAGGACAAGCTCCTTGCCCGCAACCTTTGCCGCCACGCGCTTGGTGATATCATCGACCGTCGGGCCGAGGCCGCCGGAGGTAATGACAATATCCGCACGGCTGAGCGCAAGGCGGTAGGCGTCCTCCAAGCGCTGCGCATTATCGCCCACGACGGTTTGGTGCTGCTGCGTGATACCCAGCGCGGACAGGCGGCGCGAGAGGAACTGCGCGTTGGTGTTGAGGACTTGCCCCATCAGGAGTTCCGTGCCGACACATAGAATTTCTGCAATCATGGTGTTTTCTCCGAAAGAAGGTGCTTCTTTCAATCACAGGGAATTTTGCGCCTGTGGGCGCGACCAAAGGGCTTTCTGATTGTCCTTTGGGAACCTTCGTTGTCGCCACTTTTGGGGTTATTCAAACAAAATGTAGGGTGTATTCTGCTTGAATACTGCCGAGAGCGCTGCGACGTAAAAACATTTATTTTCCCAATTTGCTGATGCCGGATGCTTTCGCGCAGTCCATGACCGCCTTCGCGACGGCGGGGGCGACGCGCTTGTCGAACGCGCCGGGGATGATGTAGTCCTCTTTCAGCTCATCGTCCGAAACGATGGACGCAATCGCACGGGCGGCGGAGAGCTTCATTTCCTCCGTAATATCCGTCGCCTGTGCGTCCAGCGCGCCGCGGAAAATGCCGGGGAAAACCAGCACGTTGTTAATTTGGTTCGGATAGTCGCTGCGCCCGGTCGCAATGACGCGCGCGCCGCCCTTCGCGGCTTCTTCCGGCATGATTTCCGGCGTGGGATTCGCCATTGCGAACACAATCGCGTCCTTCGCCATCGTCGAAACCATTTCCGCCGTGACGATTTTCGGGGCGGAAACGCCGATAAACACGTCCTTACCCTTCATCACGTCCGCCAGCGAACCGCGCTCGTTGTGCCGGTTCGTGATTTCCGCCATCTTGCGCTGCGCCGGATTCAGCCAGTCCTCGTCCACGCTGACCGCGCCCGCCCGGTCCACCAGCACGATATTGCCCGCGCCGAATTGCAGCAGGAGCTTGGCGATAGAGATGCCCGCGCTGCCCGCGCCATTGATGACGATGTTCACATCCTCCATCTTTTTGCCAACCAGCCGCAGCGCGTTCAGCAGACCCGCGGAGACGACAATCGCCGTGCCGTGCTGGTCGTCGTGGAAAACGGGAATATCCAGTTCCTTGCGCAGGCGGCTTTCGATTTCAAAGCAGCGCGGCGCGGAAATATCCTCCAGATTGATGCCGCCGAACGTCGGCGCGATTACCTTCACCGTCCGCACAATTTCGTCCACGTCCTTCGTATCCAGACAAATCGGGAATGCGTCCACGTCCGCAAATTCCTTGAACAGAATCGCCTTGCCCTCCATGACAGGCATCGCCGCCAGCGGGCCGATGTCGCCCAGCCCCAGCACCGCCGTGCCGTCGGACACCACCGCAACCAGATTGCCCTTGGCGGTGTAGCGGTACACATCGCGCGGGTCAGCATGAATGCGGCGGCAGGGTTCTGCCACGCCGGGGGTATACGCGGTGGACAGGTCATCGCGGTTCTCGACCTTCACCTTGCTCTGTACGGCAACTTTGCCGTGGTGTTCCTCGTGCATTTGCAGGGCAGCCTGATTGTAATCCATAAAAAATCGCTCCTTTCTCATACTATTTTCGGATTCATCCGCGCCATCTGCTCGTCGCATTTTCATCCGAAAACAGTATCAGGTCGAATGTTGGCATTTCACGGTGTTCAGTGTACCACATTTCGAGAAAAAAAGGAAGGGCGAAAAATTCCGTATCGTCAACCAAAGCGCAAAAAGCAGTTGACAAACGTCCGAAACTATGGTAAACTCAAAACCGCATTTTGGTTTACGCAAGGAGGATTCCCGACGATGGAAAAGACGGCTTCTACAAAAAATACGACCTATACCTTGGTTGCAATTGCGCTGATGACGGCGGTTATCTGCGTGCTCGCGCCGCTCTCGCTGCCGATTGGCCCTGTGCCGATTAGCATGGCGACGCTGGTGCTGTTCCTGTCGATTTATGTGCTGGGCTGGAAGAAGGCAACCATCAGCGTCTGCCTGTACATCCTGCTGGGGCTGGTCGGTGTGCCGGTGTTCAGCGGCTTCACGGGCGGCGTGTCGAAGCTGGCGGGCGCGACGGGCGGCTACATCGTCGGCTATATCCCGATGGTGGCGCTGGCGGGTTTCCTGATGAGCAAGAGCGACAAGTGGTGGCTGCACCTGCTGGCAATGGTCGCGGGTGAAGTCGTGCTGTACCTGATTGGCACGGTCTGGTTCTGCGTACAGGCGGGCAAGACAGCGAGCGCAGCGCTGGCCATCTGCGTCTATCCGTTCATTCCGCTGGACATCGTGAAGATGGTGATTGTCGTGCTGATTGGCCCGATGATTTCCAGCCGCTTGAAGAAGGCACACCTGAACGTTTAATACTATTTCCAGATAAGAATGCGCCAAGATGCGCCGCGAATTTTTCATTCTGGCTAACGTGAATGAAACGCAGCGTAGCAGCGCTACGCTAAGTGGAATGAGCGGACGCCAGAAGGGAAAAGGCGCAAGCAGATGGCGCAGGTGAATCTGGAAATAGTATAAGGTGACATCGCCGCGTTGTGCGGTGTTGCCCTAATATAAACGATTTTCAAACGGCATTGCCATCTTCCCGCCAAGCAGAGAAAATGACATTCCGCAATTATGATGCACTGTCGTTTGGAAAATCATATCACATAAGCAGGGCGCTGTTCCGACCACCAAGCCGGACAGCGCCCCTTTATATTGTGTGCAATTAGCCGTGCTGACCTTCGCTCTGCAGCTGCATGTTCTCCACCACAATGTCGTGGATTTCACCCAGCGACGCGCAGTATTCCAGCACCTGCCACGGTTCGTTCGTGTGGAAGTGAATCTTAATCAATTCATCGTCCCCCACTGCCAGCAGACAGTCGCCCTTGAAATGCTCCGTGATGTAGTCGTTGATTTCGTCCTCGTCGAGGTCGTGCCCTTCAATGAGCAGCTGCGTGTCGAACTTGAATTCGAGAATCTCTGCCATGTGCTTCACTCCTTTTTTTGATTTTTTTCTGAACAGAGAGACTGACCTCTGTTCATTAGCAAACAATCAGGTATTCTACAACGCAGTCGCTTTTTCCTGCCTATTCGGGCAGAAAAAGAATTCACGCGCGATTGTGTTGCTTTTTCTTCCATACGCCTTCCGTGCGTTTCTTCTTTTTTCTTACATGCGTTCGGGTGCTTCGATGCCAATCAGCCACAGCCCCGTCTTAATAACATCCTTCGTCGCCTTCGTCAGCGCCACGCGCGCGGCGGCCGTCGCCGGTTCACCATCCAGAATCCGATGCTCATAATAGAACTTATTATACGCCTGCGCAATATCCGTTACAGCGCGGGTAATCATTGACGGCTCATACTTTTCCGCCGCTTCCTTAATGACATCCGGGAAGCGCCCCAGCAGACGCAGGAGCGCCTGTGCCTCGTCGTCCGTCAGCGCGTTCATATCCGCTTCGGGCAGGGACATTTCCGCCGCCTTGCGCAGGACAGAGCAGCAGCGCGTGTGGGTATACTGCACATACGGGCCGCTTTCACCGTCGAAATTCAGCGCGCGATCCCAGCAGAAATCGACGTCCTTGATTCGGTTGTTGCTCAAATCGGTATAGACGACCGCGCCGATGCCGACCTGACGCGCAACATCCTCCTTGTTCGGCAGATTCGGGGACTTTTCGTTGATGATGTCCAGCGCCTTCTTCTGCGCCTGCTCCAGCAAATCTTCCAGATAGACGACGTGCCCCTTGCGGGTGGAGAGCGCCTGACCCTCGTAGGAAATCATGCCGAACGCGACATGCACGCAGTCCTTCGCCCATTCGTAGCCCATCTTTTCCAGCACACGGAAAATCTGGCGGAAGTGCAAATCCTGCTGATACGCCACGACGTACAGGCACTTATCGAAATGATAAGTATCATGGCGATAGATGGCCGCCGCAAGGTCGCGGGTGGCGTAAAGCGTCGCGCCGTCGGAGCGGAGGATGATGCAGGGGGACATGTTGTCCTCGCTCAAATCAACGATAGATGCGCCCTCGGAGATGGTCAGCAGGTTCTTTTCCTTCAGTTCGTTGATAACGCGATCCATCTTGTCGTTATAGAACGACTCGCCCGCATAGGAGTCAAACGTAACGCCCAGCAGCTTATAGACGCGCTCGGTATCGCGCAGAGTCAGTGCCTTGAACCAATTGAAGATGCGCAGGGCTTCCTCGTCGCCATCCTCAATCTTCTTGAACCACGCGCGGCCCTGATCGTCCAGCGTGGGGTCTTTCTCGGCCTCCTCGTGGAACTTGACGTACAGGCGCACCAGTTCGTTCACGCCGCCCTTTTCCACCTCTTCCTCGTTGCCCCAGAGCTTATAGGCGCAGATCATCTTGCCGAACTGCGTTCCCCAGTCGCCCAAATGGTTGATACCGACGGTCTTATATCCGAGGAAATCATAGATGCGGCGCAGGCTGTGACCAATCATCGTGGTGGACAAATGCCCGATATGGAAGCGCTTGGCGATATTGATAGAGGAATAGTCAAGACAAATCGTCTTGCCGTTGCCCATGTCGGACGAGCCATAGTTTTCTCCCGCCTTGAGCACGCTTTCAAGCGTTTCCGCCGCGAAATTGACGCGGTTGAGGAAGAAGTTCACATAGCCGTTGACGGCTTCTGCACGCGCTACGTCCTCATGCGACCACTTTTCGACCACGGTCGTGGCGATTTTCGGCGGTGCCATCCGCAGTGCTTTCGCCAGACGGAACACCGGCAGCGCATAGTCGCCCATTTTCGGGTCAGGCGGCACGGCAAGCAGACCGCGGATTTCCTCCGCCGTCGGCAGACCCTGCGCGTCCGGCCATGTGTCGGTCAAGCACTGCGCCATCAGTCCGGCGAGTTTCGTTTTCATATCCATAAAGCTCATAACTCCTTATACGCTATGCTTCGATTTCCAACGGCTATCATACCATATTTTCGCCCGCGGCGCAAGGGTTCATCTCAATCCTCGAACGGGACGTAGATACCCTTGCGGAACATATCGCCCACCAGCGTCGAACGCGCATGGGAACGCCAGCCATCCGCCGTGGAATGTGCGGCGGTTGTATTGATTTCTGTGTTCGGCAGCTTTTCCTTGAGTTGGGCGATAACCTCCGCCGGAACGGGGTTAATCCGCGCGTACTTGCCGCTGTAATTCAGCCACAGGCGCTCCAGCCACGGCATATTCTCCAGCGGTGACCAGTCCGTGATGCTGTTATAGCACAGGTTGAGGTCGCGCAGGTGCGTCAGCCCTTCCAGCGGGGTCAGGTCGGAAATGTGGTTGAGGAACAGTTCGAGATATTCCAGATTTTCCAGCTTTGCCAGCGGGGTAATATCCGTGATATTATTTGCCGCGAGAATCAGCACCTTCAATTGCGGCAAATCCTCCAAGAAGGACAGATCGCTGACCTCGTTGTGCCCAATGTCCAGCGCAACCAGATTATGGCAGTATTTAAGCACCGAGAACGTCTTACTGGTATGGAACTTGCTCTGATAGGTATGCTGGGTGGAGAACGCCGTCACATCCGTGCGGACGAGGTGGTCGCCAACGTACATCGTCCAGCCGAACTCCACCTGCGGATAGCGCTCCGAGAGCATTTCCATGTCTGCGCGCTTCATCTTCGTGCCATACATATCGCACTTTTTCAGGTTCGGCAGCTCGTCCAGAAACGCCGTCAGCTTCTTGAAATCCGACACGACGGTTTTGCCCAGATCAATCGCTTCCGCGTCGCGGTCGAACGTCATGTTGGCATAGCGAACCGTCGGGGCAGGGGTGGCGGTAGGTTCCGGCGTGGCAGTCGGCACAGGTGTCGGCGTCGGCACACCCGTCGGGGCAGGCGTTTCACCCGGCGCAAGCGTCGCGGGACTTTGCGCAAACGGGATGTATTCGCCGCTCTTGAACATCTTGTAGACAATCTGATAGCGGTCATGCTCACGCCAGCCGCCGCTGGTGGAGTACGACTTGGAATCAACATAAGTATTGGGCAGATGTTCCTTCAGCGAGCGCACAACGTCCTTGGGAATCGGGTCATTCTCCATGTAGTTATTGGAGTTGTAAACCCACAGGCGCTCCAGCTGCGTCAGGTTTTCCAGCGGTGTCCAGTCCTTGACGTAGTTGAAGCAGATATTGAGGTCAATCAGATTCGTCAGCCCGGAAAGGGGAGAAATATCGCGAATCTTGTTCTTGAAAACCTCCAGATACTCCAGATTCGTCAGGTTCGCCAAGGGGGAGATATCCTCCACCTTATTGCAGGCGATAATCAGCACGCGCAATTGGGGCATTTCCGCGAGGAAGGAAATATCCGTCGCCTGATTATGTCCGATGTCGAGCGCGAGCATCTCCGTGCAGTATTTGAGCACCGAAAGCTCCGCACTGGTGTGCGTCGCGCTCTGGTTGTTATGGAGCGTGGAAAACGCGGTGGCATCGGTGCGGACGAGGTGGTCGCCCACGCGCATCGTCCAGCCGAACTTCACCTGCGGATAGCGTGCCGCCAGCATTTCAATATCCTTGCGGCTGATTTTTGTGGCGAACATATCTACCTTGCGCACGTCCGGCAGTTCATCCAGAAAGCGGCACAGCGCGTCGTAATCCGTCACGACATTCTGCCCCAAATCAATCTCCTGCGCCGTCGTGGGCACGGTCAGCGTCATGAAGGACGCCGTTTCCTCCGCCATCACCGCCGGAATCATCATCAGCAGCGCCAGCACTGCCGTCACGAGCCATTTTCCCATCTGCTTCATCGTTGTTTCCGCCTTTCCTGATTTGTCCAGCTTTCTTCCATTATAGCCGCGAAAGAGGGCGCTTGTCAATGCACGGGTGATACTTTTCCGGCGCGGCGCATAATCTCTGCGCGGAGGGATGCATATGCTGGAGCTGCTTGCGCTGCTGATGCAGCAATGCCTGTTTTTTCTGGGATACATCACCGGGCGATCAGAATTTCCGCCGGCGCTGAATCGGGCGGAGGAAGCTGAGCTGATTGGGAAATTGGATGCAGGCGACCACAACGCGCGGCAGGAGCTGATTACGCACAACCTGCGTTTGGTGAGCCACATTGCGCGGAAGTACCAGATTCCCGGCTACGGCGCGGACGACCTGATTTCCATCGGCGTAATTGGGCTGATTAAGGCGGTGGACAGCTTCAAATCCGCATCGGGAACGCCGCTGGGAACATACGCGGCGCGGTGCATCGAGAACGAAATTCTGATGACCCTGCGCGCAAGCCGGAAGCGGCGCGGGGACGTGTCGCTTTCCGACCCGGTAGGCAGCGATGGCGAAGGCAACGACATCACCTATCAGGACATTCTCGGCACGGACGCGGACGAGTTGGAAAACACGGTCATCCGCCGCGTGACAGCGGAAAAAGTACAGCAGGTGCTGCACCGTCTCCCCGCGCGTGAGCGTTTCGTTTTGGAATTGCGCTACGGGCTGACCGACGGCCGTCAGCATCCCCAGCACGAAATTGCGCGCCGCTTAGGCATTTCCCGAAGCTACGTCTCCCGTGTCGAAAAGAAAGCCGTTGCGTTATTACGGGACGAAATCGAAAGGGAGTAGGGGAGACCCAAGGGGCGCTGCCCCTTGACCCCGCCAAAGGGTCTTCGACCCTCTGGACTCCCGTTCGCGCGATTCAGTTGAGCTCATTTTCACGCTATGCCCGCGTGGTGATTGGGGGAACCCAAGGGGCGCTGCCCCTTGACCCCGGCAGGGACGCTGTCCCTGCACCCTGCAAGGGAGTTCCTCCCTTGACCCTTTTGCGCGATTGAGTTGGTGACGCTATCACGCTATGTCCGCGTGTTTATCCGAGGAAGCGGAAGGGTATTAAATGCACAGAAATGCCCTCCACAGGCGATGATGCTGTGGAGGGCTATTTCCTTGATTCTGTGTCTGCAAACGCTCCTGATGCCCTTTGCGGACGTTTGGCAGCATTTGCTGCGTTACTCCTCGCCGAGGAAGCGGATTTCGCCTTTTTCCGTCTTTTCCACTGCTGCCAGCGAAACCACCTTCAAGCCCATCCCACGCAGTGTTTCGCCGCCGGGCTGGAAGCACTTCTCAATGCAGATACCCGCGCCGACGGGGTGGCACTCCGCCTGACGGCAAATATCCATCAAGCCTTTGAGTGCTTCGCCGTTAGCAAGGAAATCATCAATCAGCAGCACACGCTGTCCCTTTTCCAGACAACGCTTGCCGACATGGATGGTGCTGGTCGTCTGGTGGGTGAAGGAGAACACATCAGCGGTATACACATCGTCGCCAAGGTTGCGGCGCTGACCCTTTTTGGCGATGATGACGGGCAGATCGCCCATCGCCAGCGCAGTGGTCATGGCAAAGATGATGCCGCTGGCTTCGACGGTGAGGATGCAGTCAATCTGGTCATTGCGGAAAGCGTCCGCGAACGCCTGCCCAATATGGCGTGCGAGGGCGGTATCAACGCGGTGGTTGAGGAAGCGCTCGACGCGGACAACGCCGCCGGGGAGGATGTCACCGTCTTGGAGGATACGCTGCTGAAGTTCCTGCATGGTGTGATTCCTGCCTTTTTTGCTGATTTTTTTGTAGGTTGCAACTGCTGCGTTTCCGCTCCCGGATAAACACGCGGAAGAAGCATGAAAGTGAGACCAACTCAATCGCGAGATGGGTGTCGAGAGGGGCGAAGCCCCTTCGCGGGTGCAGGGCAAATGAAACGGGACGAAGTCCCCCTGCCGGAGTCCAGAGGCAGAGCCTCTGGTGGGGTCAAAGGGCGAAGCCCCTTGCGTCACCTTCTGATGTCGTAATTCATGTCCGCCAGATTGCGGATGGACTTCACGTCGTCAGTGATGTTCGCGTCGCCGTGGATGGTGTGCTTGATGACGCTGGACGCTACGGCGAAATTCAGCATGTCCATCGGCTTGTAATCGTGCAGCATGGCGTAAATCAAACCGGACGCAAACGCGTCGCCGCCGCCGACACGGTCAAGAATCGTGAAGGTGAACAGCTTCGACTCAAACGTATGCCCATCATACCACATGAACGCCTTCAAGCTGTTCTCCGAGCCGGAATGCGCATAGCGGACATGGCGTGCAATGCACTTCAAGTTCGGGTAGCGCTCCACAAAGTGCTGGAACACCTCGTCCTGCTCCTCGTAAGAGGGCTGAAGCGGTACGCCGTCCTTCCAGTCGCCCTTGCTGTGATCGCTTTCATCCTTCCAGAGGTGATACGGCTCAATCCCCAACAGAATGTCCACATACGGCAGGCACTGCGTGCAGAAATCACGCGCCTGTTCCCACGTCCACAGCGCCGAGCGGAAATTCCCGTCAAAGGAGACGGTCATGTTCTTTTCTTTCGCCACGCGCAGCAAATCAAGCGTCAGCTGTGCGCAGTTCTCGCCCAGCGCCGGCGTGATGCCGGACAGGTGCAGCCAGTCAAAGCCATCCAGCAGCGCGGACAAATCCACATCCGAAAAGTCATATTCCGCCATAGCGGAATGCTTGCGGTCGTAAATCACCTTGCTCGGCCGAACGCCATAGCCCGTCTCCAGATAGTATGTGCCCAGCCGGTGCGACGGCGTTTCCTCCGGCGTGGAGAGAATCATCGGCGTGCAGTGCACATCGTTGGAGCGCAGCATACGCACTGCCGACTTGCCCAGCGAGTTATTCGGCACAACCGAGAAGAACGTGCTGTCGATACCCAGATTCGCCAGCGCCAGCGCAATGTTTGCCTCCGAACCACCGTAGGATGCCTCAAAGTTGTTCGCCATGCGGAGCTTCTCGTAGTTCGGCGGCGTCAAGCGGAGCATGATTTCACCCACGGTAATGAATTTCTTGTCGCAGCTGATATCCCGCAGCAGCGGATTCGCGTGCAGCATGAACATTCTCCTTTCATCCGGCAGGAAATTTTATTTGAATTTTCCCCAAGCATTGCGAGTTCCGAAGGGGCGGCGCGGGATGAACAGGACGTCCTCTCCGCGCCTCCACAGAGGCAAAACCCTCTGCTGCATCAAAAGTGCAATTCAAATTATGCCTGTAAGCGCGCAAAGATTTCCCGCAGCTCCGCGCGGGCATCATCATAGCGATCAATGCATCGTGCAATCGCGCTCATTGCCGTTTCGCCTGCAATGTCCAGAATCGACTTTTCCTCGCCCCAGTAGAAGCGGAAGCCGTTCACGCTGTAGCTCGGCGCGGCATCGAAGCGGCGAGCGCAGTGAATCGCCTGCCGCAGCTGCAATTCCGCGTCGTTCATGCGCCCCATGCGCACCATTGCCCGTGCGGAATTGGTGTACAGAATTGTTTTCATCTTCCAAATATAACTGCCCGACGCGCTTTCCATGCCATCGAGCGCGCGGCAGAGCCACGATGCCAGCGCAATCGCGTCCTGCTGCCGACCGGAAGCTATCAGGCAGTTCATAGCGCCCGTCGCGGCATTGAACAGGCGAATCACGCTGACGACCAGCCCGCGCGAGAGCTTCGGCAGCGCATGGTCATAGCAGCCCAGTTCCGTCTGGCTGTTGGCAATGGCAATGTCGTTCACTTCCGCGACATTGCCGTTTTCATAGCAGCGAATCGCCTCGTCATACTCATTCAGATGCGCATGATAATTGCCCATGAGCGACCAGATGGATTCGGGGCGGATATGCTTCTCCCGCTCCTGATCCTGATTAATCAGCACCATCGCGCGTTCAGCAAGCGAAAGCGCCTTGCGCAAATCCTCCGGGCGGTTCTGCTCCATGCCGGAATAACCGTACGCCTGCGTCGCTTCATAGACGACATCAAAGCTGTTGGGATAGCGGCGGAGCGCTTCCCGTGCCGCGCGCGTCGCTTCGGTGTGCTTCTTCTGCACAACCAGCTGGCGGATTCGCGCGACCATGTCGCCCCGGCGGTGCGCCTGAACGGTGTAACCCACAAGCGCATCCAGCGACACCTCGAAGAAATCCGCCAGCGCAGTGAGTACCAGAATATCCGGCACGCTCTGCCCGTTCTCCCACTTCGACACGGCGGCGGCAGATACATTCATGGCTTCCGCCAGCTGTTCCTGCGTCATGCCCCGCTCCCGCCGAAGCGCACGAATCGTATCATTCAGCGTCATCGCCGCATTGCCCTCCAAAAATCATACTTATATAAGAACATTCGACACTTTTGAGCACTTTCCTGCAAGCTATTTCAGAAAATAACGAGATTTCTGCTTTTGGCAGCTTGCACTTTTCCTCTTTCCGTGCTATCATATGGCAAAAACATCGGAAAGGAGCGAATTCCATGCTTCGATCCGCAAAAGTTACCGATGCGCCGCTGATTGCGGACATTTACAATTACTATGTGGACAACACTTGCATCACATTTGCGCTGGAGCATTCCACTCCCCAAATCTACGCCAATATGATTGTAGCGGAAAAATATCCCTTTCTGGTCGCAGAAACAGATGATGGTCAGTTATCCGGTTTCATTTTTGCCCATGAATTGCGTTCTCGCGGGGCTTTCCGCTGGGATGTGGAGCTGACGGTCTACCTGCGCCCCGGCTTTGAGGGACACGGCGTAGGCAAGGCGCTGATGACCGAGTGCATCCAACTGCTGACGCGGCAGGGCTACATGAATGCCTACTCCTGCATTACGCTGCCAAACGACCGCAGCATCGGGCTGCATCATTCGCTGGGCTTCCGCGACATCGGCATCTGGGAAAAGACCGGCTACAAGCACAATGCTTGGCACGATGTGATTTGGCTCTGTCTCCCGCTGGGGAACTTCGGCGGCGTTCCGGCAGAACCAATTCCGGTGAAGAACCTGCATTGAACTTTGCTGTTCGCTGCATACTGCCCTTTACTTCCAATAATTCATTGCTAATTGTTGATTTTTTATTTGCTGAAAGGAGCATTTTCCATGTCCACCTACCCCAACCAATTCGCCCGCATCGGCATTTCCGATGCCGCCGTTCTCTCCCGTCTCTCCGACTGTTTCTCCACCATTTTCTTCTCCCCCGAAAACAACTTCTGCCATCCTCACCCTACTGACCCCGATGCCGCCTGCATGGTCGACACCGGCAACAACGACGCGCGCACCGAGGGCATGAGCTACGGCATGATGATGTGCGTCCAAATGAACCGCAAAGATCTCTTTGACAAGCTATGGACGTTTTCTATGCGCTATATGCACTTATCGTCTGGCGTGCATCAGGGCTACTTCGCATGGTCGGTGCAGCTGGACGGCAAGCATAACGCGGAAGGCCCTGCGCCGGATGGAGAAGAGTATTTCGCGATGGCGCTGCTGATGGCTTCGGCACGCTGGGGCGACGGCGAGGGGATTTTCGCGTATCGGCACTGGGCGCAGGATATTCTGCGCCACTGCGTGCATCAAGCGGAGATAGTCGAGGGCGGTCAGCCGATGTGGAATCCGGAAAATCACTATATCAAGTTCGTGCCGGGGATGGAAATCAGCGACCCGTCGTATCATCTGCCGCACTTCTATCACCTTTTCGCGAAATTCAGCGACGAGCGCGACCATGCCTTCTGGGCAGAGGCGGAAGCGGCATCCCGGCGGTATATCGCGCTGTGTGCGCACCCGGTGACGGGGCTGAGCCCGGAATATGCGGCATATGACGGCACGCCGGTGCTGATGTTCGGGAAGAATTACGCTTACTATTCGGATGCGTACCGCGTCATCATGAACATTGCGCTGGATACGCTCTGGAATGGGCGGACGCAGGCGCTGTGCGACATTGCGACGCATGTGCAGGACTTCTTCGCGAAGGAGCTGCCGGAAGAGAATTGCCGCGCGTATGATTTGGACGGCACGCGCTGGGACGAACCCGCGATGCACCCGGTGGCGATTACGGCGGTGAACGCGGCGGGGAGCATCGCCAGTGACAGCGAAACGGCGGATATGTGGCTGAAGCGGTTCTGGGAGCTGCCGATGCGGACAGGAAAGCGGCGGTACTACGACAACTGCCTGTATTTCTTCTCGCTGCTGATGCTGTCGGGGCAGTATCGGAAATGGGTGGAATAAGGAATACTATTTCCAAATGAAAATGCACCAAAATGCGCGAGCAGATGGTGCAGATGAATGCAGGAAATAGTATAAAAAACGGCGCTCTGACAGGGGATGAATCCTGTCGGAGCGCCGAATTTTTGTTCAGATAAACACGCGGAAAGAGTTGGATAGCGTCACCAACTCAATCGCGAGAAAGGGAGTCCAGAGGGTCGAAAACCCTTTGGCAAGGTCAAGGGGCAGCGCCCCTTGCGTCACTCTGCCGCGTTGTCCACCGTCGTAGGCATGATGTCAAGACCAGCGTCGGTGTAGACGATGTTGGCTTCGTCCATCCACTTCGTGATGGCGGCGTTGAAGGTTTCCTGCTGCTTGGAGGACAGCAGCTCCGCGCGCAGGGATTCCTTCAGGTCAGTATCCAGCTCCACCGCGCCGGAAGGCACATCGCGGACATACTGGAGAATATGCACGCCATAGCTGCCGACAACCGGCTCGCTGATGTCACCGATCTTCTCCATCGTGAACGCGCCCGCGGTGAACGCCGCATCCCAGTTGGTGGAGTCCATATGCACGGGGTAGCCTTCTGCGCGGGTCGCTGCATCCTGCATTCCCGGATCCGTGCCGTATTCCTGAATCAGCTCGTCAAAGGACACGCCATCCGCCAGCTTCTGGTTGATTTCGTCAATCGTCGGCTGCACGGAGTCGATAATCGCCTGCTTCGCCGCTTCCACCTGCTCCAGCGTCACCAGCTCTTCGGTCACTTCTTCGCCCGCTTCAATCTGATCCTGCTGCTCTTCGTAGGTTGCCAGCAGGTTCGTGTACGTTTCCATCAGGGTATCATCCACGTCCAGCAGGATATGGCTGACGCCGCGGTAGCCGCTGGGCACATAGTACTGGGGCGTGATGTAGTCCGTGTAGCCATAGGCGGCGTACATGCGGTTCATGTACTGGTCATTCTCATACTGATCGACATGACCCTCGTACTTTTCCTTGTCGGCTTCCACCAGCGAGTCAAACTCCGCCTGAACATCCTCGTCGGAGACGGTCACGTCCTTGACGATATCGTCCATCAGCTTATTGTAACCCGCTTCTTCCACGCAGCTCGCCTTGTAGGATTCCTCGGTGAAGCCTTCCGCTTCCAGTGAGGAGAGAACCTCCACCATGGCGCTGGCGCGCTCTTCGTCGGTTGAATCATCGGTGATGCCCATGTACTCCATGCCATTCTGCACGGCAGCATCCCAGTTGGTCTGCGCTTCCGCTTCCACGGCGGCGATTTCTTCGTCCGTCAGCGACAGCCCCAGCTCCACCAGCTTCTGATTCATCAGCTCATACTGCACTGCCACTTCCAGCGCGCTCTGGCGGATGGCTGCCTGCAGACTTTCGTTCGTCGTGTCGTAATACTGCCCATAGTAGGACAGCATGGACTGATAGAAGGTGTTGAAACGCGCACGGGTGATTTCCACGCCGTTGACCGTCGCCAGCACCTCATTCGGGTCTTCCGCCACCGTCGTCGTCGTTTCTTCGATTGCTGCCGGCGCATCCGTCGCCGCGGCATCCTCTGCCAGAGACGCACCCGGCAGGCACATCAGCGTCGCCGCAAGAGCGAGCGCCATCAAACGCTTAGGAGATTTCATGAGCTTGAACTTCCTTTCACACCCGTTTCATCGGGCTTTCTCGTTCTCTATTATGGCACGCTTTTTCCCCGCGCGCAACCTTTTCGCCCCACTTGTTACAGCAAATTCACACTTTCCTTGCATCGCCGTTGCAATTGTGACGATTGTGTGGAGGGGAAACGAGGGAAGACCCAAGGGGCGTTGCCCCTTGACCCCAGCAGGGACGCTGTCCCTGCACCCTGCAAGGGAGTTCCTCCCTTGACCCTTTCGCGCGATTCAGTTGGTAACACTTTCAGGCTGTGCCCGCGTGTTTATGCAGGGATTTCGCTCCTGCGGGAGCGACCAGAGGGCTTTGCGCTCGCCCTCTGGACTGCTTCGCATCCCCATCTAAGTTTATTGGCTGTTATCGTTGCTTTTTAGTTGGTGTGCTTTTCGTTCCCCAAAGCAACAACAAAAATCAAGCCGCATGGGAGTATCCGCGCCGAAGGGGTCAAGGGGGCGACCGCAGACATTCGTCTGTTTTCATTGCCCCCTTGTCGCCTCCGCAGAGGCGAAATCCCTGCGTCAAGACTGCATCAGGCTTGCTTTTTCAGCACCCAAACGCCATTCACCGGCATCTCCTGCGTGCCAGACAGCACCTCGCCCGTCATCATCTCCTCATAGCTGCCATCCAGCGTGACTTGCTGCGTTTTGCCCGAATAATTCTGCACAAACGCCGCGCCGCCGCGCTCCGTCGCAATCACCCCGGTCGGCAGCTTCTCCTGCATCGCCTTGGGCAGCGAAAGCTCCGCCGCAATCGCGGTGTAAATCGCATCCAGTCCGTCCTGCTCCGGCTTCGCCGCCAGATAGTACGCCTGTCCCGCGCCGAAGGCGTGCTTCGTCAGGCAGGGGAGTCCCGCATAGAAGTCCTCGCCGTACTCCGCCAGCACCTGCGCATCGTGCTTTTCCGGCAGTTCGCACAGCTCATGCACCGCATAGCGCCGCCCGTCCGGGAAAACCATGTGCTGCACATCCTGCGGGTAGAGCGCATCAAGTTCCGTCGCGCGCACGCCCAGCACATCCGTCAGGCCATGCGGCGCGCCGCCCAGATACGCCAGCCCGCTGTCATCCACCACGCCGGAGAAATACGTCATCAGCAGCGTGCCGCCGTTTTCGACGAACGCACGCAGCTTTTGGGAGAAGCCCTCCTTCATCAGGAAGAGCATCGGCGCAACGACCAGCCGATACTGGCTCAAATCAGTACAGGGGCGCATATCGCGGAAATCCACCGCAATGCCCTGCTCCCACAGCGCGCGATAGTGCATGTTCACGCTGTCAAAGTAGCGCATGTTGCCCTTCTGCCCCGTCTGCGCGTAGTCAATCGCCCACCAGTTGCTCCAGTCAAAGAGGATACACGCCTTCGCGGGGGCATTCGGCTTGCTGTACAGGGGCTGCAGCGTCTCCAGTGCCTGACCGACCTGCGTCACATCGCGGAAAACGCGGGTATCGCCGCGCCCGTCGTGGTCAACGACCGCGCCGTGGAACTGCTCCGCCGCGCCACGCCCCTTGCGCCACTGGAAGTAGCAGACGCTCTGGCTGCCATGCGCCACCGCCTGCAAGGAGGACAAGAGGTGCATTCCAGGGCATTTGAGCTTGTTGACGGGCTTCCAGTTGACCTGCGAGGGCGTCGATTCCATGAGCAGGAACGGCTGATTTTTCAGTGAGCGCATGATGTCGTGGTTCATGGCAAACTCCGCCGCTTTCGCCACATCATCCCCTGAATGCCACGCGGGATAGCTGTCCCACGAGACAACGTCCATGCCCTCCGCAAGGGAGAAATAGTCGTAATCCCAGAAACGCTCCATCAGGTTCGCCGTGCACTTCAGCGAAGAATCCACCGCCTGCACCGCGTCGCGCTCCGCCATCATGAACGTCTTGCACTGATGGGTGGAGAAGCGCCGCCAGTCGATAAACATGCCGTTGGTGCTGGTTTCCGCCATTTCACCGGGCGCTTCCACCTGCGACCAGTCGGTGTAGCGGTGGCTCCAGAACGATGTCCACCACGCCTGATTGAGGTTTTCCAGCGTTCCATAGCGCTTTTTCAGCCACTGGCGGAATTTTTCCTGACACAGCGGGCAATAGCAGTCGCCAGAAAACTCGTTGGACAGGTGCCAGAGGATGACTGCCGGATGATGCGCATACCGCTGCGCCAGCGCCGTGTCCATCTCCCGTACCTTGCGGCGGTAAACCGGGCTGGTCAGGCAGTGATTGTGCCGTCCGCCGAAGTGGTAGCGCTCGTAGTGCTGATTCACGCGCAGGACTTCGGGGTACTTCTGCGCCATCCACGCCGGACGCGCGCCCGACGGCGTTGCCAGAATGATGTGGATGCCGCCGCGCCACAGCCGGTCGATGACTTCATCCAGCCACGCGAAGTCGTACACGCCGTCCTCCGGCTCCAGCCGCGCCCACGCGAAAATCGCAATCGACACACAGTTCACATGCGCCTTATGCATCAGCTCGATGTCCTGTTCCAGAATCTCCGGATGATCCAGCCACTGGTCAGGGTTATAGTCGCCGCCGTGCAGGAAAACCGGGAAGCGCGGCGTCAGGGAAGAAGAGTGGGCTGCTGTCATGCGATGACCTCCTTGCATGGTAGGTGGTGGGAGAGGCGCGCCCCAAAGGCGTGGGGCGGAAAAAGAGGATTCCCAAAGAAATGGTTTGCGGGGAAATTGGTGCGTCCCAAAAGCCGGAATGCCCCACAGCGCGTCCGCAGGCGTGCCCCTGCAACATGAAAAAACCAGTAACATGGATGTCAATCCCTGCTGCAAAAAAAGTCAAGCACCATGGGAGTGTCCGCGCCGAAGGTTTCCAAAGGGCGATCGCAGACTTCGTCTGTTTTCATTGCCCTTTGGTCGCGCCCGCAGGCGCGATTCCCCCTGCAACAAAAAACACAACTCCCTTAGCAGGGGAGTCCTGCTGCATCAACAAAAGCACAGCACTGCTTGAAAGACCAGCAGTTTGGTCGCGCTCATGCGCGCGACAATAGGAAGCAGGTCGAAAGAGCTACTTGGGGGGCGCATCTGCGGATGCGCAAAGTTACTGGCAGGGGCGCTTCGCTGCCTGCGCCTTTGTGGACTTTTCCTTTGGAATGGTCACACGAGGAACAGTTGGGGCGTTGCCCCAAACCCTACCAGAGGCGCTGTCCCTTGACCCTGCAAGGGGCAGACGAAAAGGGACGAAGTCCCCCCCTTGACCCCTTTTTGGCGCCCCAGCTTGAGCGCTTTTCCCTTACAGGTTCTTCAAGTACGCTTTAATCGCTTCATCCTTGCTGTCGCGATAGAAATACTCCGCGAAATGCTTTCCCGAAATCGTTTCCTTCACAAAATCCTGATCCAGATCCTTCAAAATATCCAGCAGCGGACGGTACGTTACCTTCTTCACACCGTCCAGAATCTTCTTATTCCGCTGCTCCGGCACAACACGCTCCTTCGGATAGCCATTGCCATGCCCGAAACCAAACAGCTGCTGGAAAATCATCTCCAATTTCAGCTCCGCACCCCAGCCGAAGTCTTTTGCGAACGGCAGCGCCACACAGTTGCCGTCGTTGATCTGCGCAAACATGTAGCCGTCCGACGGATCCACCACATGCCCGCACAGCACGCCGGGGAAGGAGTTGCACGCCAGCATCGCGCCTTCGCCCGTTCCGCAGCCTGTTACGACATAATCCGCCGCACCCGTTTCCAAAAGCAGCGACGCCAAAAGCCCTGCCTTCACATACGTCAGCTGGCATTCGTCCTCCGCTGTGTACATGCCGTAGTTCACCACTTCATGGCCCATCGGTTCAACCACCTTGCGCAGCACACCTTCAATCATCGCGTTTTTGGCGGCCTGGCTGTTCTCGTTAATCAGCGCAATTTTCATCGTTTCTTTTCCTCCATTTCGTCCGCAGACGTTTTTCCATTTGATTTTATCACGCGCGCGGAAAATTTGCAACCTGCTTGCCATGCATCCTTCAAAATTTTGCAGGGACTTCTGCAGTGTTTTCATGTATCAGCGAAAAGGTTACATGGTGTTTTTTCTTTCGCAGGTGTCCGAAAAAAGTGATTAACCAGCGGGTTATTCGCTATTTTCAGGGGCAGCGAGGGCAGGAAAATTATCCACAGCCAAACTTGTGGAAAAGCTGTGGAATCTCCGCAGGTTTTGCCGAAAGTTCCCGTAATCACCCGATGAAAATATCCACAAACGGTGGAATGTGCAGCCTGTGGATACGGTGGATAAGCCGGAAATACCGCGTTTTGCAGGATTTCTTGCAACTTCATTGCGAAAAAAATCGAGATTTTCTTGGCGAACAGGCAGGAATCCCCCTTCAGGAACTCGAATATACAGAGTCAGAGGGGATTCCCTGACTGGAACGCAACCGCCGTGTCCACAGCGCTGTGGAGAAGCAGGATGGATATCCACAGCGTTATCCTTGTGGACAAACCCTTGCAAAATCAAGCGGGAAGGGGGTTATCCACAGCATCCACATCCCCTACTACGACTGCGGAAATATAATTCCCTGCATTCTCTCATGGGAGGGCTTCGCGCCATGCAATTTACTACCAATGTTCAGCTGCTGCTGGACGGCTTGAATACCGTTACCCGCGCCCTGTCGGCTCGTCCGACAAAACAGATTTTAGAGGGCGTGCACCTTTCCGCCGTGGGCGAGCATGTGAAACTGACCTGCTCTGACGGCAACCTTTCTATTGAAATGTCGATTCTGGCGGACGTGAAAGAGGAAGGCACAGCTGTTCTGCCGGGCCGCCTGTTTACGGAACTGAGCCGCAAGCTGCCCGGCGGGGAAGTGACCATCCGCGTGGGCGAAAATCATGCGGCATCGATTCGCTGCTTGTCCTCGAAGTCGAATCTGGCGGGCATGAATCCGACTGATTATCCGGAGATGGCGCGTGTGTCGGAGGGCACGACCGTCCGCATTCCGCAGGATAAATTGAAGGAAATGATTTCCCGTGTTGTGTTCGCGATTGCAACAGAAGATAACCGCCAGATTTTAACAGGATGTCTGCTGGAGGTTGAGCCCACCGAAGCGCGTCTGGTGGCGCTGGATGGCTTCCGGCTGGCGATTCAGAAGGCGGTTATGCCCTTTGAGCTGCCCGGCGGAAAAGAAAATGTGCGTGTAGTCATTCCGGGGCGCGTGCTGAACGAAATGAGCAAGGTGCTCGGCGACACGGATGAATACTGCACGCTGGTGTTTGATCAGTCGCGCATGACGGCATCGTTCGGGACGACGACGCTTTCGACGGTGCTGCTGACGGGCGAGTACATCGACTATCGGAAAATTTTGCCTGCTTCCTTCCGCACGACGGCGCTGGCGGATCGCGTGGGCGTGCAGAACGCCATTGACCGTGCGAGCTTGATGGCTCGGGAAGGCAAGAATAATCTGATTCGTATGTCTTTTTCGGGCGATACGCTTGCCATCTCGTCGAACGCGGAACTGGGCGACGTGCTGGAAGAGCTGGAGACGGAACTGACGGGCGACCCGATTGAAATCGCCTTCAATGCGAAGTACATCACCGACGTGATTCGCAACATCACGGATGAAAAACTGTGCATGCGCTTCAACAGCAATGTCAGCCCGTGTGTGATTGCGCCGCAGGAAGGGGAGGATTACCTTTACCTGATTCTGCCGGTGCGCGTGTTCACCTAATAAGAGGATAAAGCTGGAAGAAAACCGGGCGCACGGGGAAAAGCTGTGCGCCCATTTCGCGACCAATCCGATATGGATTCATAACGAAAATGCAGATAGAAACCATTCGGCTGCGGGACTTCCGCAACTACCATTCGCTAATATTGACCCCTCATCCGGGCGTGAATATTCTCCTTGGACAAAACGGCTCCGGCAAAACAAACCTGCTGGAAGCCGTTCATTATTGCGCCCTTGGACGCTCACACCGCACAGGATTAGACCGCGAAGTGGTGCGGAAAGGCGCAATGATGGCGGCATCTGGCGTGACGCTTCGCAAAAAAAGCGGAAAAACAGAAATTGCGGTAAAATTAACGCCATCAGAAGCGCGAAAAAAAACGGTTTTTATTGACTGCAAGCGCGCAGAACGCATTTCAGCGCTGATGGGGCATGTTCAGTGCGTGATTTTCTCGCCGGAAGACTTGATGCTGGTCAAAGAAGGGCCTGCAATCCGCCGCAGAATGCTCGATATGATGCTTTCTCAGCTGTCAACAGCGTATTTCAGCGCGCTTCAGCAGTATCAAAAGGCGCTGGAGCAGCGTACAGCGCTGCTTCGCGAGGCAAAGCGCGGAATAACGCCTGATCCGGTGCTGCTGGATACGTTTGAAGATGCAATGGCGACACCATGCGGCATCATCATGCCTTTGCGGGATAAATTAGTGAAGCAATTGGCGAAAATCGCGGCGGAGAAGTATGAGCGAATCAGCGGACGACCGAACGAAATGTTCAGAATGACCTATCAACCGTGCGTGCTGGAAACGAGCAATCCCGTATCAGCGATTCGGGCGGAACTGAAAAATAGCAGGCAGGAAGATATTCGCGTTGGCGGTGCAGGCTGCGGCATTCACCGCGAGGACATCGGGCTGTCGCTGATGGGGCGAAGCATGAAGGTGTTCGCGTCGCAGGGGCAAATCCGCACGGCAGCGTTGGCAATTAAGCTGGCACAGCTGGAGACGTTCTGCGCAGAAACTGGGGAGACACCGATTTTGCTGCTCGACGACGTGATGAGTGAACTCGACATGACGCGGCGTACGCGGCTGCTGCGCGAAATCGAGGGGGTGCAGACATTCATCACCTGCACGGACGAAAGCGACCTCGACGGCTGCCGAGAAAAACGGAGTTACCGCGTGTGGATGGACAGCGACGGGGAGGGGCATGTTCAGGAAGAGTCGGCGGGCGATGAAGTGATGAAGCCAGATTTGCTGCATGACCCGGAACTCGATGAACCATCCGGAAAATGAAATTGTTCCACGTGAAACATTCGGCTGGCGGGCAAAAAAGTGCCTGCCGGCTGTTTTTGTATAATGCGCTGAGACGGAGCGAATGATGCGACGGACAAAGGACGAATCATCAAGGTAAATTAGAATGAGAATGTGAGCGAAATTTCGATAGAATCCAGGAAAATCAAGCACTTTACGAACAAAATAGTTATATTATCATCACTATACAAAGAACGTCAATAAAAGCAGCGCAAAAAGGAATGTTTCACGTGAAACATTGAATCACATCCGCCTTTGTGGTAAAATGGAGACAGCAAAAACGCAGGAGGAATCATGATGCCGAATTGGACGAAGCAGCAGGAGCAAGCGATTCGTGCGCGCAACCACACCATTCTCGTCAGTGCCGCCGCAGGGTCGGGCAAAACCGCCGTGCTGGTGGAGCGGATTGTCTCGCTTGTCCGCGAAGGCGCGTCGATGAATCGGATGCTCATCGTCACGTTCACGAAGGCGGCGGCAGCGGAAATGCGCCAGCGCTTGGCAAAGCGAATCAGCCGAGAGGCTATCAGCCGTGACCCGGCGATGGTAAAGGCACTTGATGAATTGGAAACGACGCAGATTTCGACGATTCACGCATTCTGCCAGCGCGTCATCCGCAGCCACTTCGAGCAGGTGGGCGTAGACCCGCTTGTCCGCGTGTGTGACGAACAGCAGCAGAAACTGCTCTTTGAAGCCGCGTTCACGACGGCAATGGACGAGCTGTTAGACGAGCGAACGGATGAAAACTTCCTTCTGCTGGCGGATGCGTGGAAGCAGGACAAACTTTTGGCGCTGACGGCGCGGCTGTACGACTTTTTGATGGCACTGCCGAAGCCGTTTGCGTGGCTGGATGAGCATGTGGATCAGCTTTCGCAGCCGCTTATGCAGCAGCCGTGGGTGGAAACGCTCGAAAATGCGGCGAAATTGCAGGTGGGAGCGATGGATGATGCGCTAATAGCGATTCGCAGCCTATTTGACCTGCCGAACGCAGTGATGGATCGCATGGAAGCACTGAATGCAGACGCGCAGTTGATTTCGGCACTGCAAGGTTTGGAGGGGGAGGCGCTTCGGACGGCCGTTGCGAACTTTTCCTTGCCACGATTGTCCCCGAAACGCGGCCTGTCGGCGGAAGAAAAGGAATGGGGGAAGCGCTTCAGCGAGGGGCGGACGGCAATCAAAAAGCGCGCAGAAAGGGCGAACGAGCTGCTGAATCCCGATTTTGCGCAGCTGGAACGGGAACTTCCGGCGATTCAGGCGCAGCTGCGTGGGCTGGCGGCACTGGTCAAACGGACGCATCAGCATTTCCGAGAGGAGAAAAACGCCCGGAACTGCATGGACTTTGGCGACATGGAGCAGTACACGCTCGACATTTTGGAGCAGCCGGAAGTGCGGGCGCAGATGCAGGGGGAGTTTGACCACATTTTCGTGGATGAATGCCAAGACGTGAGTCAAATACAGGACGCGATTCTGCAGGCCATCCACGGGGAACAGAACTGCCTGTTCATGGTCGGTGATGTGAAGCAGTCGATTTACCGCTTCCGAAAGGCAGATCCGACACTCTTTTTGGGGCGGATGCAGACATTTTCGGAGGACGAGGGGGCGAGGGAGCGGAAAATTGTGCTCCAGCAGAATTTCCGAAGCAGCTTCCCGGTGCTGGATGCGACGAACCGCGTTTTCCGGCAGACGATGCGCCCCGCGGTGACGGAGCTGACCTATGCGCCGGAGGATGAGCTGATTTGCGGGCTGGGTGCGCGGGAGGACGATCCGCCCGTGATGGTGCACCTGCTGCGTGGGCCAGACATCAGGGATGCGCTGGGGGTGAGCGCGAGCGAGGCGGCGCAGGTGCTGAAGGCGGCTGACCCCAAGGAAGTGCTGCGTACAGAAACGCGCGTGGTGGCGCAGCGCATCAAAGAGCTTTTGGGAACGACGATGCCGGATGGAAAGACGATTTCGTACCGCGACATGGTGATTCTGCTTGCGCAGACGACGAATCTGGCGCAGACAGTTGTAGATGCGCTGACGGAAGAGGGGATTCCGACCTTTTACGACGGCGCGGAAAGCTATTTTAACCTGCCGGAAATCATGGATATGAAGGCGCTGTTGAGCCTGATTGACAACGCGCAGCAGGATTTTCCGCTGCTGACAGTGCTGAAAATGGTGCCATTCTCGCTGACGGACGAGGAATTGGCGCAAATTCGCCTGATGCAGACGGGGCAGAACGTGCCATTCTATCAGGCGTTCGCCAAAGCGTGCGACGGGGAGGATGAATTCGCCCAAAAGTGCCGAAAAATCAGCGAAAAACTTGAAACATGGCGGTTTCAGGCGGAAGTCATGCGGCTATCGGACTTCATTTGGCACCTGATGACCGATTCGGGCTACTACGCGGCGGTCGGGGCGCTCCCAAAAGGGGAAGTTCGCCAGGGGAATCTGCGGATGCTGTACGAGCGGGCGCAGGCATTCGAGGCGGAAGGCGGCGTCACGCTGGCGGCGTTCATCACGCGGATGGACGAGCAGGAGCGGGGCGGGGACAGCATATCCGCCAAAATGCTGACCGAAAACGAAGATTTGGTGCGCGTGATGACGATGCACAAATCAAAGGGGCTGGAGTTCCCCGTGGTGTTCCTGATGAACATGGAGCGCAGGCTTCTGTGGATGCAGACCAGTGAGCTGATGCTGCACCCGAAACTGGGCGTGGCGATGCCGTACATTAACCGGGAACTGAACATCTGCCGAAGAACGCTGATGCAGGAGGCTTTCGAAGAACAGCGGCGGCTGGACGAGCTGGCGGAACGGGCACGCCTGCTGTATGTGGCGATGACGCGGGCGAAGCTGCATCTGGAACTGGTGGCAACGGTGGCGGACCTTGAGCGCACGAAGTGGGATTTGGCTTTGCCGCCGAGCGACAGTCGCGTGCGAGAGGCTGGGAGCATGATTACATGGGTGATGCAGGCGATATCCACCGATGCACACACGAAATCCACAAATTATCCACAGGCCTCAACCCCATGGGATTGCCGAGATTGGGACGAACTGCCTCAGAAAACTGTGGATAAAGTAGGGGAGACGGAGGCGGATGCATCAAAGGTGCTTTCGCTTTTGCAAACGGCACCGCCAGAGGGCGTTTTCCCGGAAAAAACGGTTCAGACGGACATTCTGCCGCTGAAAACGTCGGTATCCGCACTGGTGAAAAAACAGGCAGACGCACTGCCGCTTTCGGATGTGGAGGAGGACGCTGAGACGAAGCACGCGGTGGATGAGAACGGCACGCCGCTGCTGCTGTCGGAACTGCCGCGCCGTCCGGCATTCATGGAGGAGAAGCGGATGACGGCGGCGGAGCGCGGCACGCTGACACATCGGGCGCTGTCGCTGATGCCGCTGGATGCGCTGCGGACGGCGGAGGATATCCCGACGGTCATCCGCGAGGCACTGGAAGCAATGCAGAAGCGCGGGCTGTTTACGGAGGAGGAGCTGCACATCATCAGCGTGGGCGCTATCAGCGGATACTTCACGAGCGAAATCGGGCGGCGGATGCTGCAAAGCGGGAATGTCCGGCGCGAGTGGGCATTCAACCTGCGCTTGACGGGTCAGCAGGCGCTGCTGCTGCAAGGCGTGATTGACTGCGCGTTCGAGGAAAACGGCGCGTGGGTGTTGGTAGACTACAAGACTGACCGTGTGGACGACGAACAGACGCTGGTGAACCGGTACGCGGAGCAGCTGGCATGGTATGCGCGGGCACTGACAGAAATCACGGGGAAGCCGGTCAAGGAGCGATACCTGTATGCGCTGCGCGTGGGGAAGGCGATTGCCGTGCCGGAGATAGACGCGAAATAAGGCGAGAAAGGAATGTTTCACGTGGAACATCGTCGAATGGACTACCATTTGCACACGAATCACTCGATGGACGGGCGGCAGACAATGCCTGAGCTTTGCGAAACGATGATGGCGCGCGGCGTGCAGGAAATTGCCCTGACGGAGCACATCGAACCCGGACATCCTGAAGAAGAGATGGACGTGCCGCCGGTGTGGGCGGATTGGTTTGCGGAGATTGCGCGCTGCCGGGCGGCGTATCCGGCGCTAATCATCCGCAGCGGCATCGAAATTGGGGACAATCCGTTGTGTCGGGCGGAGACGAAGGCGCTGCTGGACACGCTGCCGCTGGATTTCCGCCTGCTGTCGCTGCACTTGGTGAACGGCGTGGACTGCTACGATTCGGAAAAGTATTTCACAGGCAAAACGCGTGCGCAGGCGTATCGGGAATACGCCGAGGCGAAGGCGGAATCGATACTGGACTGGGAGGATTTTGACAGCGTAGCGCATATCGGGTATGTGGCGAAGTTCTCCATCTATACGGGGAAGGAGCGCGCGCTGGTGTACGAGGATGCGCCGGATGCGTTTGATGCGATTTTCCGCCATGTGATTGCGCTGGGAAAGTGTATCGAGGTGAATACATCAGGGTACGCGACGACGGGGGATACGTTCGCGCATTCGTCGCTGATTCGCAGGTATATTGAGCTGGGCGGAGAGAATTTCACGTTTGGCAGCGATAGCCATGATACAGCACGGGATTATGCGGATGTGGAACGGGCGAAGGAGATGGTGCGGGCGCTTGGGGGAAAGTATCAGGTCAGTTTTGAGGGGCGCAAGGCGATATATTGGAAGATATGAGGTTAGGGGAAGCAGGATGCTTTTTCGTGCGAAAAGTGGTTGCAAAGTGGGAAAATTACGCTGAATTTTTGCCGAAATCAAAGAAATAATGGGTTTTCAGCACTCAAAACGCCAAAAAATTTGACAAAAAGGGTTTATCGTGGCATAATAAAGAGGATGAGCGAAATCAATCCGCAGGCGCGTGGGAGCGCTCCGGCGGCGGCAAGTAAAATTCATTTTGTCCGCGGTGAAAAGCCGAAGGGCGTTGACGGGGGTGCTCATTCTTGACAGAACAGATGACGGTGAAATACTACTACCACAGCGGGTTCTCGGTGGCGAGCGGCGAAACGCTGCTGGTGTTTGACTACTGGATGGGGCGGCAGGGGAAAAAGCTGCCCGCAGCGCAGCGGATTACGCCAGAAACGCTCAGCCACTTCAGCGAGGTGTTCGTGTTCATCAGCCACGGGCACGAGGACCACTTCGACCCGGTTGTGTATACATGGGAGCAGTATGCGCCGGTGACGTACATTTTGCCGGAAACGATGGATGCATCGCTGCATGGGCGGCGGATGGGCATCGGTGGTGAATTGACGCTGTCGCGGCATGTGAAGGTGAAGGCGTTCGACTCCACGGATGAAGGGCTGTCGTACCTTGTGGAGATGGACGGCATCCGCATCTTCCACGCAGGCGACCTCAACAACTGGCACTGGCGGGAGGAATCAACGCCGCGCGAGATTGAAGAGGCGGAACGCGATTTTCAGCAGGTGATGGAGACGATGCGCGGGGAAAAGGTCGATGTGGCGTTCTTCCCGGTAGATCCGCGGCTGGGCATGATGTTCGACGCGGGGCCGAACTATTTCGCGATGGTCGTTAAGCCGCGGCTGATGATTCCTATGCATTTCTGGGAGCGGGCGGAGGTCATCCGCGAATACGCGCGGAGAAGCCGTTCGCCGCAGACGGAGATTATCGCCATGACGACACCCGGCGACATGATTCTGTTTGAATTTGATGAGCAGGAGAACATGACTGTTCACATGCAGTCCGTCACCAGCGCGCCAGTCGCCCGGAACAAGAAGGTGCAGCTGGAAGCATACGACGGCGAGAATCCGTTTAACGATTCTGACCTGCCGGTGGATATGGAGTGATTTTCCTGTCGAAAGGGTTGACAGATGCGCCTTTCCGGGGTATCATAGAAGAGCGGCGCGCCCAATCGTGCGCCGGGAAAGGAAGTTCCACGCATGATTAACAAGGATATGACCGTAGGCGAAGTGCTGCGCTCCTGCTCGGACGCGGCGATGGACGCGGTGGTGAAGATTTTCACCGATATGGGGATGCACTGCCTGTTCTGCCCGCATTCGACGGCGGAAACGCTCGAAGAAGCCGCGATGGTGCATGGCAACGACGTTGAAGAGCTGGTTGCAAAGCTCAATACCGTTTTCCAAGCCAAATAAGCACAGACGGGATTCCTTTGCCCACAGGCAGGGGAATCCCAATTTGATTTTGGTAATACGATTCTCGGATTCACCTGCGCATCGTGGCGCATTTTCATCCGAAAATAGTATAAATGAGCAAACCGTTGATTTTACTGGCTTTGCGGACTTTTCCGCAGAAAAAAACTATCAACGGGGCATGTGGATAACACTGTGGATATTGTGGATTAACAGGCTGTTAGCCTTCCCAGAAATGTGGAAACTGTGGATAAGTCTGTGGAAAAGCGGTGAACAGCTGTGGAATACATGGGAATTTCCTGTGGAAGGGGTGTGCAAAAGTGATTATTGAGCATCAGGGACAGGCGCTGACCGTCGCGATGGAAATGGAGCGCCGCGCCATCCGGACTTACGAGCGAGCGCTGCTGCTGGCGAAGGACGAGGAAGTTCGCAAGGGCATTGAGGACATTCTGGGCGACGAACGGCGGCACTTGAAGCGCTTCACCGAAATGTGGGACAAGACCGTCAATTCGGCGGAACAGCAGGTGCTTTTGCAGGCGATGGCGGCGGATGTGCTGTTCCGCGGCGGCGTAACGGAAATGGCGCGGGAGGATGCGCTGACGACGCTGACGGGACTGTATCGGTATGCGATGGAGAGCGAAGCGAATGCGGTGGAGACATATACGAAATTCGCGGAGAAGTGTGAGGGGGAGGCGCAGGCAGCGTTTTTGGAGATTGTGCGGGAGGAAGCAGGGCACCTCGCGGAACTGAAGGAAAAATTGGGGGAAAACTAAGGGAAAAGGGATAAACACGCGGAAGCAGTGCATAACCATGGTACGGGGTTTCCCCGTTGCAGCACCCATCTCATCCAATTTCGCTGCACTCAGCCAACGTTCCAAAAGGAGAAAGCTGGGCGTGCAACGTTCCCCAAAACATAAACGAAGCCCCTCGACGAAGCAAAATCCGTCGAGGGGCTTTTGGTTGTCCTCATGGTGTGCAGGGATTGTGGATAACTTTTTTGCAAATCAAAGAATCTTTCGACACTCGATGTAGAAGCGCTTGTCGTGCGCGTGACCCATCGAGAAGGTCTTGCGCGGGAGGATGCCAAGCTGCTCAATCGCCGGGAAGAAATCCGTCTTGTTCAGCGCAGGCAGCAGGAAGCCCATCGCGCCGTCCGCGCGGCTCAGGCGGCGAAGCACCTCGTCGCCGTGAATGTAGTCAATCGCGGCTTCGGGGTGGCGGCGCAGAAAGTCGTCCAGATAGCGCTGGAGCGTCGCGACGGGGAGTGCGCCGTCCGGGTGGGCAATGAACGCCGCTTGTTCGCCCGACGCGGAAACGACGCGAAGTTCCTGTGCATCCGCATCCGGCGGAACGAAAGACAGCGCCATCCCGTGCGCGGCGCAGTAGGCTGACCAGTCCGCCAAGACATCCGCCGGATGGACGTTCGTCAGCACCCGGTGAACAGGCTCGAAAATCAGCGCATCGTCGTGGATGTTGACCAGCTCAACCATCGCGTAACGAGCAGGGTGAACGGCGGCTTCCTCGGCGGGAAGGGTCGCTTTGAGCTGCTCGTAGTATTTTTTCGCGGTGGCGAGGGAGTGGTTGCCGTCGCCGACGGCGAAGAGAAGCGGGTCAGCGCCGAGGGCATCTTTTAAGTGATTCAAGGCGGCGGCGATGGCGGCTTTGTCCGCGTCGGACGTGACCGCCCAGCCGCGTGCATGGCCGCTCTGCTGCATGAGGTCGAAGTCGTAGAGCGGGGAAAGCTGGTCGCGGCGGGCGTAGAGCGGCTCGATGACGGTGCGCTGCGGGTCATCCAGCAGGAGCATGACGTGGCTGGACTCCAGCGGTGCGCCGTTCCGTACGGCAAGACGCGCGGGCAGGCGCGACGCAACGGTTTCCTCGGTCGGGCGAATGAGGGTCTTTGCGCCGTCGTAGCGGTACTGCTCCAAATCGACACAGCAGACAAGCCCAAGCCGCTTACCGGTGGACGTGGTGCGCTCCAGCAGCACGAAGCCGTCCGTCACACCGGGGTGCAGGACGTTCAGCGCGTCGCGCATGGCAGCGTGAATCGCGTCGATGCGCTCTGGTGGCGCGGGCAGGTCGCATTCAGGGAGAATCAGACGCAAGGTGGACGGCTGATGCCCAACCAGCGTGTCTACCCGTTGCCAGTACTCCGGTTCGGACGTGTACTGGTCGCACGCGACGCACGCCCACGCCGTCCAATTCGCATCTGGGCGCGGCAGCAGGAACGTCCCCGGCACAACGCCGATGCCCGCAAACAGGTCATTGCTCATGGCACTTCATCCTTTCGGGAGAAAATTCATCACCTCCTATTGTAGGGCCTTTTGCCGCCGGGGTCAAGTACTTCTATTGTTCTTGAACAGCAGCGTGATGCACCAGACGCCGGCAGCGCCGATGATGGTGTATAGGATGCGGCTGAGAATCGCGCCCTGTCCGCCGAACAGCCACGCCACGATGTCGAACTGGAACACGCCGACCAGCAGCCAGTTAATCGCGCCGATGATGGTCAGCACGAGGGCAATGGTATCAATCAACATGCGTTTTTTCTCCTTTCCCCTTCGGGTGATGATACAGTGTATGCGGCGGATGAGGAAAATAGAACGGGGGGAGATTTGCAGGTGATTTTCTCTGCAATCAAAAAGACCAGCACCAAGAGAAAATCTTCTCCCGATGCTGGTCAGTCGCACCCATTTGGCACGACAATGTGCGAGTAGTTGGTAGAAAAAGTTGGGGGAGCATCTGCGGACGCGCCCAACCTTATCCCAATTTAATTGGCGATGTCCATGCGGATTTCCCATCCTCCGCCACAATCTGCACCCGCACAAATGATTCGCGCGGCGAAACCACATAATCCGCACTGGTCTGCCCTTCCACTGCCCGTGTGCGATTCGGAATCCACACCTCGTTGCTGTAAAAAATAATGTACTTTGCCGGCGAGCACGCAATATGCAGCACGCCATCCGTCAGCGAAAGTTCGCGAATTTCCGGCCCTTGCGTGGCGTAGAACCGTCCCTCGTCAATGGCGCGCAGAATGCCCGCGACACTGCGGTCATTGGTGTTGAGCATTGTGGCGCTCATGCCGCATTCGCCCTCGTAGCGGTGCGAATCGTCGTTGGCGAAGCAGTTGAGCAGCTGTCCATTGGCGAAAACAGGATCGAGCATGGCGGCGGAATCCCCGCGCAGGGCGTTTGTGGGCACGGAGGAGACGCTGTTGAAGATTTCCACGCCGCTCAGCCCGCGGAAGGAGCACATCAATTCCGTCGTGTTCAGCGACCAAGCGGGATGCGCCAGCACAGCGCGTCCACCACACGCGCGGATGCTGTCAATCGCCTGCTGCGGCGTGCCGTTTGGATTCCAGCAATCAGCAATATCCGGCGAAACGCCCAGACCCAGCAGATGCACCGCCTGTGTCGGCAGGAGAAAATCCAGCTCGGTGCCGGGAATGAGCATCAGCCCGGCGGGAATCTCATCGGCGGCGGGACGCGTCACCTTGCGGTGGTCAGTGATGGCGAGCACGTCGTAATCCAGCGCGCGATAGGCAGCCATGACGTCCTTGGGGGACAGGCGGCCGTCGCTGCAAGTGGTGTGGCAGTGGAAATTGCATTTGAGAAAGCCGCGGCTGGCAGAAAGCAGCTCCATGAGAAACATCCTCCTATTCGGACAATTGGAAAACCCCCACATGCTTGCACATGCAGGGGCTTGAAGACACGATTAGTCCACCGTGTAGGGCAGAAGCGCGATGGCACGGGCGCGCTTGATAGCCTCGGACAACTGACGCTGATGCTTCGCGCAGTTGCCGCTCATGCGGCGGGGCAGAATCTTGCCGCGCTCATTGACGAAACGGCGCAGGCGGTTGATGTCCTTGTAATCAATGTATTCAATCTTATCCACGCAGAAGGAGCAGACCTTCCGACGGGGACGACGACCTCCGCGCGGACGCGGACGACGCTCAGAGCGTTCTTCAGACATGAGTGTGACCTCCTTTTCATTCACTTGAAATCGCAATTCGGCACTTTTTCAGCCGATTAGAAAGGCAGTTCGTCGGTTTCGACAGCCGTGAAGCCATTGTTCTGCGCGGTAGGCGCGGGAGCAGCGGCTGCGGACGGCGCGGCATTGTTGTATGCCGGAGCGCCGTCATCCATGCGGCTGGACAGGAATTCGACTTCGTCTGCCGTGACCTCCAAGGATACGCGGGTCGTGCCGTCATTGGCAGTATAGGTACGTGCGGACACAGGTCCGACAACGCAGACCTTGCGTCCCTTTGCCAGATACTTCGCGCACAGTTCACCCAACTGACGCCATGCCGTTACACGGAAGAAATCCGCGTCCGACTGACCGTTTGCGGTGTTCTGACGGCTGCCGCGGCGATTCACTGCAACCGTGAAATCGCAGACGCTGATGCCGTCGCGCACAGTACGAAGTTCAGGATCACGAGCCAAGTTACCAATGATCGTCAGCTTGTTCATCTGCTTATCCTCTTTAACAGGTCATTGCTGAAATCCGATTACTCGGCATCAGCAGGAGCTTCGACGGTTTCAGCGGCTTCCACGGGCGCTTCCACAGCGGGAGCAGCCTTGGGCGCGCGGGGCTTCACGTTGCTGCGCTTGACTTCCAGCTTCACAACCAGATAGCGGAGCACGTCGTCGTAAATCTCCAGATTGCGTTCAAGCTCACGGGGCAGGTCAGCGGGCGCCTTGAAGGTCACCAGCACGTACCAGCCTTCGGTCTTGTAGTTGATGGGGTAGGCCAGACGCTTTGCGCCCTTGCCCCACGGTTCCTCATCAACCTTCTCCACTTCACCACCGTTAGCAGCAATCAGAGCAGAAACCTTCTCAATCAGTTCCTTGCGAGCGGTTTCCTCCAGTGCAGTATCGATGATGTAGGTCAGTTCATACCTATTCATCATTTTCACCTCCTCTTGGACTTTTGGCGCTGCATCCTGTGCAGCGCAAGGATGTGCCAGTTATTGATTATACATCACAATTCGCGCGATTGCAAGGGGTTCAGAAAAATTTTCTTTGACGGAGGGAGAATGAAACGGGACGAAGTCCCCTCCCTTGACCCTTCTGCGCGATTCAATTGGTGACAACTTCATGCTGTGTCCGCGTGTTTATCCGGGAAACGGAAAAATCAAGAAACGTACACCCAAAAGTAACTTGAGTGGCGAACCCGAAGGGGTCAAGGGGGCGACCGCAAAGCCCCCCTTGTCGCGCCCGCAGGCGCGAAATCCCTGCGCCTTCTTGTCAAAATCAGGCGACCCTGTTATAATGGAAGCCAACACAGGAAGGGGACGAAGCGGATGAAGAAGAACGATTTGCTGACTTTGACGGCGGATGGCCTTGGGGCGGACTTGGAAGGCGTGTGCCGCGCGGACGGCATGGCTGTTTTTGTGCCGGGGATGCTGCCCGGTGAGACGGCGAGGGTGCGCATCGTCAAAGTGCAGCCCCGATTCGCGTTTGGGCGCATGGAGGGAAAGCTGCTGACGGCGTCGCCCGCCCGGAAAGTGCCGGATTGTGCGGCATATCCCCGCTGCGGCGGCTGCATGGGGCGCCATATGACCTACGAAACGACGCTGGAAGCGAAACGCCAGCAGGTGCAGGACTGCTTCCGCCGCATCGGGCATATTGACATTGACGTGCCGCCGGTGCTGGGGATGGCAGATCCATCGCACTACCGCAACAAGACGGCACTGCCCGTTGGCGGAACGGTGGAAGAACCCGTGGCGGGCTTTTTCGCGCCGCGCAGCCACGATATTATCCCGATTGCGCAATGCCCGAACGCGATGCCGCCGGCGGACGAAATCTGCCGCCGCGTGCTGGGGTGGATGAAGCGCTTCCGCGTCGAACCGTACGTTGAGGAGACGCACACGGGGCTGGTGCGGCACATTGTCATCCGCGTCAACCGAAAGGGCGAGGCGATGGCGGTGCTGGTCATCAACGGCAGCGAAATTCCGCACGAGGCGGAACTGGCCGCGTCCTTGAAAGCGGCGGGGGCGGTTAGCGTCATTTTGAACGAAAACCGCGAGCGCACGAACGTCATCATGGGTCGGCGCTTCCGCACGCTCTACGGCTGTGACACGCTGACGGACGAGTTGTGCGGCCTGCGCTTTGAAATCAGCCCGGCGGCGTTTTTTCAGGTCAATCCGGCGCAGACGGAAGTGCTGTACCAGACGGCGCTGGATTTTGCCGAGCTGACGGGCGACGAGCGCCTGTGCGACGTGTATTGCGGCGCGGGCACGATTACGCTGATGATGGCGCGCCATTGCCGCGAGGCGCTGGGCATCGAGATTGTGCCGCAGGCGATTGAAAACGCGAAGGAGAACGCCGTCCGCAACGGCATCGGGAACGTGAATTTCCGCTGCGGCGCGGCGGAGGCGCTGCTGCCGAAGCTGGTGGCGGAGGGCTTGCGCCCGGACGTGATTGTGATTGATCCGCCGCGCAAGGGCGTTGAACCCGCCGTCATTGACGCGATTGCGCAAGCCGCCCCGAAGCGCGTGGTGTATGTGAGCTGCAACGTCGCGACGCAGGCGCGCGACGCGGCGCTGTTTGTGGAGAAGGGGTATCAGGTGCAGAAGGTGCAGAGCGTTGACATGTTCTGCTGGACGAGCGGGGTGGAGAATGTGATGGTATTGTCTAAACTAAAAGAGGCAAAACATATCGACATTCATGTGGACATGAGCGAGCTGGATGTGACAAGTGCGGAAGCTGAGAACTGCGCTACTTATGAGGAAATTAAGGCGTATGTGCAGGAACACTTCGGGTTTAAAGTGTCCACGCTGAACATCGCGCAGGTCAAGCGCAAGTATGGCATCATTGAGCGGGAATGCTACAATAAGGCGAAGGCGGAGGAGGCAAGACAGCCGAGGTGTCCGGAAGAGAAAGAAAAGGCGATTGAGGCGGCAATGAGGTTTTTCGGGATGATAAAGTGAACAATATCGCATTTCTGAAAGCAATGAAAAGGGGAGCGGACGTCTGCAAACAGGCGTTAGCTCCCTTTTCTGCATCAGATACCAAAGAACCGATCGAAGAACACTTTCAGCTTTTCAATAATCGTCTGCTTTTTCGCGGCACGGTTTCCGTCGCCGAAACGAGAAATCGGCGGCATCAGATTGTCGATGTCCGTGCCGGTCGTTTTGATAACGCCGTCACGGAAGGCATGGGCGATAAAATGGCGGGTTTCCGCATCTTTCAGGTTTTCTTCCTTGATGAGGGCGGCAAGCTGTTTCTCTTTTTCCTCGGCTACCAAGGTGCGCCATTCAAGCAGCACGTCCGATGTATCGTTGATGCCTGCGATGAAGGTTTCAATCAGCGCCTTCTTGCTGCGCAGTTCTGGGCTGGCATCCACGGCTTTCTGAATCGTAATGAGCATTTCTTTATCATTGCAGTGGGAATCGTGATACTTTTGGACGAGAATGAGAATGTAGTCAATATTGATTTCAATCTGCTTGATGAGTTCAATTTCAAAAACAATGTCGTCGGTGATATCCTCTTTTTCGCCGGTGGGCTTGCGATTTTTCCATTCATCCTGCAGGTCTTGGTAGCGACCGAGATAATCTTGGAAATCACGTTTGCTCAAAATTTCATTCCCAGCAAAGTCATCAAAAGAAGATAGAAGATTTCGCATCCGCAGGACTGCGCCAAACAGCACGATAAAGTCCTTCTGATGCTGTTCGCCGGTAATATGCTCCTCGGATAGGGGAAATTCGGTCGTCAGCTCCTCAATCATGTCCCGATAGCCCGGATGGTACATTCCTTCGGTGTCTGTATAGCCGAAATAGTAATCCTTATAGCCGCGCAGCAGGGCAATGCCGCCCGCTTTCTTATCGCCGAAAAGGGAAAGAGCATCGTCGGTGCGCTTTTGCAGATTGCGGAAGCATACGATATTGCCGCATACCTTGATGGAATTGAGAATGCGGTTTGTGCGGGAATAAGCCTGAATCAGCCCGTGCATTTTCAGATTCTTGTCCACCCACAGGGTATTCAGCGTCGTCGCATCAAAGCCGGTCAGGAACATGTTGACCACAATCAGCAGGTCAAGTTCCCGATTCTTCATCCGCAGGGAAACATCCTTGTAGTAATTCTGGAACTTATCGCCGTCCGTGGAATAATTGGTGTGGAACATCTCGTTATAGTCGCGGATGGCAGCATCCAGAAAGTCACGGGAACTTTGATCCAGCGCAGAGGTATCCTCCGGATTCTCCTCGTCAAGAATGCCGTCTGTTTCTTCCTCGTTTGCGCCATAGCTGTAAATGACGGCTACTTTGAGCCGACGCTGCGGACTTTCTGCCATTTGCCGCTGAAACTCGGCGTAATACAGCTTGGCAGCGTCCACGCTGGACACGGCGAAAATGGAGTTGAATCCGCTTACACGCTGCTTTTGCTTGATTTCCTCGATTTGCTGCCGTCCATTCGCGGAAGCAACCTCGGCAATGTTTTGCAGGACGCTAAACGTGTAAGTCTTGTCGCCGCGATACGTTTTCTGGTCAAAGTGCGTCAGAATATATTCCGTAATCAGGCGAATGCGTTCCGGCGCAAGGAAAGCCTTTTCGCGGTTGATGTCCCAGACTTCCTTGTCGTCAATGTTCTCACCCATATCCATCGTCTTGTGATATTCCACGCGGAAGGGCAGCACATTCTTGTCACGGATAGCGTCAACGATGGTGTAGGCGTGAAGCTGGTCGCCGAACGCCTGCGCTGTTGTGCGAAGCGTGGGATTCTTGCTCACGCCGGCATTGACCGCGAAGATGGGCGTGCCGGTAAAGCCGAACAGATGATACCGCTTGAAGTACTTGGTGATGGCTTGGTGCATGTCGCCGAATTGACTGCGATGGCACTCGTCGAAGATAATGACGAACCGCTTGTCAAACACTGCATGTCCGGTATTCTTTTTGATGAACGTAGCGAGCTTCTGAATGGTGGTGATGATGATTTTTGCGTTGTCGTCCTCAAGCTGACGCTTCAAGACCGCCGTGGACGTGCTGCTGTTCGCCGCGCCCTTCTCAAAGCGGTCGTATTCCTTCATCGTCTGGTAGTCCAAGTCCTTGCGGTCAACGACGAAAAGCACCTTGTCGATGTAGTCCAGCTTGGAGGCAAGCTGCGCCGTTTTGAAGGAAGTCAGCGTCTTGCCGCTGCCGGTGGTGTGCCAGATGTACCCGCCGCCTGCTACGGTGCCGTACTTCTTGTAGTTGTTGGCGATTTCGATGCGGTTCAAAATGCGCTCGGTGGCAACAATCTGGTAGGGGCGCATGACCAGCAGCATGTTTTCTGCCGTGAACACGCAATAACGGGTGAGGATGTTCAGAATGGTGTGCTTGCAGAAAAAGGTCTTGGTAAAGTCCACAAGGTCGGGGAGAACGCGGTTATTCGCATCCGCCCAGAAGGACGTAAACTCAAAGCTGTTGCTGGTTTTTGACTGCTTGACTTTCTGCGCCTTCGCGTCCTTAATGTGGTTGAAGCGGGTGGTGTTGGAGTAATATTTCGTGTTCGTGCCATTGGAGATGACGAAAATCTGCACGAACTCATACAGCCCGCTGGATGCCCAGAAGCTATCCCGCTGATAGCGGTCAATCTGGTTGAACGCCTCCCGAATGGGCACACCGCGGCGTTTCAGCTCAATGTGAACCAGCGGCAGACCATTGACCAGCACCGTTACATCATAGCGATTATCATGCGCAGCGCCCTCCTTGGCGGAGATGGCGTATTGATGGATGACCTGCAAGCTGTTGTGGTGAATGCACTTTTTGTCGATAAGCTGAATGTTTTTGCTCTCCCCACTGTCCCGGCGCAGCACCTGCACATAGTCCTCTTGAATCAGGCGCGTCTTTTCGAGAATGCCGGAATTGCTATTCGCCAGCACTTCGTTCCAAAACCGCGTCCATTCGCCGTCCGTAAAGCGGTAATCATTCAGTTTTTCAAGCTGTGTGCGCAGGTTGGCGATGAGGTCGGCTTCTTTGTGGATGGCAAGGCGCTCATAGCCCAGTTCGCAAAGCAGGCGGATGAACTCGTTTTCCAACTCGGCTTCGCTCTGGTAAGCCTCTGAACGCTTGGCCTGCGGCTTGTATTCGGTGACAACAGTACTTTCGTCGCTCTGGGAAACGATGTTAAAGTAGCTCACGGGCTACCTCCTTCCGGGTCAATCTGCCGGGGTGAACGATAGCAGCTTGTCCCTGTAATATTCGTATTGCTTTTGCCGGGCTTCGATTTCGGCGGGGAGACCGGAGGTAAGGTCAGTGCAGAGGAAAGCGAAGGTATCGAGAACTTTTACAATGCGCTTTTGCTCCGATATTGGTGGAATATATGCGGTCAATTTTTTTAATTTTTCCGAACTCAAATTAGGCTGTGCTCCACCTTCTGAAATCGCATATATTTCTTCAGACATTTGCAGCAACAGGTGATATAAGTATCTACTTAGTACAATATTCTCTTTTGGAATAAATTTTCCAACGCGCTGATTAAGATAAAAGTTATAGGGAGCGATATTTACACCTATTTTCCCAGTTGTTGCACCTGACATAGCAATAACAATATCATTTTGTCTTACAATGTATGGTGATAAATTTTCTTTGTAATCTGCTTCATCAAAGAAAACGAGATTATCTGTTGATATTTGATTTTCTTTGATATTTGCAATTCTTAGGATGGCATTGCCAGATTCTTTAAACAAGCGACTTTTAAAAGCAAAACCATTCTGAAAATCAAATATGTCGCCCAATTTCATTTTCATAGCTTTTGTATTTTTTTCGAGAAGCTTATTTCTATAATATGTATACTGCTGTTTTCTTGCGGTAAACTCTTTTGTAAGGTTTTCGGTCAATTCGCTTGTAAGCTCTGTGAATGTATCCAGTATACGGACAATTTCACGCTGGACTTCGAGGGGTGGAATAGAAATGACTACTTTTTTCATTTTCTCTTTTGAAACATTATAGCGAGTAGTTCCACTGGCAGCCTTCTTTATCTGTTGCCTTAAAGAGTCCGAACGAAATAGGTGCTTTGAAAAATCGGGCAAAATAATATTACTATCATTAAATCGAAGAAAGAAGCAAAAACTATTCAAGTACAGTTTTTCATCAGTTTTCACGGTTATAACTGATGAAAATCCACATTCTTCAAGAGTTTCGGATGATCCAGTAAATATTACATCACCATACTGTAATAAATTCTGTTTTTCACTATCAGAGATTTTAACCTTATCTTCTACATCTATTTGGAGTGCTGGATTGGAGTATACATTCTTATATGTGATGAATTTCTCATTACCATCAACAAAGTCTTCTTTGGTTTTTCCGGTTAGTCCTCCATAAAAGTTTCCAAGCGTTCCAAGAAATTTATGGTCAACACCGTTTGGGCAGAGTTCACGAATCAATTCTTCAAGTTTTGTCACAGTATCCCACCTTCTTTTTTGTTAGTTTACTTAATTGTGAATCAAGAGTATATAAGCGTTCTATTTGCAATTGAGCTACATAATATAAATCAGAAAAGTCTGCTCTTATGTATTTGAAATATCTCATCTGATCTATTTTCTGCGAATATACAAACAAAACGAAATCAGATTCTTTATCTTGTGCATTCTCATGAAGTCCATCAAGTTTCAGGAACATCCAATCACTATTCCTCAAGCAGCATTTAGTAGCCATTGTGTTACGACTTCGTATATCAACACAAATCAAATCGCCATCCATGCCATATTTTTCATGGCGGTTAGTGTTCAGCGGATGTGCGACAACAAATGAACGAATAGCTTTGAAAAATTGTTTTGCCTGTTCAATTTCATCAGAATTACGGATATTTAAGAAGTCTATCACTTCTTTTCTTAGAATCTTATGGAGCGAATCGACAGCCTCACAAATCCAGTCAACTAAAGCAATGACATATACGACTTCTTTCATTGTAATATCAATGTCGAGATTTGGAATTTCACGATTAAGGTCTTGAATACAAAAGTCAATTTTTCTCAAATAATCGCAACTCAGAGAAAACTTATCTGAATTTCCCCAAATCCAGTGTTTATCCACACCGCGATGAAGTTCAGTAAGTTCTCGTAATTTTGATACTTGGCTCATCCCTCAATCTCCCCAATAATCCTATCAATTTCCTCCCGCAGCTTCTGCTCCCGTGCCACAATCTCGGCAATCTCCGCGTTCAGCTGCACAATATCGATTTGCTCCCGCGTGTCCTCCTGCTCCACATAGGTGGAAACAGACAGATTGTAGTTATTCTGCGCGCTGCCGACTTCCTCGTTCGGCACAAGGCGGGCAAAGTGCGGTTCGTCCTTGCGTTCCGCCGCCGCCGACACAATGCGCTGGATGTTCTCATCAGAAAGGCGGTTGTTCTTCGTGACCTTCACAAACTCCTTCGACGCATCCACGAACAGAACCGCGTTGTCCGGCTTGCTCTTTTTCAGCAGCATAATGTCCACGGAAATCGTGACATTCAGGAACAGGTTGGAGGGCAGTTGAATGATGGCGTCCACGAAGTTGTTGTCCACCAGATATTTGCGGATTTTCTGCTCTGCGCCGCCGCGGTACATAATGCCGGGGAAGCAGACGATAGCCGCCGCGCCGTTGTTCGCCAGCCACGAAAGGCTGTGCATAATGAACGCCATATCCCCCTTGGACGCCGGTGCCAGCACACCGGCAGGGGCAAAGCGCGGGTCGTTGATAAGCAGCGGGTTCTTGTCCCCTTCCCACGGCACAGAGAACGGCGGATTGGAGACAATCAACTCAAACGGCTGGTCGTCCCAATGCTGCGGACTGAGCAGCGTATCTTCGCGGACGATGCTGAACTTGTCAGGGGTAATGTTGTGCAAAAACATATTGATGCGGCAGAGATTGTAGGTCGTCAGGTCGATTTCCTGCCCGTAGAATCCGTGGTCGATGTTCTCCCTGCCCAGCACCTTCGCCACTTTCAGCAGCAGCGAGCCAGAACCGCAGGCAGGGTCATAGACCTTGTTGATGCTCGTTTTGCCGATGGTGCCGAGGCGTGCCAGCAGCTCCGAAACATCAGCAGGGGTGAAATACTGCCCGCCCTTTTTCCCGGCATTCGCGGCGTACATACCCATCAGGTACTCATAGGCGTCGCCGAATAAATCGGGATTCATGCCATCGGTGGAGAAAAGCGGCATCTGCGCCACGCCGTTCAGCAGCTCCACCAGCACCTTGTTCCGCTTGGCGACCGTTTCACCGATGGCCTTGCTGTTCACGTCGAAATCATCAAACAAACCAGCAAAGTCGCTTTCCGCCTCGCCGCTGGCAGCGCTGCTTTCGATGTGGTTGAATACCCGTTCCAGCGTTTCGTTCAGGTTCTCGTCCTTATCCGCGCGGGCGAGGACGTTGCAGAACAATTCAGAGGGCAGGATGAAGAAGCCCTTTACCGGTATCATCTCTTCACGGATTGTTTCGGCTTCATCATCGGAAATCCGAGCATAGGAAAAATCGTTGTTACCAGCTTCATGTTCGCCTTTGTCAATGTAAGCCGCGAAGTTCTCCGAAATGTAGCGGTAGAACATCGTGCCCAGCACATAAGACTTGAAATCCCACTCCGCCACATGCCCCGCGTGGACAAGGTCGGTAGCGATTTTGTAGATTCGGCGGAACAGCTCGTCCCGCTCCTGCTCGTTCTTTCTGTCAGCCATCGTTGTTGCTCCTTCAAGGCAATCCATGCCGTTTCTATTTCGGTAAAGCCGTTCTCCATCCAGAAGACTAACAGCATTATAGCATATATCTATCATTTCCACAATGCGGCGTAGGGAAAATGGAGGATTTTTGGCGGAAAAATGGGGGTGCAGCAGATTGCGACGGCTGCACCTCTCCGGGGGATTCCAAAGGGGGCCGCAGCCCGCCTGTTGGCACACGACCTTGCTTGCAAGGTATAGTGTGTTATACCTCTGCGGAGGGGATAGGCGACGGATGCCAGCCGGACGTGCTGCTGATGCTGTCTGCGGCATGGATGCAGATTGTTTTTCAGCAGCAAAGGGCACATGCCCGGACAATCACCGCCGCAGAGGTATACCGTTCCCCCTCTCGCCGTTTGCGTTCCGTCAACTTCACACCATGCGAAAATCTGTGTTATAATAATCATAACCACACTTGAAAGCAGGTGATGACCTTGACGACGGAAAGTCAGGACTTTATCCCCGTGGGCGGGTCGTTCTTCAAAATTCCTTCTTCCAGCAATCTGCGCTGGCTGATTATGTTCTATGCGCTTCCCCGCGAGCTGGTGGAGAAACGTCCGGCATTCCTTTCCATGCCTCGGAAAGTCCGTGAAGTTGTCCATAATGAGAAATGGATGCGGATGGTCAATTCCGACACGTTCCTCGAATTGGTTTGGGATTGCTATGCGTGGGTCAGCTGGCAGTTTTTCAAGGTGCCTGCACCGCACGGCGGCTATATGCCTGTTCCCGGTTCTTTCTATCTGTACTCCGGCAACTTTCCGCTTTGGCGGTATGCCTACATAACGGCCGCACATATCAGGGAGAAACTCGACAAAATGCCGGAATTCTGCTTTCAGCGACTGTTTTCTATGGGGAAAGATTACGAAGTGCCGTGGCTGCCCTATGAAAACTTTTATGATTTTTTCGGACAGATGACGATGAAAATCGTGGAGGAACAGCATTGGCAGGAAACATTCGATATGCTCTGGGAACATCGTGCGCATGAGGATTACAACGGCAGCAGCACAAAACAGCGGGATTTTGAACGCTCATGGTATCACTCGCGAAGTCTTGAAAAAGAGCTGTCTTTGGAACAGATAAGGGGAAATGATGCTGAACTGCCTGTCAATGCGATGTGCCACGCCGCTGTGCAATCATTCGAGGAGCAGCTGCTTGATGAGGAACAGATAAAGCAGTTTATGCAGACTTTGCCGGACACGGACAGAAAAATCATTCTGCTTCGTATGCAGAACGATACCCTTGCGGAAATTGCACAGAGGCTCAACTTTGCTAATGCCGGTTCGGTCAGCAAGCACCTTGCAAAAATCAGAAAGCAGCTGGAGATTTACAGAAAAAAATAAAAGCTGATGGAAACATTCGGCCTCTCTCATGCCCTGTTAGATAGAGGACACCAATACGTCATTTGCGTAAGGCAGCCGCAGTGATACGGCTGTCTTTTTGCGTCCTCATCATTGATATAGGGAGGTAATTCGTGTTTCTCACTGAAAACGCTAATAACGCTGAAAACAGAGTTGTGGAACTGAAAACCGCAGCAGGTGTCTTTCTGCCGTTCAAGCCATTGAAGCCCAGCGCAGATTCACTGCCGCCATTTCCGATTGACTGCCTGCCATCCAGACTGCGAAGCTATGTAGAAGCTGTCGCCATCCATACGCAGACACCGGTAGATATGGCGGCGGGGGCTGCTTTGGGCGTACTTGCTGCTTGCCTGCAAGGAAAAGTCAAGGTCGAAGGGAATGTTGGGCACTACGAACAGACAAGTCTATACATATTTCTGATTGCACCGCCGGGATCGCGGAAATCAGCGGTTATCCACGCTATGACCGCCGCGATTGAGGACTACGAACAGAAATATAATGAAGAAAACAAGGCGGCTATACGCCGGAACAGGCAGGCGCGCGAATCCTTGCAGCGGGACATCAACCGTTTGACCCGGCAGTTGGAAGCCAAGTATGACAAGCTGACAGAATTGGAATTGCAGCATACGCAGGACAAACTGGCAGAATTGCCGGAAATCAAGCCGCTGCAAATTTTCACTGATGACTGCACCAACGAATCTATGGTCAGGCTGCTTCGGGATAACCAAGGGCGCATGGCACTCATCTCCGCCGAGGGCGGGGCATTTGACAACATCGTTGGACGATACACCAAGAAGCCGAACCTCGACGTGTGGCTGAGAGGTATCTGCGGTGATACCATCCGTGTAGACCGCATCAACCGTGAGCCTGACTACATCCGAAATCCAGCATTGTCCATGATTATCAGCGCCCAGCCAAGCGTCTTGAGCGAGATTATGCAGAATGGTCTGCTGGATGGACGAGGCTTTCTGGCGAGATTGTTTTACATCAATATTTCCAGTAACGTTATGCCGAAGACTTTCCGTTCCGCACCGATTCCAGCGGCTGTGCAGAGGGATTATGAGGGCTTGATTTTTCATTTGCTTGAAAGGGAAACGACTGCACTGCACCTTGCGCCGGAAGCAGTAAACCGGATGGACAAACTTTGCCGCAGCATCGAAGCCTATCTCCGCAATGAACACCGCGACATGCGGGAATGGGGAAGCAAGTATATCGGGCTGGTGCTTCGGATTGCCGGGCTGCTGCATATTGCTGCGGACGGGGATGGAGACATCCAAATGAAAACGGTTGAAAATGCCATCCAGATTGGCAGCTATGCCTTTTACCATGCGCTGTATGCTTATTCCATATTGGGAGCAGACGAAACGGTTGAAAAAGCCCTGCATGTCGTTACGAAACTGCGAAAACTCAGCGTGACGCGCATCAGCCGTTCAGACCTGTATCAGAAATGCCGCGGAAGATTTTTTCGGGATGCCAAGGACATGGAGCCTGTACTGACTCTTTTGGAACAGCACGGGTATATTTGGATGGATATTCCGACCTATTCCGGCGTAGGACGGCCGTCAGCCGGGACAATTTATATCAATCCAGCAGCTTTGAAAGATGACTTTTCAGCGTAAATAGTGTTTTCAGAACGGAAATTGCAAAGGAGAAAAACTATGAGTTCACCCAGCTATGCCATTATGCGCTTCGCCAAATACAAAGGCCCGGAAATCGGCCGAATTGAAGCACATAATGAGCGCGCAAAAGAAAAATACGCCAGCAACCCGGATATTGACCGCAGCCGCAGCGACTTGAACTGCCACCTTATTCATCCGCCGCAGCATTACCGCGCTGAGGCTGAGAGGCAAATTGCAGATGCCGGATGCCGCGTAAGGTCAGACAGCATTCGACTGGTGGAAGTGCTTTTCACGGTCAGCACCGGGTACTTCGATGATAAATCACCTGATGAAATCCGTACATATTATGAACGTTCGCTTGCGTTCTTGCAGGAACATCAACGTTCGGAAACAATTGTCTCTGCTATGATTCATATGGACGAGGGGACGCCGCATATGCATGTGGTCTTTGTACCGCTGACGGCGGACAAGCGTCTCAGTGCGAAAGACATTATCGGCAACCGCAAGAAGCTGATTCAGTGGCAGGATGAATATTACGAGTACATGTCAGTGCGGTATCCGGAGCTTTGCCGCGGCGAATCCGCTGCGCAGACAGGGCGTACACACATGACTGCGCAGGAGTTTAAGGAATTTACCAAAGATATTCGCAAAATGACGAAACTGGCTGACAAGGTGGAGGTGCTGCTGAGTGGTGCAAACCTTCTGAACAGCAAAAGCCGGTTAGAACAGCTTGTGCCGATGGTAAAGGACTTGCTGCTGCGGTTCGGCAAAATGAAAGCCCAGCTTGGACAGTATCAGGAAGCATTTACGTCCGTTATGGTTGAAAACGAACGGCTGAAAAAGGAAAACGAAAAACTGGATTCGACGTGTAGAGCGTATCACAGCCGCGATTTCAGCAATATGTCAGCAATTCAGCAGCTGGAACAGCGCTGTCTGCGGTATGAACAGCAGCTGTCTGCTATTCCGGCGGGAGTTGTGGCAAGGTATTCCCAGCAGCAGCGCAAGGCGCAGAAAGAAGTCAGTGAAAGAAATTACTGATTGGGGAGGAAAAAGAAAATGAACAGAAGCCCAAAGTTTTTTCAATCGAAGCAGTACGACCGATGTTATGAGAAGGTGAAGCAGAGAAATGAAGGCAGCCGATGAATGGCAGGAACTTACGAATATTCTGAGCAATCTCATTGCCAAATACGCCTGTGTATTGAGCGGAATGCCTGTTCATCAGCAGGAGGACAAGCCAGAACTTCGCCCGGATGCAACAACAATGCCCAAAGTCGCCATTGCCTAACCTAAAACAGCGTGATATAATTGGAATTTGCTCGTTTATAGTATGATACAAAAATGTTGGGAGTGAGATGAATGAAAGCAGAACCTCAAGTCCTTTATCACTATACAAGCTTGGATACACTTGCCCTGATCCTCACCAACAAAAGTATATGTTTTAATACGCTTTTGAATGTGGATGATATAGATGAAGCGGAAACGTCCGATCTGGGACAGTTTGGTAAATATGTATATGTCAGTTGCTGGACGGATGAAGCGGCGGAATCAATAGCCATGTGGCAGCTTTATACGCCCAATATGCACGGTGTAAGAATCCAGTTGCCAGTGTATCCCTTCAAAAAACACCACTATAAAGCTGGAGAACTGCATTTCAAAGAAGATACCTCGTCCTATATCAATATTGAGAAGCTGTACGAAGAGAACAAGGCTTCGATTGCTCCGGGGTTGCCCAAATTGTTACCTATTACGTATACGATTGATGAAGGGCTTCTGCATCCCAGAGTGAGATTTGGTGATTCAACAAAAGATTACAGTAAGGCCTTGAAGGGTGAAAGTGGTAAAAGTAATGTCGAAATCCGATATGAATTAGGAAATCTGGGGAGATTCAAAGATGAGGCTTGGCGCTTTCAGAGAGAATGGCGCTATTGGCTCTTTATGTCGCCGATTGGCCTTAAGGAATCGGAACAGGCTACTTTTGACACACATATAGAATGTGCAAGACGTTTGGAAGATGTAACAGCGAAACCTCCATATGAGCGCTTTTTCATTGAGCTAAGTGATGAGGCTATTTCACAAATGGAGGTTGTATTCGGGCCTCGCATGACGGAAGCAGAAAGGATACTGGCTGAACACCTGCTGCGCAGTTGTGGTTTGGATGGCAAATGGCGGGATAGCACATTACGAATTCGATAGTTTTGGAGCTTACGAAGAGCCAGAGAGCTGACCAGTACCTGGAATCAGGCGCTGGCCGGCTCCTTTTGCATGATGACGCTCTGTGTCTGGTGAATGTATTGGGAATAATGCGCGTATGAGAAATATTCAAGGGGCAATCAGGCCGTAGAATTTGAGCGCTTCGACAATCGCAGCTTCCTTGTCCGGCGGACACTGGGGCTGCTTTGCATCCTCGCTCTTGGGCTTGTTGTAGCACTCCCGCGCTATGATCCCGTATTTCTGCTTGACCTGTGCGATGTACAGGGTAGAAACCTTGAGACCGCTGTGCTCGAAAACATACGCCTTGATCTGCTCATAGGTCGCGCTCCCCTGAAGCTGAGCGACATTCAGCCCTTCAAGCGGGAATTCGACCTTCACAGAGCGATGTGGATATGTTTCTTTGGAAAAGCACATGACAGTCTCAAGCCAATCCTTTTTGTCTAAACTGAATTGCAGTTCTTCCTCAGCAATCAGCGGCAGCTTGAAGTGGATGGATTTCAGCCATTGACCATTCGGCTGGCGCTGCGGGTATACCTGAATGTCTGCAATCATCGTCGCCATCAGGTCACGCTTTTCGATGTCGCTCATAACGCTGTAAAGTTTCTCGAAGTTCATGAGGATACTGAGGATGTTGTCCCGTGTGATACGGTCAGCATCAATAGCTTGTTTCTTGGCTCGTGCCTCGATTAAATGCTCCTCTGTCTCCTCAATTTTATCATACATCTTATAGAGCCGTTCTTCAAGGTCGGATTTTCTTCGCTGATAATGGCGGTCATCCGGGTCAAGTTGGTCGATGTCCTCTGCCAGTCTATCCTTCACCGCATACTGCTGGCGCAGCTGCTTTTCATAATGTGCAATTTCTTCCAGCAGCGCAGATATGTCGATTTCTGCATTGATTTTCTCTGCCATCATTGCCGCAAAGTCAGGACGGCTGACAAGCGAAACGATTACCTCCGCAACGGCTTGATCCATCAATTCCATCGGAATCTGATTTTTGAAGGTACACTTCTGGCCTTTGTCCATCCGCCGATGCTTGCAGCCATAATAGCGGAACTCCTTATAGTAGGAACCATCCGGCTTTTTCTTTACACTCTTGCTGACATACATACCTGCACCGCATTCTGGGCATTTGATGATGCCCGTCAGCAGATAAGCGTGTTCGTTTTCCTGCCGATCATAGCGTTTATATTTTGTTGCCTGCGAACGAAGTCTGGCCTGTGCCTCCTCCCAGTCTTCTACGGAAACGATAGGCTGATGGATGCCGTCGGTCAGAAGGTAATCATCTTTCCACACAATACGGTAATCGTTGCGGGTGCCATGAACCTTTTCCTGCTTTCTGCGTCCATAGGCGATTTTGCCGCAGTAGGTGGGGTTTCGCAGAATATCCTGTATGTAGGCTGCTGCGAACATATCGCCCCGCGTGTTCTTATGAGATAGCTTTTTAATGTCATGGCTTTCCAAGTATTGCGCAATCAACCGTCCGCCCATCTTCTTATGGACGTACAGCTCATAAATCAGCCGGACGGTTTTGGCTTCTTCTTCGTTAATGTGAAGTTCGCCGTTGATAAGATCGTAGCCATACGGGGCAAAGCCGCCGTTCCATTTGCCTTCACGGGCTTTTTGAATGCGTCCTTCCATAGTCTGAATGCGGATGTTTTCACGTTCGATTTCAGCCACAGCGGACAGGACGGAGATCATCAGCTTGCCGGCATCCTTGGAGCTGTCAATGCCATCTTCTACGCAGATCAGATTTACACCGAAGTCCTGCATCACCTGAAGCGTGGAAAGTACATCAGCCGCATTGCGCCCGAACCGGGATAGCTTAAACACCAGCACATAAGATACATGATCCTTGCTGCATTTGATGTCATCCATCATGCGGCTGAACTCGATACGTCCCTCAATGGATTTGCCAGATTTTCCGGCATCCTCATATTCGCCGGCAATTTCATAGTCGTTGAACTCAGCATAGGCTTTCATCCGGTTTTTCTGAGCTTCAAGCGAATAGCCATCAATCTGCATGGCGGTGGACACGCGGGTATATAGGTATACCTTCGTTCTTTCCTTCATCGTCTTCTCCAATCACCTTCTGCGGAGTTTTTTGATTTCCTCCGCAGAAGGTTTACTATAAACGAGCAAATTCCAAAAGGGAACCAAAAGGATAGAGACATTTCCTCTCTATGGTGGTAGAATGAAGATAGCAACACCACTCAACGTCCACCACGAAAGTCACATCAAAAGGCAAGCAAACAACTTCTCCCAGAGGACGGAGCACTGCAACTGTGCTTTTCCTACTGGAGACATCAATACCTACTGCGTTCATAGAATCACTCCTGTACTGAACTTGTAATGGACAAAGGCCATCTTTCCTGTTGCCGGTTCTATCTGTTTGATGACACGAACGCAGTGGCTCTACCTGCACAAATCGAACACTGCGAACAGGAGGATGGTTGACTGACTTTCGGGCGGACGTAAAAGCCCTTGGAGATGAAGGTCAGACCATTACCTCTCTATTCTAACAGTTTAGGCAACGAGATGTCCCATGCCTATGGCTGGCTGCCATAAATCAAGGGGCAAATATATAGTAACAGGAGATGTCTCATGAGTACATTGTAAAGCAATCGGAAGAAATTTGCAAGTGTTTGAACCAGCTGCGGTTCAGAAAAATTCTGTCCGATGTATACATGGAACACATAATGGCAATCATCCATTCGGT